>ENA-ORDG01000296-ORDG01000296.1-marine-metagenome-genome-assembly--contig:-NODE-296-length-22968-cov-6.128391_pt1 | contig 22968 bp, 24 predicted proteins | sample MGYA00248629_ERZ508524 | MGnify/ENA primary metagenome ERZ508524 (study PRJEB26194, sample SAMN05421901) | marine metagenome | isolation source: East of Rio de Janeiro, Brazil, South Atlantic Ocean...
TTAGGGCTCTGAACGAACCACTGTTTCTATGTTTTCTAACCAGTGTTTCCACTATATGATTCACTGTTGTAAGGGTAGCGTAGTTGACAGTCCTGTGTGCAACGGTTAGTCTGTTACATATTCATCAATATGGGTTTATACCTTAGACCGATTATGATACTATCCATCTACAACGGGTTGTACCATAACCCCTAGTTTACACATGAATAATTTAGGAGGACGGAATAATTACTAGCGATTATTCATAGAAGCGTCTTAATCAACAGGCAGTACATTTGTCGGAACATCCCCGTAAGAATTAACATAGGCATCTCCATCCCGAATAAGCCATTCAAGCAATACAAACAAAAAACAAATATTCACCAAAGGAACGAACCATATTAACAATAACCAACCACTTTTTCCTAAATCATGTAACCTCCTAACAGTTAATGTTAAAGTTGGTATAGCAATTGCTATAGCAACCAACATGCTAATCCCAAATGGATCCCCTTGGGTGGCTTCTCCCCAACCAAATATCATACCATCAAGAATAATTGTTGGAATGTAAATGAGGAATGAAGCTAATGTCCACCACCAATATTCCGAGCGTGATGCTCTTCCATTGAAATTACCAAAGTTATTAATTAAGGCGTTTATTAAAGCATCAGGAAAACTCATAATTTCTGTTGGTCGTGGAACATACTCCGGCAAAGTAAATTGAGGGTTATCTGTGGCTTGCATACAAACCACGCTGTCTTTGTTTACAATAAAGATATGGGCGGCATGAACCCCTAGTGTATGGATACGTCATTCAGGGTCGCCCCACCTCCCCTCTATTACGCGGGCATAATGATCCGTACCCATTGAGTCAGGCGGATCCTCGTGGTTCTAATCGGTGTATGCGCTTTCACCGTGTAGAGTCACGTCCAGTGCAGCCTCAGCCTCATCGGTCACTCTCACCGGTGTGATCATGTCAATCATCATCAGCATCCCGTAGGTGAACGCGAAGGCCCAGACGCAGGCCAGAGCCAATCCGGCCAACTGCACCATGAAGAAGTCCTGATTACCATGATAGAGGCCGTTTTGCCCACCGATGCTCTCAGAGGCCAGAACACCCAGCATGATGATTCCCAGAGCACCACCAACGCCGTGAACACCCCAGACGTCGAGAGCATCGTCCAATCCCTTCTTCTTTCGGAATACCACGGCGAAGTAACACACCGCTCCAGCAGCCACTCCGATGAGCATCGCACTTTGAGGGCTGACAAAACCTGCGGCGGGAGTTATGGTGGCCAGTCCAGCAATCATGCCGATGAGCATCTCCACAAACGAGGGTTTCCCGTCATAGAGCCAGGCCAGAAGCAGCCAGGTTATGGCTGCGAATGCAGCCGCTATCTGAGTGTTGATGAAGGCGACCGCTGTGACTTCGTCAACAGCCAGTTCGCTGCCGGCATTGAATCCGAACCAGCCGAACCAGAGGAGCGCAGCGCCTATGGCGACAAAGGGAACGTTGTGGGCGCCAGCATCCTCGACCCGCCTTTTCCCCACATAAATGACGCTGGCCAAGGCAGCCATGCCCGCCAGAGCGTGCACCACGATACCACCGGCGAAATCGAGCACTCCCCACTCAGCCAACATGCCTCCACCCCAGATCATGTGGACGAAGGGGTAGTAGACGAGAATCTGCCAAGCCACTAGGAAGATCAGGTAGGCCTTGAAGGTGATTCGGTTGGCAAAGGCCCCGGTTATCAGGGCCGGCGTGATGATGGCGAACATCATCTGGTAGGCGACGAATAACAATAGCGGAATGGTGCCGTTGAGGCCCCCAAGATCAGTGATTTCGATGCCTCTCAGGAAAGCCATATCCAGATTTCCGATTATTCCCCCTACATCGCCGCTGAAACATAATGAATACCCCACTGCGACCCAGAGTATCGTCGAGACACCCATGGATACGTAGGACTGCATCATGATTGCGAGGACGTTCTTCCTGCTCACAAGGCCGCCATAGAAGAAGGCCAATCCGGGTGTCATTATCATTACAAGTGCGGTGGCTACGAGCATGAAGCTAGTATCGCCAGTGTCTAAAGGCATGATTCGTGCATTGATAATCTACACTTAGTCATTGGGACTGATGTAGCGGTAGGGAATGAGTCGCCCCTCCAGTCATCGTGAGTCCAAGCCTGCAAGGAAATTCAGAAATATTATAAAAAAGTGAATAATTTTTCAAAAATAAATTAAAAATATTCATATATGTCTGCTATTTCGGTTAAGTTATCGAATAATAGGAGGTCGCGAAACATGGGTCAATCAATGCTCAACTGTCCGAAATGCAATCGCACCATGGTTTATGATCGCGCGAAGTGTGGTTCTTGTGACACTGTTCTCGAAGGTATCTTCGACCTCGGTCCGTTAGCTCACCTGTCCCTAGAGGATCAGGACTTCGTAATTTCGTTCCTGCGATGTAAAGGCTCTAATCGAGCGATGCAGAAGGAGCTCTCGATCAGCTACCCGACTGTAAAGAGAATGCTGAAGTCGGTGGTTAAGAGAATCGACGACCAATTCATCCTGCCATCGTCCAAAATGAAAGTGCTGGATCAGATTGAGAAAGGCGAGATCACTGTCGCGGAGGCCCTCGAGATGTTGGAGAGGTCGAAATGATCCCCCATCACCTCTGGGCAGAGTTCAGATTTCACAAGAGCAGATTGTATCAGAGATGATGATTGGGGGAATAGGGGTGCTGCCATGGTTGTTCACCGTCAGAATCGGGCCCCCCTGGGCGATTTTACCACTACCCGTGATTCTTCTGTGGCCGCTATGGCTCCTCTTAGCGGCTCTCTTAATTCCCCTCGGTGCTCTACGAATCGAAGCCTTCGCGGCTCTTGCTGCCACCCTCGCAATTCCTCTTCACATGTCCGGACTACGAGTGCAGGTCGAGCCAACGATTGGCCCGACTATCGTAATCCGGGCTTGGTGAGGAGATGGTGATACAATGAACGAGAAGGAAAGGAAGAAGATACTGGAAATGCTATCCGCTGGGACGATAAGTCTGGAGGAGGCTGAAAGGCTACTGAATGCTATGGACGACAGCCCCCCTCTTCCCCCAATCGGCCTCGACGAGGAAAGGCTGCGCTCAGACTTGGAGAAACTGGAGTCGGGCCTAAGGGGGATGTCCAATATCGAGTCAGTATCCCCCTCGAGGAGAAAGGGGGGGAAGCCCCGTTTTCTAAAGGTCGAGATAACCAGTCATGACGGAGACAACGTCAACGTCCGAGTGCCACTCGCGCTAGCCAGAGCTGGGCTTCGACTGGGAAACATGATCCCGAAAGAGGTTCGCAGTGAGTTGGATGACCAAGGTATCGACCTCAACATTCTGTTTGAGTCTCTGTCAGAGGATGAGACTATGGAAGCGTTAGAAGAGCTGGAAGTGGACGTCTTGAGTCAGAATGGTGATTCCGTTCGAGTATTCTGCGAGTGATTCTACAGCGTCCTCGTGGATCTGAACCTCTGAGCTTCTAAACTTACGAGAGTCCAAACCGAATCAGAGGGCATCCTCTGATTCAGAGGCCCGCATAGTAGTCGATGACAGCCTCATCGAGGGCAAGCCCTGCTGCTCGCTCATCGACGGTCAAGGTCGTACCATCGCGTCGCAGCGCCTCGCCCTCGACGAAGACATCCATCACGCGCCCGCCGGAGTAGAGAACATTCGCCAACAAGCGTCGCCCATCTCTCCCAACAGGCTTCATCCGAATATCATCCAGATCCCAAGTCACCCAATCCTGTGAGCCCTTGGTAGCCAATTGCCAAGTCGCAATCGGATCCAATACTCGTGCATCCCAGTGATCGTGTTTCTGAATCAAGCTTGCATTCTTTGCTTCGGCTCGCATATCCAGAGAGTTATTGCTCGCCGAACCATCCGTCCCCAGCCGCACATCGACTCCAGCCTCCTTCATCGCTGGATAGGACATTGTCCCCCCGCAGGCGAGTTTCTGGTTTGAGGTCGGGCAGTGAACGGCGTGAACGTCGTGGCCAGCGAGTATTCTCATCTCCTTCTTGGTGACCCAGCCGCAGTGTGCACAGACCGTGCCCCCATCATCTGCGCTTTGGAAGTAGCCTATGGAGTCGAGATACTCGATGGGGTACATACCGTGCTCGGCGTGGCAATCCGCAACCTCCTTGCGCGTCTCGGAAGTGTGGATATGAAGCATCGCCCCGGTTTTCTTTGCCAATTCTGAACCCTTGAGCAGAATCTCTTCGTCGCACACGTAAACCGAATGCGTTCCCACTCCGTACTCTATGCGCTCGGGCCGGGGTGATGGGGCTCGGATCAGGCTCTCCATGTGGCGCAGTGCGTCTCCTGAGCCGGGTTCGAAATTTGGTGTGAGTCCGTCTGTTATCGGGCCGCAGAGGATTGCTCGAAGGCCCGTTTCTGCCAGAGTTCTCGCTATCGTTCCGGTGTGGAAATACATGTCGCAGGCGAATGTCGTTCCTGTCGCTATCATCTCTGCTGCTGCCGCGCGTGTGCCAATCTCGATGAGTTCGGGGGTCAGTCGACTCTCGACTGGGAAAATTGCTGATTCCAGCCATTCCATCAGGGGCAAACCTTCACCCATGCCTCGGTTGAGGATCATCGCGAGGTGGGTGTGCCAGTTCTGGAAAGAGCGGGTGATCAGTCGGTCGTTGCCGTCGATGGTTTCGAGGACATCCTCGTCGCCGCTGCTTTCTGCCCAAGAACCGTCGGCGTTGAGGATGAAATCGCCGCGTTGGGTTGCTCCGTCGTGGTCGATCAGCCAGGCGTTGGTGATGCGGCGTGCGCCCATCTCACTTGCACTCGCCATGGCCGTCCGAGTTGCTCACTCGACAAGAACGAGTTGGTTTCCGTTTCGCTCGTTCGCGACCATGAATTCGATGAAGTAGCGCGCCCGGGCGCCTTGGTCTGGAGTGATTTCGCTGCGGTCGCTGTAACGGCTCATCAGATTCGTCCGCGAGGGGTGATGCTGCTCGATTGTGCAATTCTCGAACTCGCTCGGTTCCTGATCCGGCCGGTCGCTCTCATAGGCATTGGCGGTGCAACCGAGAATCTCCTCGCACCAGATGTAACAATCGAATGGGGTCGAGCAGATGAAGTCACCCGTACTGTAGCACTGCTCGGTTGGCGTGAGCCAGTCCTGTGTCCAGATGAATGCTCTTGCGAGGTCCGAATCCGAGTTCGGGTCGTCGTAGAACTGGTGAGTGTGGTAGAGTCCGAGGAAGTGGCCGAGTTCGTGGCTGGGAACCGGGCTTGTCGCGAATGTCGATGCCCGCACCGTGCTGATGTAGTATTCACGCGAATACCACGGATACATGCTGTAAGAACCCCATCTGATACTCTGCATGACGATGTTGACATTGGCTGGGTTGTAGCCTTCAGTGAAAACATCGCCGAGTTGTGAGACCGAGATCTGGTCACCGAAATCACCGCCATCTTCGTTCGAATTGTTGATCGTGCCAGGCTTCTCACCCTCCTCCTCCTCCTCGTCTTGGACGTCAGGGAAGGCTTCGTCGATCCAGATTATCTCGTCGAGGACGAAGTGTATTCCATATGGGTTGTAGATCGAGTTGATCAGTTCGATTCCGGTGTCGATCGATGTTTCGTTGATCAGCCAATCGATACCCTCGTTGTCTCGATGCACGAAAATTGTCATCGCCAGGGTTTTGGAAAGTCCGGTTTCGCAGTCGAGGCCGGGGTATGGTGAATCTTCTGAGATTTCGAACCAGTATTCCTGCTCGTCGCAGGGTTCGTCGATGTCGTTTGTTGAGCCGCCGAGGCAACCTGCGAGAATCGGTGCGGTGAGCAGCAAGACGAGCAGAATTGAGGTAGTTCTCACGGATGTGCGCTCAGCCACGGATAGGATGAACCTTCCGAGCAGATTGTGGTTTACTCAATCAGTTGCTGCGGTTGGCCATGAACGGCAGGAGCCTTGCTGCTAGAGCCGAGATGTTTCGGGTTTGGATCCAGACCTTGCCGTTGCCGCTGAAGTTCATGACGAGTCCTTCTCCACCTAGCAGAGCCGAGCCGAGTCCACCGACTTTGGTGAGTTTGTATCCGACACCGTCGCTGAACGCAACGACGTGACCGGTGTCGACGATGGCTGGTGTTGCTGGGGTGATCTCAATCTCCTTGATTGCACCGTATGCTGAGTAGAAGACTGTGCCTGCGCCCCCGGTCGTGCTCGCCTTGAGGAAGAACGCGCTCTCGCCCGAGAACAAGCCCTTCGCGCCCTGGAACTTGGTGTCGGTCTCGACGTTCGCTGTGGATGCGATGAATGCTCCACCCTGCATGAAGAGGTTCTCGCCCGGTGCGAGGTCGAATGAGCGAATGTCGCCCGGTGAGCCCGGTGCGATTGAGACCCAGCCGCCGTTTGGTCCGGCTGTGTAAGTGTTGAGAATGAAGGACTCCCCACCGAGTGCCATCTTCTTGAGGCCCTTGAAAAAGCCGCCGGACATTCCGGACTTCATGTCGACGCTCGGTGACTGTGCCACCATGGCGCCAGGCTCCACCTTCATCTGCTCGTTCGGATCGAGGTGGGCGGTCATCAGTGTGAATGCGGGTTGGAATTCGAACTCGGTCTTCATCGACTCGGGGTGATGGGTTCCCTTTTTCAAACCGATGCCGTGAAAATCCGTGAAATTCACTGGCAGACGGCGGAAAATCTGCTGATTTTTTCGCCGTCTGAATTCGTCATTCGGGCTTCTACAAGATCACCGGCTTTCATTGGGCCAACGCCCTTGGGGGTGCCCGTCCAGATCAGGTCTCCGGGTGTCAGGTCGTACCACTTGTGCAGATGTTCGAGGAGTTGGCTGACGCTGTGAATCATCAATTCAGTCGAGTCGTCCTGGCGAATCTCACCGTTGACTGAGAGACTCAACCTCATTGGAGAATCATCCCACTGCGCCCAAGTTCCAAGCACTCCACTGCCCTTGAAAGCCTTGCCTTCGGTCCACGGCCAACCCTTGCCCTTGGCGAGTGTTTGTCGAGTTCGATTCGTCGTGTCACAGCCGACGCACATCGCTTCTGGTTTGAGGTCGGCGCCGAGTCTGACGACGAGTTCGACCTCGTGGTCGATGTGCTCATCCGGGCGCAGCATCTCGATGATGTTGGTTCCGTCCGCTGCGGCCTCCACATGCGCGCTCGCGGGTTTGAGGAAGAATCGTGGGTATTCTGAGATGTCTCCACCAATCTCCTTCGCATGCCCGAGGTAATTTCGAAAGCAGCACCAACCCAAGCCCATGGCTCGCCCTCACCTGCTTCCGCTATATTTACATCGGCTTCGCCAAACTTCTACCACCTTGGATGGATCGACTTCTCCATATTCCCACCACCCTGATAGAACCGGCTTCACCTACACTCGCTCTACTCCGAGGATTGAAGGGGATGCGCCGCTCGACGGCTAACGATGGCCGACGACCCCTACCTTGTCTTGGGCGTTGGACAGGACGCGACGGAGGCCGAAATCAAGCGCGCCTACCGCAAGTTGGCGCGTCAGCATCACCCCGACCGGAATCCCAACGATGCGGCGGCCGAGGAGCGCTTCAAGGCGATACAGGCCGCCCACGCTTCAATCGGCACGGCAGCGGCGCGCAAGGAGTATGACCAGCAGCGCCGCATGGAGGACATGTTCTCGCGCGGCGGCAACCCATTCGGGGCTGGCTACGGCGGTTTTGGTGGTGGTGGCGGCAGCGGTGGCGGCTTCCGCAGCTCGGGTGGTTTCGACTTCTCAGATATCCTGAACCAATTCATGGGCGGTGCCCGCGGCTCAGACATCCGCTTCGAGACCGGTTCGGGCGCACGTGCAGGTCGCCAACAATCTCGGCCACGTCCGCAACAACAAGCTCCCGCACGCGGGCCCGATATCGAAGCAGGGCTCGACATCAACCTCACTCAAGCCCTGCGCGGAACAAAACTCGAGTTCGGACATCGACGCCTTCGCCTCTGCTCTAAATGCAAAGGTGCATCCTTCAATTCCCGTCAAACCTGCGCAGTCTGCAATAGCAGAGGCGTCGAAACTCGCTCTTCAACAATCACCGTTACCGTCCCAGCCGGAGCCCAGCACGGCCAACAATTGCGCCTGAAGAAAATGGGCCACGAACACCCACAAGGCGAGGCCGGCGACCTCCTCATCACCCTGCGACTCGACGCCGAGGAAGGCCGTCGCTGGGAGGACGGCCGTCTCATCCAGGAGGTCGCCGTACCCTACACCACCCTGATGCTGGGAGGTTCGATCCGAATCCGCACACCAGCCGGCAAACGCGTGCAGATCGAGGTCGCAGACGGCACTCGCATCGGTGACGTCCGACGACTCGCAGGCCACGGCCACGACGGCGGACCTCTGGACATAGAATTCGTTCTGGCAGAGCCCGAGAAAGTCAGCAAGAAGCAGATTGAAACCCTCAAGAAAATGCGTGATGCAGGACTCTGATTCAACGGGTTAGTGTAAAAAGGAAAGCGCCGGAGCCCGACAACATGTACGAGGTTCGCGACTTCGCTCGGGTGGCGGATTTTCTGCTGCCAAGGAAGAATCAGGTGCACGCGGTGATTCTCGTTATGAGCCTCGTGATGGTCCCCGGATTGATTGCCAGTCTGACTCCGATCGACATCGAATCCTACGATATGGAATCGTCGGAATTGACCGCTTTCAAAGTGCTCAACGAAGACTTCGCAGCGTCCGAGGAAGCCTATGGCGTCATGATTTCGATACGTGACCCGATGCATGTTCAAAATGGCCCTATTGCGCCCCATATCGACGAAAATGGTGATGTGCTCCACGGCGAGCTTCCTTCGGCCATGGAACGGGTCGGATACTCTGGTGAATCTGCTGGATTAGTCGGTGAGGGAATCCCTCTGGGCGGGATTCTGAACCTCACCGTACTTCGTGAAATCGAAATGAAGATTGCTCGTGTGGCCGCAGACCCTCTGGCGGATTTCATGCGGCCACTGGTCAGCGCATTGTCGGGTCAGAATGTTGCTGGTGCACTGGCTCTGCCCGACAATTTCCGCAGTTTCATGGCTGGCGAATCGATGCTCACGCGCGGGACGGTGAATCTTTTCGGACAGCCCGTTCCCGCGCGAACGAATTGGGATGATTGTGGTGTTCTAGAATGCCTCGAATTCGACGATGTGAACATCACTCAGGCGCACATCGACCTTGCTGCACATCGGATGATGCTGCATTCGGATGGGGCGATGTTGCGCTGGCTCTCGACCGACCGCGGCTTCACCTACGATGAGTCGAGCCCCGTGATCGGTCCGATCGGCGGGAAGATGAGCGAGGATGGGACTTTCGCCGACGATATCGAGTGGGGTCCTGGTCGCTGGTCGGCTTCGACGACTTGGATTCTCTTCCAGTTGAGTCGCGATGCGATGGAGGAGAGTGGATTCACACACTCTTGGGCAGAAGCGGCTGCCGAGCCGGATGGATATACTTACTTCGGCTCGAAATTGCGGACGACTGCTCCTATCAACACGGCTGAGGAATGTCGGGCTGCGGTAGATGCTGGAGAGAAGCCGTGCAGCGCCGAATGGGCGATCATCGCCCTTGAAACGAACCTGCGCACGACCGACGAACTCACCCTGACGATGGTCATTGGGGAGGGCATCAATGTCGAGATGAACCGCGAATTGCAGGAATCTGCGATTCTGATGGCCGGAATGGCTGTTGCGATCATCGTCTTGCTCTGGGTCAGTCTGCGGCGATTCTCGGATGTTGCGATCGTCGCCGCGACCCTTGGTTTCAGCCTCCTGTGGATGCAGGGCTCGATCGGGTGGGGGATAATTCTTGGAAACGAATTTGGATTCAAGATAATCAGTCGAAGCCAATTCTCGAACCTTCTGCCTATTCTCGTTCTGGCGCTTGGCATCGACGATAGTCTGCACGCTCTCCACCGCTACAAAGAGGAGCGGCGTAGTGGCAAAGCGCCCCAAGACGCCGCTCATTCATCGATGTCCCGTGTGGGTCGCGCAATAATGCTGACTTCCTTCACCACGATGGCCGCTTTCGCTGCCAATCTGACTTCAGATATCGCTGCACTGCGCTCCTTCGGCATCGAAGCGGCACTCGGTGTCGGTGCGGCGTTCATCCTCACTGGATTGTGGGCGCCGATCATCAGGATGGACTGGGATTTATTATTGGAGAAGCGCGGTAAATTACCCGAAGAAACGACTGGTAAAGTCCACATGATCCGCGAGGAATGGCTCACTGGCATCGCCGATAAATCCTCGAAACACGCAGCGCTGCTGCTCGCAGTGATAGTTGCCACGACCGCCCTCGCGGTGCCGGTGATGATGAGCCTCGAGGGCGATTTCAAAGTCGAGGATTTCATCGATGGCGAATCTGATTTCGCTCAGGGAGTCCTCCTGATAAACACCAGATTCAGCGATGAAGGCGAACCTGCTTCAGTCGTCATTGAGGGCGATATGCTCGATCCGCGCGTTTTCGCTGCGATCCAAGCGACGCGCGACAATATGGCCAATGCTTCGGCCAATGATCCTGGAAAATATACCACGACTCCGCTCGGTACCCCAGAAATGCACGCCATCGACGAATTGGTATGGTTCGCCGAAGCCAGCATGGTGGTCGATTCGACACCATTCGAGGCTGCGGGTTGGGGGGCGAGCGACCTTGATTGCGATACCGATTCGAATGGACTTCCCGAGGAGACAGACCGCGATTGTCTGCGCTTCATGTTCGGCTTCGTCTTCACCTATGGGATTCCTGCTGGGGGCATCATTCCGACGATTCCAGCGTCGATCGCAGGACTTTACATTCTACCGGAATGTGAGTTGGATCCGCTTGCAGTCCACCTTTGTGACGACGGAACCGAGCCAGAATATCTGCGCATGACGATGGCTTGGGGAATTTCCAATGCGGAGCAATTCAGTCTTGTCGAATTGGCTTTGGCCGAGTTGAAGATGGACATGCAGCCCTTTCAGGATCTGGCCGCTCAGGACATCTCGGTTAGGGCCGGAATCGGTGTTGCGAGTGAAGAATTTCCTGTGACTTGGGCTATTCCGACAGGAGATCCCGTGATTCGATATGTAGCCGCTTCGAGCATGCAGAATCAGTTGCAATCCTCGCTGTTTCTTGGGGTGCTTTTCTGCTTGATCACGCTGTGGTGGGGCTTTCGCAGAATTGATTCTGGATTCGCCGATTATTCGACGAAAGACCTCCTCCTCTCCTCGCCTGTCATCATCGCACTCACCGCCTACGTCTACTTCACTGTCGGTAGCGGATTCGCCGCACTGCTCGGTGTTTGGCTGGTTGTGGGCGCCGGGCTCTGGGGAGCTCGGTCGCTGTCGACGGCGATGTTCACAACGATTCCGATCGTCGTCGTCATCATCTGGTTATACGCGATAATCGCGTTGGCTGGATACGGATTGAACATGGTCACCGTTGCTATCGCGGCGATGGCTCTGGGTGTTGGGATCGATTACGTGATTCATGTTGTCGAGCGCTACCGTGAGGAGCGCTCGGAAGGTGCGAATGTCGATGCGAGCATTCGCGCCATCGGTGGGGCGGCCGGTTTGGCGTTGTTCGGCTCGGCGGTCTCGGATGTCACAGGATTCCTCATCATCGCGCAGTCGCCGATGGGATTCTTCGCGAGTTTCGGCCTGTTCTGCGCTGTGATGATCGGATTGTCGCTCTTCGCGAGTTTGGTCACGACACCAGCGATGCTGGGCTCGCTGGCGCGACGCCGCAAGACGCAGACTCAGCAGGTTGAAGCCCAGTAAGCCTAGCGGTTAGCATGAGCGAATCGGACGAGTTGACCGATCTCGAGCGCGCCGACGAGGACTGCGTTCTGCGCTTCGCTGACGGCGCAGCATTCACTCTCGGTTACGTCGAGCTGCGCCTCGTCTGTCCCTGTGCGAAGTGCAGGCCGAGGCAGGAGAACGAGCAGAGAATGATTGAATTCCGCGAGGAGGTCATGCGCTTGAGGATGGCCAAGCCGAAGGCCGAATTGGTCGGCCGTTATGGCCTCAGATTCGAATGGCCAACCGGATGTTCAAGCGGACTGTATTCCTTCCCGTTGCTGCGCCAGGTCTGCGAGATCGATGGCTCAGAGTTGGGTGAGTGAGCGGATTTTCACGTTTACGTTAACTTTCAGTGCATACCCTCATTGATAATTCTTCAAGAACTCTGAACAATCGTTGCCCCCTCCCCTCACCAGCCTTTGTTTTCCGCTTTCAATCACGCAGAATAATCACCGGTCTAGGTCCATTAAGACACCTCTTTCGGGACCCGAAGCGCTCAAAGGTGACCCACCGCTGGCCCAAGCATCGCAGCGTGGGATTCCCTCCCCCGCAGCGGTGGGTGATTCAATGACCCAGAACGACACGGATGGACAGGCAGCCGCGCCAGACGCGGAGGATGAGTGGCAACTCTACGCCACCGCTGGATATGCTGCTGCCGAGAATCCGTGGGACGACCTCGTCGCCGTGAATGAGAAGCCGGAAGAGGCTGAAGAGTGGTTCGACGGCGACGATTTCGAAGTTGAAGGTGCTACCATCGACTGGGATTCTCCTCCCTGCCCTGCTCCGCTGGGCATCGCTCACATGGTTCGCATCGGTGCTTGCGACACATGCTTGCATCGCGTCGGTGGTCGCCGCACCGATGAGGTCGGCGCGGCTGGCGGCGCTCTGCTTCGCGCCTCCGCCTTCGCTCGCGACAAGGAACTCGAATCTTTCACCCCCCCCGACCTCTGTCCGCTCTGTGAGGACCTGTTTTCTGATGTTGACAACATCGTCGAGCGCATCGTCGAGCAGACTGGTGAGCTCGACCATGGCAGCCTGCAGATTGGCATTCACGTGCCCAAGGATCTGCTGGCTGAAGAAGATCGCATCCGCACTCGCCATGGCGCGGGCGGCTCGCGCCCGTTCAAGGCCGCCTTCACTTCCGCCATCAAAGCCGGTGTCGCGGAACGAATGGATGGCGTCTCATTCGTCAAGGAACGCCCCGACCTGATGATCCTCATCGACTGTCTCACACTACGCGTCAACGTCGACATCCGCCCTGTCTTCATCTACGGTCGCTACCGCAAACTCGGTCGTGGCATTCCCCAGACCCGCTGGCCCTGCCGCGCCTGCCGCGGCCGCGCCACCGGCTGCGAGGCCTGCGAGGAAACAGGCTTGCAGTACCCAGATTCTGTGCAAGACCTCATCGGCGAGACATTCCGCGATGCACTATCCGCCGACGACACATCGTTCCATGGCATGGGTCGCGAGGACATCGACGTCCGCTGCCTCGGCAGGGGCCGCCCATTCGTCCTTGAAATCAAGCGCCCGCGCATCCGCCGCGTGGACCTCGAGAAGATTATGCATGCCGTCAACACCAGCGCTGCCGACAAAATCGAAATCAGCGACCTGCGATGGACCAACCGAAGCGAGGTCAGCAGGATCAAGGAGACGCGAGCCGAGAAGTCCTACACCATCCGCTTCACACTCGAGAATCCACCCGACGAAAAGCAGATCATCGCCGCAATCAACAGCCTCTCTGGAGTCACTCTTGAACAACAGACACCGAAGCGAGTCTCGCACCGTCGAGCCGACAAGAAGCGTCGTCGGAAGGTCGTCTCGATCGACAGAATCGAAATCTTCGATAAAGAAATTCAATTCTCAGTTCGCTGCGAAGCCGGCACTTACGTCAAGGAATTGGTCCACTCCGATGAGGGCCGCACGGTGCCGTCAATAGCCAGCGTTCTCGAGCAGGATTGTCAGGTTCTGTGGCTCGATGTTGAGGATATCCACGCCGACTGAGTTCAAACCGATTCAGATGGCCTTAAGAATACGAGGCAGGTCGGCCGCTCGCACGACCTATGGTCGAGGGGTGAAATTATGCGCCGAAGTCACGGAACTCGTCAAGGAACACGCAGTATTCTGCGCCGCTCGAAGACACAACGCGGTCGCATCAACATCGCTCGCGTGATGCACCAGTACGAGATTGGCGACCGCGTCGCAGTCGTCCTCGATGGCGCCCAACAGAAGGGTATGCCTCACCGCCGCTTCCAAGGTGCTACCGGCATCATTCAAGCGCAACAGGGACGTGCTTGGGTGATTGACCTACACGACAAGAACATGGCCAAGACAGTCGTCGCCCGCGCTGAACACCTTCGCCCTCTGGAGTGATTATCATGTCGGATAAGGAATTCGTCGATTTTGCCACCGTGCGCGACCTGCTGCTGGATGCTCGTGAGCGCCGTGGCGAGCTTTCCTATGAACAGAAAGTCGCTCTCTTCCACGCGGAGTGGGCTGCAAGCGAGAACCGCGGTGGAATCAAGACCGATTCCGCCATTTTCAAGCAACTCGTCAACTCCTTGGCTGAGAACGAGAAACTTTCTAAACACCCAGAAGTCTGCGCCAAGATCGCCGAACTCATGCCGATGAGGGTCGAGGACGTCCGGGTCATCATCGCTTCGAAGCGCATCGCCATGGACACGCCGGAGATTGAGGAAATCATCGACATAGTTCGCAAAATCATCCTCTGAAACGCCACTTCGAGCAACTTTTCAGGCGTTTCCGCCGATGAATCCCTTGAAGAATGGTAACCGCCCTCCAAGGGGTGAAGATGATGCAGCCGAATGGTGAGAACAATGGTGACGAAGTAGCCGAGGGGCCACTCGCAGACCAAACCCATCTGAGGGTTCTCGACATCCGTGAACGACGTCCTGTCGGTCACGAGATGCACGCCCTGACCGAGCCCGGTCTGCACATCGTCAGGGCGCGGGTTCATTCTTCTTCCACCCACGAAATCGGTGATCATCTCGAGGTTTCCAGTGACGGAATAGGGCCGATTTCAATCGTTCGATTCCGCGATCTCACGAATCATGCAAACAATTCCCTGCTCGATGCTGTCAAGGAATCGATTACCGAAAATCCCGACGAGCATCTCAGTTTCTTCAATCGGGCGCAGAATCTCTCGCTGAAGATGCACGCTTTCCAACTGCTGCCCGGCGTTGGCAAGTCAACGGCTCAGAGTTGGGTGCAGATTCGTGGTGCCAACGGCTGGGTCGACTTGGACGAGGTGTCGAAGGGATTGGGCGTCGATGCGATCACTCTGCTGGCTGAGAGATACGTCAAGGAATTGGAGAATCCAGCCGAAGTCCCGAGCCTCCTCGAACTTCTGGTTCGCTCGGAAAAATAGACTCGGGTGGTCCGATGGATGACCTCGATGTTCGATTGCTGGTCGATCTTCTAAGGGACCGGATCCGCCCTGACCGCGCGCTCGGGCAGCACTTCCTACTCGACGAAGCGGTCATCGCGCGAGCGGTGGAATTAGCAGGCGTGGACTCTCCAATCACAGCCGCCAGCCATTGTCTGGAGATAGGTCCGGGTCCTGGCTCACTGACACTCGAACTCCTACGCACGGGCGCGAGGGTCACGGCGCTCGAGGTCGATGCGGAGGCGATCGCCCACCTCGGCCGCGTATTCGGTACCGCTGATGGCCGTCTGTCAGTCCAACAAATCGATGCGCTGCAGGTCGATTGGCCCACAGACATCAGCCATATCGTCTCCAACTTGCCATTCCAGATTTCGAGCCCGGTCCTCGATCGCATCCAGAAGCATCACGCGCGCAACCCACTCTCCGGAATCGTTCTGCTCGTGCAAGACGAGTTCGCAGAGCGAATGGTGATGAAGGGAGGCAACGCCAGCCGTGGCCCTCTCGGCCATTCGCTGTGGCTGCAATTCGACATCGAACTCGACCTCAGAGTTTCTCCGAGCGCCTTCAGCCCAGCACCCAGAGTCACCTCTCGACTCGTCGCCCTCAAACCCGCCACTCGCGAGAACACCGACCAGATTGACGAACGCCTCTTCCGCCTCGTCATCAGCAGTTGTTTCGCCAACCGCCGACGCAAGTTGCGCACCACCCTCAAGCGCCCACCAAGACGCCTCAACCGAATCAACGGTTGGCACAAAGAGCGCTGGACAAGGGGGATCGAGAGACTCGAACCTGCACTTCTGGACCTCAGACCTGAGAATCTGACATCCGAGGATTGGGCCAGCCTGATCGGCAAAATCAGTTTGGAATGAGGTCATCCGAGCCTATCGTGCCCGTGCCTTGATAGAGGGCCGCTGGTTCCGAGGGTCGAGGCGGAGGAGAGCGGAGCTCGCCTCAGACGTCGCGGAGGGATTGAATGGCAAAGAAGGACACCTATCTGGCCTTGCTGCGTCGCGGCATCGATCAGACGACCGCTCAGACACTCGCGGATTCCGGCCTCAAGGTCGGCGACCTGAAGAAACTAGACGAGGAAAAACTTCGCAATAACTACGGTCTGACGTCAGATATCGCCAAGTCCGTTCTCTCATCCGTCAGGTCCGGCCCACGTGCTGCCTCAGCCCAACGTTACCTCGCCGACGTCCTCTCCAAAGGCAAGAAGAAGAAGGTCGACAAGATAGACGAGCAGCGCTTCAAGCGCGAACAGAAGGATCTGATTTCAGAACTGTTCGAGAAGAAGGAAGAGCTGCGAATCGCCAAGGTCGAGTCGTTCCGAAGCAAGAAACTGGTGATGAATCGACTCGGCAAAACCATCGAACTCATCGTCAAACTCGAAATCTCGTTCGATGACGAAGGCAAGCGCGAGCAGCACAGTAAATTGCGCGACCAACTCGAGACGCGCGGCCTCGAAGCCGCGCGCGACCATGAGATGCTGGAGTTGGTCGGCACACCACAAGACATCGTCGATTTCCGCAGGAAGCTCGCGCCGGTACTGTGCATGTACGCCTGCCCATCTTGTGGGGAGGAAATGGACCCACGAGGGAGCAATATCGTTGAGAATCCGAATGATTTCTCGTTCATCTGCTGGGATTGCGAAGAGGAATTCCACGCACCGATGGCAAAATTCGTCGACGACCGACTGAACAACGGAAACCTAATCAAAATCGACCCCGATATCAAACCCCGACACAAGGTCGTCAAACCGCCCAAGAAGCAAACCGCTGACACCATCAAAGACATGATGATGAAGGATCTGGAGGAGACCGGCGCTTCTGCAGAAGAGATGGCAGCGGCGGCCGAAGCCAGCGAACTCACTGGCGGACTGATGAGCATCGATGAGTGGATCGATCAGACGCTCGCAGCGAAGGGCTACATCCAGGCGCAAGAGCATCGCGAGGACTTCATTCTCGCGACGGGCGCGGGTGCGACGAAATTCAACAAGTGGATGAAGAAGGCTGGACTGCGCTTCAACAAGCAGACGGGTCAGTGGACCCGCTGGTCTGACCGATGATTGAAGGCGGGGCGATGTCTCGCCGTCGCATGGCGATTATTCGGTTCTATCGAGGTCGGCTGCTCCTCGGGACGGCTGAGGCTGAGGTGGACGAGCCATTGGTCGATGTGGCTGAGAAGGCCGGCGTTGAGATTCCGACTAATTGCACCTCGGGAAATTGCGGAACTTGTCTCGTTCGATTGGTCGAGGGGCGAGTCGATTATCCTGACCCACTGCCGCCTGGATTGGATGAGTTTCTGGTCGAGGACGGCGGTGTCCTCGCATGTTGCATGGAACCGATCGGAGCCTGCGACATCGATGTCATCCCACCATTGTGAAGGAGGTTGAGAAATGGCATTTGCAGGAGATACTCAACTTCTGGGCATCATCATCATCGACATCATCGGTGTGACCATCGCCATCTGGTTTCTAGCCAGCAGATTGCGCGCAAAATTGGCCGAAGTCGAGGCGCGTCAGTCCAAGCGCTGGAAAGTCGACAAATTACCACCGAAGTCGGAGGAAGAACCTCCCTCGCACGAAGAAGAATGATGCACTACGCCCTGATTTGGTGTATGACCAACCACGCTCAGAGCCGGCCACGAGCCTGCCTCAAAGCCAGCCTTTCTTGCGGAACCAGATGCCAGCAATCACAGTGAAACCGGCCATGACAGCGAGTACATGTTTGAGGTCATACACCCCACCTCCAGCGCCGAAAGCACCTAGATTCATGCCAAAAACGGATGTGATGAGGGTCAGCGGCAGAATGATCGCACCGATCAGAGTAATCGTCGAAATCACTTCAGTCAGCCGCTGATTGGACTCTGCAAAAACCAATGAACTCTGGGAAATATAGGTGTCGCGAACGGAGGAAGTACCCGTGGAGAGGTTGTTCACCCGCTCGTCGATTCCCTTGGCCTGGTCGGCCAGATCCTGGTAGAAGACCTTCAGTTCTTCAGGGACGAAATCGGAGTCTCGCCGCATCATTCGAGCGATGATTCGATTCAAAGGTTGGCTAGATTTGTGGATTTCTCTGAGGTCCTGCTTGATCTCATGCATCCTCTCCAACAAGTCCGGATACCTCGTGTGCGGGTCCAACACGTTATCTTCGATAGTCTCCAATCTCTCGTTGCATTTTTCAAGCACATTGTACCAGTCATCAGCGACTTCGTCGAGCAGTTCGTAGAGCAGATATTCTGCTCCTAGGACGCTGCGATTCTGCGAGCGATCGGTTCTGAGCCGGCGCTCGAATTCATCGATTGCAGGCATTGCTGAGTGGCGCACCGTGACGATGTGATTATCACGCACGAAGACGTTGAGATATTCTGTATCCAAATCGCCTCGGTCTTTGTCACGGGCTAGCAGTACGACGAATTTGTGGTCGTCATAAACGTAGAATCGAGTTATTGGTTCGGTGAAACAATCCTCGACTGCGAGTTCGTGGAAGCCGCATGCGAGAAGGAAATCCCTCTCGACTTCTGAGGGATTCTTGATGTCGAGCCAACCGCCTTTCGCGAGTTTGGCAGCGGCCTCGTCAAGGCTGATTTCAGCGGCTTTTCCTCGCCCGCTGAGGCTGCGGAAGCGGAGTTTAGACATGGTCATCCTCGCTTTGGCTGAGAGGATGGAATAGATAACGGCGACTCATGGATTTCGACGGACAATTCATCGGTTCATACCGGGCGAAAGTTCGAATCATTCGTTGACAGCAGCGGTCCAGCGGTCGGCTTGTGGTACGCCCACGACTTCGATGTGACAGGCGAGGACTCCGCGCTGGGATTTGATGTCCGAGCGCAATGTGATGAGGTCTGCGAGGCAGCACGGGCAGTGCGCTCTGGTTGGCTGTATCCACAATTCAACGATGCCCGCATCGTTGACTTCAACACCGCGTAGAATGCTCTCGTCGGTGAGATTCTTTCCGTGTGGTTCCTTGCGTCCGCGCAGCAGCCGTGCGAGGCGGCGCTGAGCCGTTGCCCTAGTGCGAGACACGCTTGTGGGTAGAGGTGCGCGGGCTTAGTGCTGATGCTTTTGGCGCTTCAAATGTCGAGCGTGGCTTTGAGCCACTGCTCGGCTGCTGCAACATTGGGAAGGTCGGTGACATCGGTGCCTATTCGGCGGTGATCGAGACGGGTTCCGGCAAGGTCGGCCGACCATCCGCCGCTGCTCGACATCACTGCGACGGGCTTCTTGATCTGCCAAGCAAAGGCGATTTCGGAGAGTGTTCCGGCGCCGCCCTTGACGCCGATGCAAGCATCACCTGCTCGGGCTACGAGCATGTTGCGAAACAGGCCGAGACCTGTCGGGATGATGACGTCGATGAATTCGTTTGCAGATTCAAAGTCCCCCATCGGCAGGATTCCGATGGTGTCCCCTTCTGTGTAGCGCGTGCTTGAGCGCGCGCCCTTGCAGACCGCTGACATGACTCCACCAAGACCGCCACAGGCGACTCGGCAACCAAGGTCGACGATGGTGCGCCCAAGGTCTTCGCAGAGTTGCTGGACATCTGGAGAATCGCTCAGATCATTCGAGCCGAAGACGGCCACTGTCGGCCTGTGGCTCATGCTTCCCACTCCGTCAACAAATCCCAAGACGAGCCCGAAGTCAGGCATTCCATGCCGTCCGAGGTTCGAGCGAATGTGTCTTCAGTGCCGATTGCGCCTTCGTCGAAGAGGACTTTCGGCTCGATAGCCATGGTTCCACCGACTTCGAGCGGTCGGTCGAAGCGGTCCGCCACCACCGGAGTCTCGTCCAACTCCAGACCGACTGAATGGCCCAAGAAAATCGCTTGATTCGGCGGCATGCCCATCAGATGCTCAGCATATCCCATCTCGCCGGCGAGCCCACGGCCGATCCGCCAGGCCGCTGAACAATCCTCGCCTCTCCCGAGGCTCGCTACCACAGAATCTCGAATCTCAGCCATGTGGCCGAGCCGCTCATGCCACTCCTCCGAAAGAGGTCCGGCGCTGAACATCCGCGTGCAATCGGAGACGTAGCCGCGGTGGAGGTGAACGATATCGACGATGACTGGCTCATTGGCCACCACCTTCGCGTGACCAGCGCCCAAGGAAGAAATGGGACTGGCACCCAAACCCCCCAGAGCCGAGTCGAAGTAGGACGGAATCGCCCCCGATCGACCGGCGGCAACAACCACACGATCACAATCCATCGGCCAGCGCCGCATGCGAATCCTACCACCGAATCCAGCCACACGGCTGACCTCATCGGCCGCAGCAGCCAATTGCAATTCAGTGCGCCCAACACCGCCGCAGTCGCGGACTGCGGCGAACATCTGGCGATTGATAGCACCGCTCGCGCGGTGCATAGCCAACTCCCATTCGGACTTTGTCTCGCGCAGGCGATAGAGAATATGAGTACAATCCGCAACCTCACCCAATGAGGCGAGTTTACCTGCGAAGAAGACGAAGCGGTCGTGAGGCATCTTACCGGCCAGAAGGGCAGGAGCCCTTGTCCCACCAGCCGCTCGAATCGCATTCGCCAGAGCGCTCATGCGTGGCTGAGCAACAATCGAATCAGGAGCATCATCTCCACCAGCCTCGAATTCAGCCCGTTCTATCGACTTGCGAACCCAGTGAACATTCGAGACATCAGAACCATCTGCACCAACCAGAAGCAGACCGTTCTGTCGACCCCCCGTCAGCCAATACAATTCCACGGGATCGTCGATCAAAGCAGATTCCAGACCGGCTTCAGAAAGGGCCGAGCCGAGCCGTTGCCGCCTCGCCTCCAATTCAGCGACGGGAACCCTCCAGTCCGCGCCATCCGGCCCAGTCAAGCGAGCGGCATCCCAAGTCATGAACACTCCACCATGCGCGAACCACAAAGGCATTGGGGGAACGGCAATCAGGCCAGCCGCTATCCATCACCATCATAACACGCCCGCGGTTGCCAAAAAACGTGAACGGCGTTTTGTCGCTGGACGACGTCCGCCTGAGCGGCAAACGAGTCTTGTTTCGAGTCGATGTAAATTCGCCACTTCACCCCGAGACCGGCGCTTTCCTCGACGATAGTCGATTGCGTGGGATAGTCCCGACTTTGAGAGCGCTTTCCGACGCCAAAGTCGTCATCATCAGTCACCAGTCGAGGCCGGGAAAATCCGACTTCACCAATATGTCTGGCCACGCCGAGAGAATGGTGAGAATCCTTGGTCGACCGGTCCGATTCATTCCAGATGTCTGTGGAGAAGTCGCTTTGGAGGCGATTCGCTCGATGATCAACGGCGAGATAATCTTCCTCGATAATGTCCGGATGCACCCTGAGGAGATGGCACTCTCGCGCGCCACCCCCGAAGAGCTCGCAAAGTCACAGATCGTTGCCACACTCGCCCCCGAATTCGACGCCTACGTCACCGACGCCTTCGCCGCAGCACACCGAAACTCACCTTCGCTCTCGGGCTTCGCCGAAGAACTTCCGTGCTTCGCTGGGAGGTTGATGGAGCGCGAGATCAGCGCCCTCGGATTGGCTGTCACGGCCCCGCCTCGGCCCTATGTCGTGATTCTCGGAGGGGCCAAAGCCGACGACTCCCTGCGGGTTGCAATCAATCTCATCGAGCGGGATGTCGTCGACACCGTGGCTTTCGTCGGAGTTGTCGGCAACATGATGCTGTGGGCTAGTGGAATCGATATTGGTGAAGGCAATCAAGACTTCATTCGCAACACGTTGGGAGACTCATTCGAAGAGACGTGGTCGGCAGCACGGCACCTGCTGACCGACCACGAGAAACTCCTCTTCCTACCATCCGATGTGGCGGTGGAAAGGGATGGAGAGAGAATTCCGATGAAGGTGGAGGAATTGCCGACCGAAGACCCGATTTACGATATCGGATTGGAGACTTTGATGCAACTTCGACCGCTTCTTCTCGATGCGAATTGCATCCTATGGAACGGGCCGGCCTCCTACTTCGAAAAGCCGCAATTCGCCTTCGGGACCATTGAGATTCTCAACATCTGCACCGAATCGGCAGCGCTGACGATCCTTGGCGGGGGGCACACCAGCGCTCTGGTCAGTTCGCGCGGTGTGAGCGACAAAATCTCACACAACAGCACCGGCGGCGGTGCCTGTCTGACCATGCTTTCCGGCGCCCGAATGCCGGTAATCGAAGCGCTCATGAGAAGCGCGAGCGTCTTCTCAAAATCTGAGTAATAAGCGTGGGAACCGGCTTCGCGACCGCGGGGCCGCGACTCCTGAATGATGAGGAGTTGGAGCCACTGGGGAGATTTGAACTCCCGATCTTCTGATTACGAATCAGACGCTATACCGAGCTAAGCTACAGTGGCGACGACGCGCCCACCTGAGATTTCTGCATAAGCGAATCGGTGTCTGCAGAAGCCTCTTGGCCTACCGAGTTCAGGGAGGGTCGATGGAAGAAGACAGCAATCAGCCCTATTTGGGCGGCACGCCAGCAGACACGCCTCCGGTTCATCAAACGGTATTCGTTCAGGATGGCCCGGTAATTCCAGTTCAGAAAAGTGTAGCAGCCAAAGTCATTGGTTGGTTTGCGATAGTATTGGGTTGCTTAGGTATCTTGTCTGCACCGCTGGGTTTCATCGATTTTGGGGCGATGGAGGATATTAATGGAAATCCAGTCACCTATTCGATGTCGTACAAGGTTGTCACAACTCTGACGGCGCTCGTGTCTGGTGGTTTGGCAGCAGTCGGCGGATACAAGATGACGAATTACGAAAAGAAAGGAATCTGGTTGATTTTCGCCTCCTTTGCTGTGAATTGGGTGGGCGGAAT
>ENA-ORDG01000300-ORDG01000300.1-marine-metagenome-genome-assembly--contig:-NODE-300-length-22686-cov-5.157725_pt1 | contig 22686 bp, 15 predicted proteins | sample MGYA00248629_ERZ508524 | MGnify/ENA primary metagenome ERZ508524 (study PRJEB26194, sample SAMN05421901) | marine metagenome | isolation source: East of Rio de Janeiro, Brazil, South Atlantic Ocean...
GTTGATGCATCCAGTAGTGTGCAAATTGGTATTCGCGGCAATCCACGTACTTTGGATTGGCTCGACTCTAGTTATGAATTGGGATACGAAGTTATAACCAAAGAACAGTACGACGAATATGGTGTGGAACGCTGTCTGGAAATAATTCTCGAACGAGTAGGAGATAAACCACTGTACATTACCTTTGATCTTGACTGCCTGGATATAACAGTTGCTCCGGGAGTAGCTAACCTTGAACCGGCAATTGAAGGTTTCATGATGCCGGATGTATTGAAACTGCTACAGGGAATGCGTGGCAGAAATATCATTGGAGGAGATGTGGTCTGCCTGATGCCGACCAAGGATGCGCCAAACCAAATTACTGCGCATGTTGCCAATGCCATCCTCTTCGAAATGATCTGTTTGATTGCGGATAATTTTCGCAGCACCTCTTGAGAACGGCTGAAATACAAAGTGCTATGAAAACAGTCTTCAGAATTTATTTTATTCCATGAATTCACACAATTTGAAAATCCATAGCATCGAGACCTTCAGCAATGAATATGTCGGGTTGGTACGTGTACGTACAAAAGATGGTTCTGAGGGCTGGGGGCAGGTTTCACCTTACAATGCGGATATTACGGCTTTGTTGGTGCATCGCCAGATTGCGCCGTATGCACTGGGTGCGGATGCCCTGGACATTGAAAAACTGGTTCAGGAAATTCCGGAACGTGAACACAAATTCCCGGGTTCATATTTGCGCCGTGCACTCGCCGGACTCGATACCGCACTCTGGGATTTACGCGGAAAACTGGAAAACAAAAGCGTTTGCGAACTGCTGGGCGGAACACCAAGACCGATAAGGGTTTATGCTTCCAGTATGAAACGTGACATAACTCCGCAAGCCGAAGCAGAACGGTTTTTGCGTTTGAGAGACGAATTTGGCTACGATGCCTTCAAGTTTCGTGTTGGCAAAGAATGCGGACATGATGAGGATGAGTGGCCCGGACGTACAGAAGAAATTGTTCCGGCAATCCGTAAAGCGCTTGGTGATGAGGTTGCATTGCTTGTAGACGGCAATAGTTGTTACACTCCGGAAAAAGCGATTTCAGTTGGTCGACTTTTAGAAGACAATGGAATCTGTCACTTTGAGGAGCCGTGTCCATACTGGGAACTGGAGTGGACAAAACAGGTCACGGATGCACTCAAGCTGGATGTGACTGGAGGTGAGCAGAATTGTGATTTATCCACCTGGAAACGAATAATCGAGATGCGGGCTGTTGATGTAGTGCAACCGGATGTGTGCTACCTTGGCGGACTGACACGCACCCTCAAGGTCGCAGAAATGGCTCGTCAAGCCGGAATCCCCTGCACACCTCACTCAGCCAACCTCTCCCTGGTCACTGTTTTCACACTCCACTTAATGGGAGCTTTGGAAAACGCCGGGCCGTATGTCGAATTTTCCATTGAAGGGCCGGAATATTATCCATGGCAATATGACATCTACGAACCCGCATTGGCTGCAAAAGACGGTAAAGTGCAAATTCCGGAAGCTCCGGGATGGGGAATCGAAATCAATCCGGATTTTCTGGAAAAAACCAAGTATCAGATTAGCACATTGAATTAGGAATATTTTGTGAAAATCAAAGACTTAAAAACATTTGTGGTCGGAAATCCAGCGCCGCATTTTGGTGGACGATATTTCATTTTTCTCAAACTCATTACCGGCGACGGAATTGAAGGTGTCGGCGAAGTTTATTGCGCAACTTTTAGTCCGCACATCATCGTAAAAATGATTGAAGATGTTTTTGAGCGTCATGTAGAAGGAAGCAATCCTTTCCGGATTGAAGCACTTTGGCGCAATGTATATGGACGCGGCTACACCTTACGTCCGGATGTTTCACTGATGGGAGTCTTGAGCGGCTTGGAAATTGCGCTTTGGGACATTTGCGGAAAATCTGTAGACAAGCCGGTTTTTGAATTACTGGGTGGTAAAGTTCACGAAAAATTGCGTTCTTACACTTATCTTTATCCAAAAGACGGAGCAGTTTATACCGAGGACGAACCGCATGTTTACAACAATCCTGAGCTTGCCGCAGAAGCCGCGGCGGAATATGTGGCGCAAGGCTTCACCGCAATCAAGTTCGATCCGGCAGGAGCATATTCGGTTTTTGATCCGCGTCAACCTTCATTGGAGACTATGGATCGTTCCGAATTATTTTGTAAACGAATTCGCGAGGCCGTCGGTTCCAAAGCAGATTTGTTGTTCGGCACACACGGACAATTCACTGCTTCCGGTGCTGTTCGGCTGGCACGTCGTCTGGAAGCCTACGATCCGCTTTGGTTTGAGGAACCGACTCCTCCGGAGCGTCCGGAAGAAATGGCAAAAGTTGCCCGCCAAACTTGCATTCCGATCGCCACCGGAGAACGGTTGACCACCAAATACGAATTTGCCCGAGTGCTTGAAACCGGAGCTGCCTCGATTTTACAACCGGCTCTCGGGCGAGTCGGAGGGATTTTAGAGGCCAAAAAAATTGCGGGAATGGCCGAAAGTCATTACGCCCAAATTGCACCCCATCTTTATTGCGGCCCCATTGAAGGCGCGGCCAATATCCAACTTAGTGCTTGTTCTCCCAATTTTTTGATTTTAGAAGGCATTCAACGCTGGGAAGGGTTTCATGCAGAAATTCTCAAAAAACCTATCCTTTGGGATTCCGGATATGTGATACCACCCACGGAACCCGGACTTGGCGTGGAACTGAATGAAGAAGTTGCCCTGGCAAATCCTTACAATGATTCCGCTTTACATTTGGAAATGGCAGATGCCCCTATTCTTTGAAAGTAGCTCTGCATTTCCGACAGTTTTACCAAATGCGGATTATTCGTATTACACTTTTAAAACTTCAGGCTTTAAAACTTTCTGAATTAGGTTGGAAATATTTGAGGAATTATAGGGGAAGACTGTGACAAAAGTGTGACAAATATATTGCCACACTTTATGTCACTGAAGTAAGTCATTTCAAATGCTGGTGGGTCGGCGGGGGCTCGAACCCCGGACCACCTGATTAAAAGTCAAATGTAGTGGGTAAACAGGGAGAAACTGCAACTAATAAGGATAACAATATCAGTAAGTTCATTGAATTTCACTGTAGCCACATATCCCAGAATATGGCTTGAACCCTGATTTGAAGTGAAACTGAATGTAGAGACGGCTCTGCAAATCCGTACAACGAAACCGCCAAAATAACTCACATTTGTTCGGAGTGACACGACAAAACACGTTACTGTCCAGTCAACTTTTTACTTCTTATCTATAAAAATGCAGTAAAGAGGAAACGGTTCACACAAAAGAAAAAACTATCTGACTGTCCCCGATTCTGCAGGTCTTCCAGCCAGTTTGATCTTTGTTCTTTGTTTATCATACCTTGGTTTTGGGCATTTTTTGAGATCCACTTCAGCATGCTGTGTGAAAAATTACTTGGAGAATATTCTGTATTTAGAATAGGAATGGGGTCAACTTTGATTTTCGAAAATCCATGTTTTTGCAGAAGTGGTTTTAAATGCACCGGAAGATTTGGACTTGGAACAGAATTATCCCACGCTGAGAAGATTTTATTTGTCAAAGAATCATCGGCATTGTTTAAAACCACTCCCCGCCAATCGGTTTCCACAATAACAAGCCGCCCTCCCGGTTTTAGAATGCGCCGCATTTCAGCAAGCACATTTGGAACATCCTTTACATAGAGCAAAACCTGTGTACAGGAAACTGCATCTAAAGTTTGATCATCAACGGGCAACTTGCCAGCTTCTCCTTTGTAAAATTCTGTCTGCTGCAAGCTTTCGCAACGCTTTCGGGCGTGGCTGATCATTTCAGGATTTTTATCTAAACCAATTACTTTACCTGATTTTCCAACCTGCAGTGCCATTTCATGTGTGAGGAATCCAACACCACAACCTATGTCTAAAACCAGCTCACCAGCTTTAAGTTTCAGTGCAGCCAAAGTTTTCTGCCGTTGCTTCACTATGTCGGCAAGTCGGTAGCTTTCCTCTAAATCCTGGGCTTCTGAAACTCTGCGTTTAGTTAATTTTGGCATGATCAATTAAGGAAAATATGTAAATGCAGTTCATCTGTTTTTCTTTTTGAAGAAACTAAATCCTTGCTGAGTAGCACTTGCCAGTAAAAGTGCTACCAAAATAACGGCAACACCCAAGGTCTGAGACAGCACTAAACTTTCTCCAAGTAAAATGACAGCAGCTAAAATGGAAACCAGCGGCTCAATATTCAGCATTAGACTCGTTTGCGCGGAACCGATGGTTTTTGTAGCAGCAAATAAACTCAACTGTCCAAAGACAAACAAAATACAAATTGTTGCTATTCCTGACCATACCCATGTAGTCTGAGTCAATGAAAAAGAGTCAGTGAAAAATACAATCAATCCAACCAAGATGACTCCTATTGTGTTAGACAAGAATACCAGATCAGACATGGATATTATTTGAGTTGCTTTAGTGGCGCCGACAATCATTCCCGCTGAACAAATTGAACCTCCCAGAACAAGTGCTATTCCACGCCAGTCAAGTACTTCCCAAGTTGGTCCAAGGCTCAGAGCCAGACCTGAAAAAGCGAGAACAAACGCAAAGAGTTTTAGCCAACTTACGACTATACCGTGAATGATGAAATTTAAAAGCAAAACCCAAAATGGAAAGGTGAAGAACAGCAAAACACTGAGGCTGACGGGAATGTATTTTACTGAGCCTAAATATCCCAAACTCATTCCTGCAATGCAAAAACCTATTGCAATAATCAAAAAAACAATAGGTAAATTAGTTGCCTGCAAAGATTTACGAATCACATATTTTAGATTATTCCTGTGAGAGTATGCAGACCAGACTCCCATCAGCAGGCTTCCTGCAAGGATGCGGAAAAAAACAACTGTTTGTGGCGAAGCACCTTCGTCGTACGTTAGTTTGGCCAGGGTAGTTATCAGCCCAAAAGAAGAGGCACAGCCGAAAACATATAGATAACCTCGTGGAATCATTTCCGCACCCTTTCCAATTTCGGATCGTAGAGCGGGCCAAGTTGTAGTTTACATGAATGACGGACGGTGGCGACTTCGAGTTCGTAAGTTCCCGAAATAAAGTATTCACTGTCCACGCCTTCCGGATTTCTGACATATCCGTAGCCAATATTTTTGTTTACGGTGTAGCCCCAGCCTCCACTGGTCAACCAACCGACGACCTCGCCGTTGCGGTAAATTGTTTCACGCCCCAGCAAAACAACATCTGGATCATTAATCGTGAAACAGGCCAGGCGCTTTTTCAATTGTTGTTTTTGTTTAGATAACAATGCTTCGCGACCGATGAAATCAGTTCCGGATTTTAGTTTAACCGCCCAACCCAATCCGGCTTCAAAGGGTGTAGTGTCAGCGGTTATGTCCGCTCCCCAGGCACGATAGCTTTTTTCCAGACGCAAAGATTCTATCGCCCGATATCCCGCATTGGCGATTCCGGAATTCTTTCCGGCTTCCATCAAAACGTCGTAAACCGATTCTGCGGAATCACGAGGCAAATGCAGTTCCCAGCCCAATTCTCCTACATAAGTTACTCGCAAAGCCAAAACCGCCGGAACGTCCGGTGCGAGTTCTTCTTTAATTTCAATGTTTCGGCACGTTCCAAAGGGAAAATTTTCATTTTCCAAATCGTTTTCCGTAACTTGCGCCAAAACCTCACGCGCCAACGGCCCCATCAATGAAAAGGTCGCCCATTCTTCGGTGATGTCATGCAGTTCAACTTTTTCATCCGCAAGGAATTGACTGCGAATCCAAGCTGAATCGTGTGTCCGGAATCCGGTTCCGCTCACCAAATAAAATTCATCTTTTGCCAAACGTGCCACGGTCAAATCGCACTCGATGCCGCCTTTGGAATTGAGCATTTGCGTGTACGTCAAAGCACCGGAAGGTTTGGCGACATTGTTGGCACAAATCCGGTTCAGTGCTTTTTCTGCATCGGTGCCGATGATACGGAATTTTGCAAACGAACTTTGGTCAAAAAGTGCCACTCGTTCCCGCACCGCACGATGTTCTTCGCCGACGTGAGGAAACCAATTTTGCCTGCTGTAAGAATAAATATCCTGCGCTGTCTCGTCTTCCGGAGCAAACCAGTTGGGGCGTTCCCAACCGAGTTTGGAACCAAAACACGCTCCTTGTTCTTTCAAAATTTCATAAATCGGTGAGGTCAAAACAGGGCGACCGCTTTCGTGTTCTTCGTGCGGCCAACTGAGGGTGTAATGTTTGCCGTAAAGTTCCAAAGTTCGGTTGCGCACCCAGTCTTCGTTTTTGTGGAGATTGCTGAAACGGCGGATGTCCACAACCCACAAATCCATCGGCGGTTCTCCGGCCAAAATCCACTCCGCCAAAGCTTTTCCGGCACCTCCGGCGGCGGCGATTCCGAAAGCATTGAATCCGGCTCCAACAAAATAATTTTTAACTTCCGGAGCTTCGCCTAAAATAAAATTTCCGTCCGGAGTAAAGGATTCCGGCCCGTTCATCAGTTTCCGAATTCCGGCATTTTCCAAAGCAGGAACACGCTCAACTGCCGGAAGCATCAATTGCTCAAAATGCTCTAAATTTTCCGGAAGCAATTGAAATATAAAATCTTTTGGAATGGGTTTTGAGTCCCACGCAATCGGATTCGGTTCGTAACCGCCCATCACCAAACCGCCCACTTCTTCCTTCCAATAAGTCAACTTATCCGGATCACGCAAAGTAGGCAAATCCGCAGTCACGCCCTGAATCGCTTCGGTGATTAAATACTGATGTTCCACCGAAACCAAAGGCACGTTCACGCCGGTCATTTTGCCCAGTTCATTGGCCCATTGTCCGGCACAATTGACCACGGTTTCACAAAGAATTTCTCCATTTTCGGTTTGCACAGCGGCGACTTGTTGATTTTCAAGCCGGATACCCGTTACCGAAGTTTCTTCAACAATGGTGACACCGCACATCCGTGCGCCTTTGGCCAATGCCTGCGTGATGTCCGAAGGATTGGCCTGTCCGTCCGTTGGCAAAAATGCCGCTCCGATTACGTCTTCAACTTCCATCAACGGCCACAAATCTTGTGCTTCTTTGGGACTGAGCAACTCCATTTCCAAACCAAAACTGTGCGCAGTGGTGGCTTGTCGTTTGAGTTCCGTCCAGCGTTCTTTGGTGCAGGCCAAACGCAAACCACCGTTCATTTTCCAGCCGGTGGCTTGTCCGGTTTCGCCCTCGATTGTCCGGTACAGTTCCACGCTATTTTTCAAAACACGGGTGATGTTGGCAGAACTGCGCAACTGCCCGACCAAGCCAGCCGCATGAAAAGTACTGCCGCAAGTCAGTTGTCCGCGCTCCAGCAAAAGCACATCTTTCGCACCTTCTTTTGCCAAATGATAAGCGACACTGCAACCAATGATGCCTCCACCGATGATAATGATTTGTGCCTGTTTTGGTAAAGTGTTTGTCATAATTTTTCAAATTGGGCAAAAGTTTTTTCAAAGCGTTCCAAATTATCGGTGGTATATTTTACGTAATCAAAATCAAGTGTGGAATGAATTTCAGAAACCATGCTCCACATTGCTTCACGCAACAGGGAAGCGCATTTCATCGCAAAATAGCGTTTCCACAAATCTGCAGAAATCGTTTGTTCAAAATACAATTCCAACAATTCTTGTTCCAAATTTTCCGGGAATTCGTTGTTCGAGGCAAGGTTCGCAAGGTCAAATAAAGGGCTGTTGAATCCGGCATAATCCCAATCAATTAGCCACAATCTCCGGCCATCGTCAATAAAATTTCCGGAAAGCAAATCATTGTGTCCGAAACACAAATCAATCGTTCCGACCGTTTTTTCCAAATCTGCATTGATGTTTAAAAAGTTTTGCAGTTGTGGAATCATTCTACTATTTCCTTCCCGCAAAGTTTTTGCGTAACCCCGTATCACTTGGAAAACCCAAAATATCAAAGTGCTTCCAGGAAGGTGTTGGGGCATTTGCCGATGGCATTTATTTAGTAAAGAAAGGACTTTTCCCAAGTTAGAAGAATCCCTCAAATCTTCCTCGACCAAAGTTTTACCTTCGATAAAACGCAAAACCATTGCTCCGGATTCTGCATGAACAACTTCCGGAGAAATTCCGCAGGCAAAAGCAGCTCGACTTGCGGCCAATTCATTAAAACGATAAACGCCATGCTCCGGAATATCTTCTCCCAAACGCACAAAAAACATTTCATTCCCATGCTCCACCCGAAAATTAAGATTGGTGATTCCTCCTTTCACCGGCTCGCACAGAATCGGCTGTTGCCAAAAAGTGAGTGCTTCAACTTTTTTGTTTATATTTTCTGTCATTGTGACTTTTCTCCGGAAAACCAGCCCCAACCTTGTTCTCCACGTTCAGCACGTTTGATTTTTTCCTGCCAGATTTTATACAAGTTGTTTTTCTCTTGTTTTAAAAAGGACGTCTTTTCCAAATTTTTCAATTCATGTTTGAGAGTCTGGATAAATATGTCTGTTCGGTCTTCTCCGCAAACATTTTTAAATCCTGCTTCTTCCAGTAATTTTGTGTAATCTTCAACCGTATGCAATGAATAATTTCGCTCCCTCATATATGTTTTAAATTCCGGACTAGATTTTGCCTGGCCAAGGCAATAGTCCGAGAAGCATAAGCGTCCACCTGGTACCAAAGTCTTAGCGATTACTTCAAACAAACGTGCTTTGTCTTTGATGTGTAAAAAAACATCACGACTGTGAACCACATTAAAGGTCGTTTCCGTTTGTATTTCCAGGCAATTTCCCTGTTCCAATGTCACCAGATGTTGCAATCCTTCTTCCTTCAGGCGGGTCTTGGCAATGCGAATCATGTTTGCAGAGAGATCGATGCCGTGAACATGGACTCCGTATTTGCTGGCCAAACGGTAGGCCGGACCTCCCAAACCGCAACCGATGTCCAGCACCCGCATTTTCGGAAGAAGTTTCAGTGTGTCGATGAATTGATCGGTTGCTTTTTCTCCTCCGGGACTGATGTAGTTGTGTCCGTAAATGGCCTCATAACGCAGAATGGAAAGTTCTGTGTATTGCTGATTATCGAGAAATTCTGGGGTCATTTGAACTTAAATGCTGTTTTGGCGAAACAACGTTATTAGTAATTTTATCGATTTGTGAAATCTGTTTGTGATAATGAACTAAGTTGAATTGAAAGAGAAGATTACACAACAAGCCTCAAATTTCCAAGCCTGTGCGGCGACCTTCGTAGATAACGAAAGGAGCCTGGCGAGGTCCTGCGCTGTCACCGATATTGAGAACATTTAGTCCGGAACCTTGAAGCTCCTGCATGAGGGAGTCTTCTGCAACGTTTGGAGTGGCAAAGACCAGGGTATCCGACTCAATGAACTGAGTGTTTCCGTCTAAAAAACAGAGGACTTCCGCGCCCTCCTTGTTCCAGCTTGTAACTGCCGATTCAAGAATGAAATTAACTCCAAGTTTCGCCAGCCGCTGTCGAAGAGGATAGTCTGCATTGGTGCGCTGAAGTTCCTTGCCTACAAGTGGGTCCGGTGTAACCAGAGTTACTTCGTGTCCGTCTTCAGCAAGTTTCCAGGCGGTTCCGCAACCTTTCCAGTTTCCACCCTCGTCGAGGACTAAGACACGCTTTCCAGGACGTGCCCGACGTGCCATCACATCTTCTGCTGAAAAAAAGCCACCGAGTTCAATTCCCGGCAGTTTTTCAACATGCGGTATTGCTTTCTGAAATCCGGTATCTGACGGGTTTGAGCCTGTAGCTATTACAGTTTTCTCTGCGGCGAATTCCTTGATTTCATCCGCATCCAGAAAAGCATTGAGTCGTACCTCGACGCCAAGTTGTGACAACTGTCGGGCATACCAGTCCAGCAGATCAATAATTTGTCCACGCCGAGGCTGCATTCCCGCCAGTCGGAATTGGCCGCCGAGGCGGTCACCAGCCTCTGCGAGAGTGACATTATGACCACGTTCCGCGGATACTCTTGCTGCTTCCAAGCCTGCAGGTCCTCCTCCGACTACAAGAACACGTTTAGGTGTTTTTGATTTTTGAAAGCGATCTCCACCCCATTCAAATTCACGGCCGGCAGACGGATTGACGAGACAGGAAATCCAGTAATCACGACTGCGTCTGCCCCAACACATTTGATTGCAGGAGAGGCAGGTACGAATGTCTTCGGCTCGTCCTTCCCGGGCTTTGTTGGCCAAATGCGGATCCGCGATTTGTCCGCGGACGATGGAAACCAGATCAGCCTGGTTGGCAGATAACACGGCCTCGGCATTCTCCGGTGTGCGGATATGGCTTTCCGCAATTACCAAGGCATGGGTTACAGCACCTTTGAGCACTTCCGCAAGTTCCGCTCCCAATCGTTCCGGATAGAGAAATGTAGGCATCAGCTTGTAGAAATCGAAGTAGCTTCCGGTACCGCAGGTGACGTAATCAAGCAGATGATCGCGATCGTGAAGGGCGATGATTTCCGCAATTGATTCACGCTGGAGGGCGACTTCGAAATCCGGTTCGTCGTTGACTGCAATGCCGACAATAAAATCATCACCGCATATTTTACGGATTCGTGTGATGATTTCCCGTGAAAAGCGTGTACGGTTTTCCAGCGATCCACCCCAACGGTCTGTGCGCTGATTTGACCATGGTGTCCAAAATTGATCAACCATGCCGTGATAAGCAGCCCAGACTTCTACACCGTCAAAACCGGCGTCACTGCATCTTCTGGCGGCCTGCACGAAGCCCTCAATAGTCTCCTCTATTTCTGTTTCATTCATAGTGTGACTTCCGTCGGAATCATGGTAACTCGGCATTCCGGAAGGAGACCAGTTGGCGTGATATGAATTGTCGGAATCCCCATGCTGGCCTACATGGTAAAGCTGCTGCAGAATCAAGGCTCCTTCTTCATGAACTGCATCCGTGATTTTTCTAAAGTGAGGAATGACTTCATCAGTGCTGTTCCGAAAATTACCCCGTGTCAAAACTGCTGCAGGATGCACCGGTATCGGTTCGATGACCAGCATCGCTGCACCTCCCAGCGCACGTTCACGGTAATAGGCAAGATGCCTTTCTCCCGGAAGGCCCTGTTCAGACATATTGGCGGTGTGCGCACCAAAAACTATGCGGTTACGCAGGGAATGTCCGCACAGATCAATTGGAGAAAAAAGACGTGGAAAGTTTTCGTTGTTCAACTCAGGTTGATCGTTATTTAACTGCATTTTGGAACTGTCCGGAACAAATGCGCTGAAAAAGGTCCTGAAGTAGAAGAGGTGCAAGTGTATTTTTGAACTTTACCCGCAAGTCCAGTTTAGAAAGTTCTGTGTAGATATTTTGTAATTCTTCACTGGTAAAATTTCGAGCTTGTGCCAAAACTTGTTTGCTGAGAAATGGTGGAAGAGATATTTTTCCAATAATTTCTGATTCCTTATAAAATTGTTCAAACATGCTGTGAATGATGAGAAGGCGGCGAAACTGCATAATGATGAGTGCGAAAAGGCGCACGTGTTCACGGGGAGCCGATTGTAGCTGATGATCAAGAATTTCCAGGGCAGGCAGTAATTCCTTCCGGGACAAAGCTTCAGTCATCCGGAAAACAGAAAAATGTTTGTGACCGCGAATGTGTTCTTTGATCATTTCTTCTGAGACGGTTTTACCTGATAAATAGAGGCTTAATTTTTCCAGTTCGTGGTCAAGATCAGTCAAATCGTTGCCCACAATGTTTATCAGTAAACGTGCAACATCCGCTGTAAGGGGCAATCCTTTTTGCTCTCCTCGCTGAATAACCCAGTTGTATGGAGTACTATTATCGTAGGCTACAAATTTTTGTATCCGACCACCGCCCTGTTTGATGCTGCGATAGAGTGGTTTACTGAAATCCTGTTCACGCATTGCCGGACTGGTAAAGACAAACCACAAGCTTTCCGGAGGATTTTTTATGATGTTTTCAAGTGCTTCAAAAAGCCTGACCGCTTGAGAATTGTCACTTTTATTTGCTGCTTTCTTGATTAGTTCAAAATTATCGATCCGGATTACTTTGCGGTCAGTTAGCATCGGTAATGTTTCACAACTGATCAAAAGGTCATCGATACTGTTTTTTCCAGATTCTCCAATCGTTTTCAACATTTCCTGCGCATTGAAGCGCTCCAAACTCCAATCCTGTTCCCGGCCCTCAAGTCTCTGATCTATTAAAGTATTCGCGGTTTCCTCTACCAATAACAGTTGGTTACCATGAATCAAACAGATTTTATGAGGATCGTTTTGAGTCATCATTGTTTATGTTTTTCTTTGGAATGAGTATCTGGAAAACATTCACGAATCAAGTTACGCACTTCCTCCGGAGAGGTTGCATTCAAGGCATTTTGAGCCAGAATTTTTGCATCAGGCAGTGATATTTCTGAGAGACGTTTTTTTACAACTGGAATTAAAGGGGCATTCATGCTGAGTGAATTGATTCCAAGACCGACTAGAATCACACATCCGTCAGGATCTGAAGCCATTTCACCACACAATTCAACAGATTTTTGATGTTCTTCTGCCGTTTGCACAAGTCGATGAATTAATTGCAGAACAGCAGGATGCAGAGGGTCGTAAAGGTCAGCAATTTGGGGATTATTACGATCAACAGCCAGTACGTATTGAGTGAGGTCGTTGCTGCCAATCGAACAAAAGTCAATTTCCGACATAAATTTATCACAAATCAAAAAGGCACTTGGAACCTCAAACATCATACCCACTTCTATTTTTGCTATAGCTTCACCGGATGCTTCAACTTCAATACGGCACTCTTCGAATAATTCCTTTGCCTGTCTGATTTCTTTAACATTTGTAATCATTGGGAACAGTAAGCGAACGTTAGGACGAGTTCCTGTTGCCAAAAGTAAAGCCTTCAATTGATCCTTTAGTACAGTTTTTTGTTTCAACTGACGGCGTACTGCACGATAACCAAGAAAGGGATTATCCTCATCTTGAAAACCCATGTATGGTGCTGCTTTGTCTGCACCAACGTCCAAAGTCCGGAAAATCACGGGCTTATCTTCTGCAACATTATCAAGCAATTCACGATATACCTGCGTTTGCTCAGAAATGTCAGGGTAGCGATCAAGTGAAAGAAAATAAATTTCGGTTCTGAACAGCCCAACCCCTTCAGCACCATAGCGTGGTAATTGAATTTGATCACTTCCCAGGGCAATATTGGCCATTAAATTTATTCGTGTACCATCACTCGTTTTGCATAGGATATCCTTAAACTCTTCAAGGTGCTTAAAATAATGCTGTTGTTCAACCAGCAAATGTTTAAATTCAGCAAGTACTTCTTTTTCCGGATAAGCTACTGCTAACCCGGAATCTCCGTCAATAACCAGCGGGTCTCCATCTTTAATCAACTCCAATTCATGGTCTTCAAGACAAACTGCAGGAATCCCCAAAGAACGAGCCAGAATGGCTGCGTGTGAAACTATACCTCCAGTTGACAAAATAATTCCTTTAATCCGTGTTGTGTCCATCCTGGCGATATCTCCCGGAAGGAGTTGGCGCATAATAAGAATCCCTGTCTTTTTGGTAACAGAAAGGACCTCATGCCCTAGATAGTGTAATAGACGGTAGCCAACATCTTTTAAATCCGAGCCTTTTTCACTGAGGTAAGGATCTTTAATTTCTTCAAATGCACCCAGATATTCGTGAACTGTCTGGTAAATTGACCATGATGCAGTATTTCCAGATTCTATTTTTGTCTTAATTTTGTTCTGAAAATGATGATCCTCCAAAAACATCAGATGTGCGTGAAAAATAGAAGCTTCTTCAGTACCAACACGATCCGAGACTTTTTCAATCAAGTCCATAGTATCAGAAATTGTGTGATCCATTGCAGATTGAAAGTCAGACATTTCATTTTCTGCAGATCTGGTACTGCTCTGCTGTGGTTCTTCAAGTTCAGATTGCTGCAGGCGTATTGCTTTTCCAACTGCAACACCATAAGCAACCGCTTGTCCGGACAGGCGAAGAGTAGTTCCTTTTCTTTTCTCAGCAACAGTTGGTTCCTGTGTTGCTGTATCAAGTTGCTTTAGAAGGAGGGCTTTAGAAACAAGGCTGGAGATTTGAGTTGCGATTGAACTCAGTATTAGCACTTCCTCGGGAGAAAATATGCGTGGTTCTGTAGTGTGAACTACAAGTACTCCAAAAGATTTTCGATGTTCTATCAGAGGAACTCCCAGAAAAGAAGAAAATGAATCTTCTTTTGTTTGAGGAAATGCTTTAAATCTTGGATGTTCCTGCATTTGAGATTCCTGCACTGGAGCAGAGCGCTCCAGTACCAATCCAACCAGTCCCTCAGAAGGAGGCATGTGAACAGACTCAATGGTGGAAGGATCAAGACCGTGAGTTGCTTTCAGGATCAGTACTCCACGGTCTGCATCAAAAATATAAATTGAACATGCATCGACTTGTATTCGCTTTGCTATCATGCTGACAGTCCTGGCCAGAGTCTCTTCAGAATTGTGTGAAGAGGCAATGATGTTGTTGACTTCAGTAAAAGTTTGAAGAGCAAAATACAGCTGTTCTTGTGTTTCAGATGCAGCCATTTACACCTTTCGGATCAAGCGAACTTTTGCTCGTCAGTTTTATCAAGCAGTTAATAAATGTGCTTCCCATTATCATTATTTGGAATGAATAGATGATTTTAGATTTTTAACTTTGAAGGATTATTTTAGATAATTAGGCAGTAACTTTAAGCAGTTTGCCACTAAAAGATGTTTCACAGTTTCCAAGTTTTTAGTCTTAAACTCAAGATGTAATTTATGTTCTTTACATTGTGAGTTCAATTGTCCGGTTAAATTGATTCCGGAAAATTGGAAACTTGACAGGAGAGGAATTTATTGTAGAGAGAAAAGAAAAATCAAGCTGTCAGATTTTAGAAATGCTTTACCCAAGCTATATTGAAGCCTTTTTTAACAGGAGTCCAATGCCAACCCGGTAATTCATTGGTTAGCGAACTGGTAAGAAAACCACGGGAACGTCCTTCTGTAGAAAGCTCATTAAGCATTTCACGATAATGTAAATATTTAATTCCGCTATAAACACTTCCGGCACCGGCAACCCAAGGTAAGATGCTAAGAAAACCGCTGATGTCGAAGGCTCCGCTGAGAAGTATTATAGTCGCAGTTCCAGCTCCTGCAGTGGTGTAGAGCCAGCGGTCATGCTGAGATTTTTTCAGATTATAGAGCTTAGACCAGTTTGAGAAAATACTACCCTTTGTTATAGTTGGCCCCAGACGGATAACTTGTTTTTTTGGTTTAAGTTTTTTTTGAGTATCTAGTTCTTTACGTGTTTGCGTGATCAAGTGAATTAGTTTCTCATTATTGACATAAGTCTGAATTTGGTCTCCCTTAGCAACAGATGAAATTTTTTGAACAATAACTGCTTCAGAAGACAAATCGCTAACTTGAACTATTTCAGCTAATGCGATTTTTTGAAAAGTTTTTCCGGCTGTTTTTTCTACTGAATCTGACTTAAATGATTTTCGCCGGGATATGACTAACCGCTGTCCGATTTTGATACCTTGTGCACGTCCAAAATTTATGGAAATCCCAGAATGTTTTACAGCCAGCACATTTCCAAGTAACAACGAATTTTCTGAAATCCTTTCAGCCATTCGAAACAATTCATCGTGCATTTTCAAGTCGTTGAATTGTACTTCATCAGTAAAATCTGTGATGTTTGTTCGTGTATCTACCAGTCTAATTGACAGGATAATACTCGGCTCTTCTTTCCCTTTATCATTCAGCATTATTTCTGAATGAATTGTACCAACCAATACTTTGTCTGCATGAAACATTTTACCAATCATAACTCCGCAAGCAATGTCATGACAGTCAGCCAGTGTAGGGTCCCGGTCTTTGATCTGTGCATTCCACTCTGAAGGTCCTACAACTGAAAAATGATTAGTGTTGTAAACATTCAACTGAAGAGCCTTTGCAATTTCTTCTGCTGCAGTCTCAGTCATACCTGATGGTAGGAGGTTTAGTAATAATACTTTTACACGCTCATCATCACTAAAACCGCTTAGTTGAGTCTGTTGTATACCAAAGATGTTTCCACTTGAATTGTTAGACTGCCCCCAACCCGGAGTAGTAAAGAAAAGAAAAGTGAGATATATCAAAAGGGATTTTACCAAATAAGTGGGGGAATTCATGTTATGTAGGATTTTTAATTGTCTGATATAAAAAGACACTGCCGAAAACTCCTGATTCAACTTTAAATGAAGATTATGCTGCTCCGATTAACAAGCAAGAAAAAGACCTTTTAGATAATTGGGTAAAAGGAGAATGGATAGACCTGAATTTGGCAGTAGAGATTTAGGTTATGCTTCTGATAAACCAGTTATGTCAGGTTTAAATAAGTCGAGTGATTACCGACATTAGCTCATCAGAGTCATGTGGAAGAATTGTTCGGAAATCCAGCCAAATTTGCTCTTCATGAACACGGACAATGATTGGTACAGGTTGTGATCGAAACCATTCCTGTAAATCATTTGCTGACCATTCCGGATGTGACAATACAAGTGCTGCTGATTCTAAAGGGAGTTCTGGGAAAGCTCCACCTCCAGTACGTGATTCTGTCTTGTGGAGCTCACATTTCCATGCAGATTTGTTTGGAAGTTTGAGCTTCTCCAAAAATAATTTTACTTGTTTTTGAATTTCTTCAACTGTTAATTCTAGCATGCCAACTGTTGGAACCAGTTCCGGAAGTCTTTTTAAATCCAGGTATACTTCAAGTGTTTCTTCCAACAAAGCAAGTGTTACTTTGTCTAAACGTAATGCCCGGTAAAGAGCATGTTTTCTCAGTTTCTGGATGTTTTCAGCTTTACCTAGCAGCACTCCAGCCTGGATTCCACCAAGAAGTTTGTCACCACTAAAAGCCAGCAAATCCGGGCCTGCTGCAAGCTCCTGCTCCGCAGTTGCATATTCACTTAACCCACGTTGCTTGAACCGATAAAAGCTTCCGCTACCCCAATCATGAAAACAGAAAAGGCCCTTGGAGTGGGCAAGTCCTGCCATTTTTCCAACTGAAACGGACTCTGTAAATCCTTTAATTTCGTAATTGGATGGATGTACTTTTAACAGAGCTGCTGTGTTTTCGGTCAGAGCTTCCTCATAATCTGAAAGGCGGCAGCGATTAGTAGTACCAACTTCGACCAACTTCACGCCTGCTTCCAGCATGATATCAGGAATTCGAAAAGAACCACCGATCTCCACCAACTCGCCCCTTGAGACAATCACCTCTGGTGTTTTGTCTTCCGGTAGACTTGTAGTCAAGGCCTTGAGCATTAAAAAAACGGCAGCGGCATTGTTATTGACCACCATTGCATCTTCAGCACCGGAAAGTGAACGTAACAGCTTGCGGACTTTTGAGTCGCGTGAACCACGTTTCCCGGTGCTAAGATCAAATTCCAAGGTGGAATAAGAACTCATTCGAGGTAAGGCATTCGCTAACAATTCTGCTGACAAAGGAGCTCGTCCCAAATTAGTATGAACAACAACTCCGGTTGCATTGATAACCCGTTGCGCCCCGGTGGATTGTATTCGGACTTTTGCTGCAACACGTTCTAAAATTTGGGTGTTATTGTATGAAACAGATCCGGTCTTTTTTTGGTAAATTTCCTGTCGTACTTGATTCAGGACACTATTTACGATTTCTCTGACTGATTTCCCATAAGCGAGATTTTGTCTCCTGAGGAAGGAATCACACTCTGTGATAGAAGGAAGGTTTTTATAAGCCATTGCTTTAACCATGACTCACATTTATCAACAGTTTTATGAAGTTGAAATTTTTGATTAGAGGCTTTCTTCAGAAGTTTATTCTGTCTTATGTTTTTTTGGAAGAGTTTCAGTGTTTTTCTTTGGTTTTGTGTCTTGTTTTGATTTAGACGTAGACCTGTTTTTACTGTTAAAGGATCTGGATGCTGTTGAATTATCGGTCTCTTTTTTTGTAACTGGAACTTTTTTTAGTGATGATTTTGACTTAGTTACGGACACTGCATTAGATTCCACCTTAGTTTTTTTAATTTTAGCTCTAGTGCTCACTTTTGTGGAATCCTGTTTCTTTTTAGCAGTTTTAATTGCCGTTGGTTTGCCTTGAGCAGTTTTTCCAGACTTTTTTGTCGAATCGGATTTAGTTTTTCCAGATGTCAACCTGGATTTCGCGTCTTGCTTTGAAAAAACAACCTTCGGTACCGATTTTATAGTATCAGTTATATGAACGCTGCTGAACATTGGATTTCCAATAATATTTTTTGTTGGGTTTTCATGAGATATTCTTTTAGTTTTTTTAGCAGAGTCCAAATTTTCGTCCAGATGTACACTTCTAAATGTTGATACTTCCGGATCATTATTTTCCTCAACAATCCGCTTCTGACTGGATTTTTTGCCATTAGGAGTATCTTTAACTTCCAAAGATTCATGTACACTCTTAAAAAGACCAACATCTGTTTTTTCTTTTGTCTCTTGTTTTTTGACAACTGCCTTTTGTTTTTTCTCAACTTCAGGAGTCCTCTGTTTCTCAGTTGCAGTTAACTTATCATTATCCTTTTCAACTACAGATCCGGAATCCGGATGTTCCTGCGTTAAACTGGTATCTGTTCCGGGCCTTTTGCCTTTAGATTTGGATGATGGTTTTGAAGTGTCGTTGCTAATTTGCTTACTTTGTTTTTCTTTATTTTTCATTTCCAGACTACCCGGCGCTGCAGTCGCACTGTCTTTTTTAGCTACTTCCTTTTTTTGCCTTCCTTTTTTTCCACCAGGTTTCTCGTCACGCATATCTGAAGCAGAAATTGGTACTGAGGTTCGAGTTTCTTCGCCGTCTTGTTCTCTCAAAGTAACTTCCATTTCTGGAATTTCTTCAGAACCAAGTGACGTGTCCGGTGTTATGGAAATCCGTATTCCATAATCCATTTCCATTTGTGTTAAACGCTGACGCTTCACGTTGAGCAAATGTGAAGCTATTTCCAAAGGTAGACGTATATGAACCTGCAGGACCTTCTGCTCAACTGCAGAGTCGTGAATTTTTCGCAATATTCTGTTTACCAAAGTTAGGACAACAGAGTTTCGCGCCAAACTTCCGGAAATGCGCTGTCGACTCAATTCCAGTAAGCCGAATTTTGAGATTTCTCCAAATGAAGTCTTTGCTTTATCAGCAGACATTGCTTCTTCAATCTTTTTTTCTACAGAGAGGCGGTTTTTTGAATTATCCATGTCAATAAAATCCACGACGATCAACCCACCTAAGTTTCTTAAACGCAACTGCTTGGCAACTTCTTCAGCAGCCTCTAAATTAGTTCTTAATGCGGTAGCCTCAATGTTTCTCTCTTGTGTCGATCTGCCTGAATTAACGTCAATCGCAACTAGAGCTTCTGTAGGCATTATGACCAGTGATCCTCCGGAAGGCAACGGAACTTGCTTATGGTGTAAAACCTCAATATGACCTTCAATATCATATGAAGAAAAAAGAGACTTTTCGCCCAGGTAAAGTTGAAGCTTCTTTTGATCTTTAGGCATATGTGCTTGAAAAAATTCTAAGGCACGCTGAAAAGCTACGGGTTCATCAATTACTACTTCTGAGATATTTTCATGGTAGTAATCTCTGATCATACGGACCATCGCAATTTCTTCCTGATAAAGGAGTCCGAGGGCAGACTGCTCTTCATACTCGTCTTTTATCTCATTCCAGGTCCGCCTCAAAATCATAAAGTCACGTTTTAATTCAGTAAGAGAACGGTCAACTCCTACCGTACGGATTATGGCTGATGAATCCTCTCCACCAAGTCCTTTCAGTAAATGTCGTAAGCGGGAACGTTGTTCCTCATCTTCAATTTTTCGGGAGACTCCGCCGCGCTCACTATCAGGCATAAAAACAAGGAAGCGTCCGGCTAAAGATATATTTGTAGTAAGAGATGCCCCTTTATGGGCTATTTCGTCTTTGACGACTTGGACAAGAACTTTTTGTCCCGGCTTCAGGATTTGAGTAATGGAAGGTCGTCCACGACCTTTCTGATTTGGCTTATAGACTTGGAAATTAATATCGGATAAAGAAAGGAACCCATGGCGCTCTTCTCCGTAATCAATGAAGGCTGCTTGAAATGAGGGCTGTACTTTTACAACTTTTCCACAATAGATATTTCCGACTTTTTGGGTGTGGTGGGTCTGTTCAATGTAGAGATTATTGAGTGTTGAACCATGCACCAGTGCAATTCGTGTTTCATCATCCTCTACATTTATAAGAATCTTTTGATCTACTTCTGTCATTATTTACCTGATTTTATTAAGTTTAAAATCAGGATGTTCTGCAATTATATTTGATTTTCAGATTAGAAATCGAATCTAGGAACTGCAGTGACGCAAACAAACTTTAAGATACAACTCAGCATTCGTTTTTACCGGCGTCGTTTTTCAGTTTTTCTAGAAATCAGCAATCAGCAATCAGAAATCAGCACCACCCATTCATTCTTTCAATCAAGTGGAACAGAACATCTCTGAAATATTAGTTTTGACTTTCAAGCATTTGTTGAAAGCCGTGTTCATTTATCGAGTACAAACTCCTTTTGTTCATACTCACCATTTTCATTCTTTAAAATTGTCTCAATTCGCTGCTCTGCGTTTTCGAGAAATTTTTTGCATTCTCGACTCCAGCGTACACCTGATTCAAAAGTAGTCAAAGCTTCATCTAGAGGAATAGAACCCTCTTCCAGCTTATCTACAGTCTCTTCAAGTTTTTTCAAAGCAGATTCAAAAGTTGCGGTCGTGGTCTGCATTACAAAGCTTTTTAGCTATTTCTGTAGCAATCTGGTGTGGAGATCGTTGAGTTGTATCAATTATACACTCTGCTTGTTCATAGAGCAAGCCACGTTCTTTTAACATTCCCTGAACTACAATTTCAGGATTATTATTCATCAAAAGCGGACGGTTCCGGTCATTTTTTAGACGCCGCGCCAGTTCTTCTTCAGGCACCCTCAAATAAACACGTTTACCAATTCCCTTCAGCATCTTTCGATTTTCTTCACGCAGTACTATACCACCGCCAGTTGCTATTACGGAATTATCAATATTTTTCAACTTTTCCAAAAGTCGTGTTTCCATTTCACGAAAACACTCTTCACCTCCGTACTTAAAAATTTCACTAACACTGCAACCTTGATCATCTTCTATTTCAGAATCTGTATCTACAAATGAATATTCAATCAATTTGGCTAATTTTCGTCCAATTGTGGTTTTACCTGATCCCATAAAACCGGTTATAATTATATTCATAATCCAATGTTTAATCTACAACCCTCAAGGTAAATCGTTAATCCAACCACCACCTAAGAGTATTTCATCTTGATAAAAAACCGCAGCCTGTCCGGGAGTAACGGCACGTTCCGGAACATCAAGTTCCAACCTGACTTTGTTATCTGACTCTGGAAAAACAGAAGCGGCTACTCCTTGATGGGAGTAGCGCAACTTCGTAGTTACATGTAACTTCTCTTTTGGAGGTGATATAGACAACCAGTTCACTCCGGAAACAAATATAGTCTTAGAATATAAATCTTCTTCTTTTCCAAGAACTATCCTGTTTTTCCCTTTATCAATTTTAACAACATAATACGGCGTAGAATCACTTAGACCAAGTCCACGGCGCTGTCCAATTGTATAGAATGGCAAGCCGAGGTGTTCTCCCAGAACTTCCCCTGATACACTAATGAACTCTCCATGTTCAGGTACCTCATTCAGTTCCTGCTTTAGGAAATTTCGATAATCCTTTGGAACAAAACATATCTCCTGACTATCCGGCTTATTTGCTGCAGATAAATTCAGTTTTCCTGCAATTTTCCGTACTTCAGGTTTAATGATATCTGCCAGAGGGAACATCAGACGGTGAAGCTCATCTGCTGGAATGCTATGTAGAAAATATGTTTGATCTTTACGCAAATCCTGAGGACGTATTAATTGCTGGCGCCGAATGAGAGGATTGAAGCGAATTTTGGCATAATGGCCGGTGGCCAAATAGTCGCAATCAAGTTCATCTACTTTTTTTAGTAATAAATTACTTTTTATTTCTTTATTGCACATTACGCACGGATTTGGTGTGTTACCGCGAGAATATTCTTCAACAAAATAATCTATTACAGATTCTCGAAATTCCTTTTGACAATCAAGAACATAAAATGGGATATTCAGACGATGGCAGGCTGCACGTGCATCTATTGCTTCATCGAGCGAACAGCAACTTTTAGGACGAGTTTCATTCTCCGGTCCATGATATAGTTTCATGTGCAGACCGATAACTTCATGTCCCTGCTCCTTCAGCAGAACTGCTGCAACAGACGAGTCAACGCCGCCACTCATTGCCATTGCTACACGTGCCATAATTATTGTATTGAATTTATTGATGATTTGGAAGAAAAAAAGATGGCTTTCTCAAATGAGATTAACGACTGGCGGCAACTTGAATATTTTGGTTGTAACTTGTGTAATCGAAATGCCTACCGCTGTAGTTTGCAGAGTGAGATCGTTTTTGTTGTAGGCGTTTAAAATATTCATTGAATTTCTTATTATTCCTTTCATTATAGACCTGCATCTCTCTTTTGTGCTTTTCCCGATCTTTCTGTTTTTGTTCCTTCAAATAAAATTTTGAAG
>ENA-ORDG01000302-ORDG01000302.1-marine-metagenome-genome-assembly--contig:-NODE-302-length-22543-cov-4.083281_pt1 | contig 22543 bp, 10 predicted proteins | sample MGYA00248629_ERZ508524 | MGnify/ENA primary metagenome ERZ508524 (study PRJEB26194, sample SAMN05421901) | marine metagenome | isolation source: East of Rio de Janeiro, Brazil, South Atlantic Ocean...
TTCGGGCCGCTCTACCGCCTTGCCGACGACGCGCTTTACGCTGCCAAGCGCGCGGGACGGAACCGCGTGGTCACAGTCGAAGATGTATCGGACCATGGAGCAGGTTCGACTTTCACTCATGGCGCTGGTCCCCCGCACAGCGTTCGCTGATGGCTGCAAGGTAGTAAGGGATTGCCCCTTCGGCGCGGTCCGCTTGGCTTCGTAACCTCCGGCGTGCGGCGAGCAACGGCTTCGTAGAATGGCCAAAATACACATGACACCTGCCCTCGGGTGGTGTTAAGGCACCGCCGGTAACGAAGAAGCCCGGTTCCACGGGCTCGCCGGATCGCCGATGAAGTTGCTGATGCGCGGGGGCGCATGAAGGGGGCGATCAGAATGGGCTTGAGCCAGCGAATCGGAACTATCGGTGCTCGTGGCCACGGTGCTGCGAGGGCAACAAATGCGGCGGCGTTCTTCCTTGGTGCGAGTATCCTGGCACTGCCGGCGGTCGCCCACGCGCAGGCGGTACCCAGTCGCAGCGAATTGACTCCGCCGCAGGCGCGCGAGGAGGCCCGCGCACCGACAACCCTGACCATCGACGGCGGCCTAGCCCGCACCCCCTGCGCGCTCGATGCGCCCGATTTCGCCGATATCACCGTCACGCTCAATGCAGTGCGTTTCATTGGAGCCGAGAAGGCGCCCGACGTCGCACTGGCGAGTGCCTATGAGAACTATCTCGGTCGCGAACTGCCGATCTCCGTGCTGTGCGACGTGCGCGCGGCGGCAAACCAGCGGCTGCGGGATGCCGGTTATCTCGCCACGGTCGAGATCCCCGCACAGCGGCTCGCCAATGGCGATGCGGAAATGCGGATCGTCTTCGGTCGGCTGACCGCTTTGCGCGTGCGCGGCGAGGCGGGACCGTCCGAGAATTTGGTCGCGAGCTACCTCGAACCGCTGACGCAGGATGAAGTGTTCAACACCCGCCGCGCCGAGCGCAATCTCCTTCTGGCCGACGACCTGCCCGGAGTGGACGTAAGGCTCTCTCTGCGGCCGGCTGCGGGTGGTGCACCGGGCGACCTGGTGGGCGATATCGCGGTAGTGCGGCATCGCGGTTCGCTGGACATCAACCTGCAGAATTATGGCGCCAAATCGCTGGGGCGATACGGTGGCTTGCTGCGCGGCGAAGTGTACGACCTGACCGGATTGGGCGATCGCACCAGCGTCGCGCTGTTCTCGACCGCTGATTTCGACGAACAGCAGACCGTCCAACTGGGTCATGATTTCGCGCTTGGAGCGGCCGGGCTGCGCATGTTCGGGCAGTTCACCTATAGCTGGACCGAACCCGATCTCGACCTGCCCGGTCTCGACGTCGAGTCCGAAACGCTGTTCGCCACGCTCGGACTGTCCTACCCGCTCCTGCGTACCCGCAGCCTGTCGCATGTGTTGAGCGGGGGATACGATCACGTCGACCAGGACCTGACCGTAAACGACCTGCGCTTGACGCGCGACCGCGTGCGCACGGCGTTCCTGCGGCTTGAAACGCTGTACGCCGACCCCGACAGCATCGCGGGTGCGAACGGTTTCAGTGCCTATGCGCCGCAACTCGCCGCACGGGGCGCGATCGAACTGCGGCAGGGGCTCGACCTGTTCGACGCGACGCCCGATTGCCGCACGGCGCCGCTGAACTGCATCGTCGCGGGGGTGGCGCCCAACCGGATCGAGGCGGACCCGACCCCGTTTCTGCTTCGCGTCGACGGGTCGGCCGATTATCGCCCGCTGCCGCAATTGCGGTTCTCTCTCGAAGCGAGTGCGCAGTTCACACGCGACCCCTTGCCCGCATTCGAGGAATTTTCTGCGGGCAATTACTCGATCGGGCGCGGCTACGATCCCGGCAGCGTGCTGGGCGACAGCGGTTACGCGCTGGGTGTGGAATTGGGCTATGGCGACCTGTCGCCAGACGGTCCGCGCGCCTGGGGCTGGGAGGGCTATCTCTTCACCGACATGGCTTGGGCGTGGAACGAGGACCCGAGCCGATCGCGCTTCAATCCCGACCGGTTGTGGTCGGCCGGCGCGGGCCTGCGGCTGGCCTATGGCAGCGCGCTGCAGGCGGACATGACGCTCGCGGTCCCGCTCGAACGCCCCGATCTCGCCGTCGATCGCGGAGACGTCCGGTTCCTCGTCTCGCTCACCACCCGCCTGCTACCCTGGAGGTTCTGACATGCTCCCTTCGATCAACCGCCGCACTTCCCTGCTGCTGGGCGGGGCCGGGGTCGCCATGGCAGCCGTGCTCGCCCTGCCGGACGAAGCGCAGGCGCAAGCCTTCAACGCAACTCCCGAAATCGTCCGTGGAGCGGTGGACATCGATCGTACGATTTCGGGACAGGATACGATCACCGTGTCCTCTTCGACCGCAGTCGTCGACTGGACCCCGTTCGAAGATCAGGTCGGCAACGCTCTTACTTTCCTGCCTGAAGGCGCGACCGCCTATTTCCAGGACAGCCCGGGGCAGGGTGGTTTCGCCATCCTCAACCGGGTTCTTCCTACAACCGGCGGGGACGTGACCGTTTTTGCAGGAACGGTGATCTCGCGCCTGCAGGATGCCGATGGGGGGCTGACGGCCGGCGGGATGGTCGCCTTCTATTCACCGACCGGCATTCTCGTGGGCGGCACTGCGGTTTTCGATGTCGGTCAGCTGTTGCTCACCACGCTCGATCCCGACCTGGACAGTTTCGACAGCTTTGCCGCGGGCGAAACGCTACAGCTTATCGGCTCTCCCGGTGCGACGGAGGGGATCACGGTCGAAGCCAATGCACTGATCGACGCGTCGGCCGAGGGCAGCTATTTCGTCGCGGCCGCACCGCAGATCTCGATGCAAGGCGAAGCCTATGTAAACGGCTCGACCGCCTATATCGCGGGCGAGCAGGTCAATCTGACCTATAACAACGGCCTGTTCGACATCGAGATTCCCGCGGGCACCGGGGTCGAGACGGCAATCGAACACACCGGCATCACGGGTGGCCCGGCAAGCGTCGGCGCCGGTGACAATCATGTTATCTACGTCGTCGGCAAGGCGGCGGCGAGCAACCCGATATCGCTGCTGCTCAGCGGTAATCTTGGCTTCGATCCGGCGGTAAGCGCCACGATCGACAATGGCGATATCATCCTATCGGCGGGCTACGACGTCTTCGGGCGCGATGTCACGACCGGCGGTGTCGATGCCGATGCGGTCGAGGAGTCGATCAGTGTTGCCGGTCTCAGCGATTTCTCGGCCAGCGTGTTCGCTGCTGCGACCGGTCGGTTCAGTGCTACCTCGGGCAGCGGGGCGGTTTCCTTCATCGACGGCCTGACCGTCGAAGCCGCTCGGGCAATCAGCCTGATCGCGGAGAACGGCGCGAATCTGAGCATCGACGGAGCCACCAATCTGCTCGCGCGCGGTACTTTCGCGGCGTCGGGCGAGGCGACCGGGGGAACTATCACCATCACGGCGCGCGAGGGTTCGAACTTCACCTTCGATGGCGATCTCACCGCCAATGCGACGCCGTTCCAAAGCGGCGGCGCGGCCAATGGCGGCAGGATCGACGTCACCGCCGATGGCGCGACGATGACGCTAGTCGGCGATGTCGTTCTGCGAGCACAGGCGAACGACAATCTGGCCGCGGCGAGTGGCGACAACAATGGCGGCACCGCCACTCTGCTCGCTCAGAACAGCGGGCAGGTGCAGATCGCCGGGACGCTGCTGGTCGACACGAGCGCATCCGCCGCAGGCCTGGGCGGCTTCGACGCCTTCGGCGGCCAGAGCACCGTGGCCGCGCAAAGCGGGGGCCTGGTCGACATTTCCGGCGACGTCACGCTTTCCGCAAATGGCGTCGGCGGAGACGCCGACGGGGCCTTGGGCATCATCGACGGCGGCGTGGGGAATGGCGGAACCGCGAATGTCGAGGCGGATGACGGCACCATTCTGTTCGGCGGTAGCCTTGCGCTCGATGCACAAGGCTTCGGCGGCCGCGGCGCAAGTGCCTTTGGTGGCGGTCCGGGAGACACGGGCGGGTCAGGCGGGGGTGGCAGCGCGCTTCTCAATGCCTTGCAGGGTGGAAGCATTTCGGTGGTCGGCCTCACCTCGCTTTCGGCAAGCGGGACAGGCGGCGATGGCGGCTCGGGTGGCGATGGCGTTGCCGGGCTGGCCCAGGTCTTCGCCACCGATACTGCGGCCATATCATTGGCCGATGTCACCGGATTCGCGCGCGGAACAGGCGCGAACGGATCGGCGGCAAACGGGATTGGCGGTTCGGGCGAAGGGGGGCGTGTCTTCATTCTCACCGAAGGCATTGGCGATATCTCGCTGACCGGAAGCGCCACACTCGACGCGATCGCGAGCGGCGGCGATGGGCAGTCGGGAGGCGACGCCACCGGCGGCGAGGCGGGTGTCTACGCCATGTTCGGCACCATTGCAGTCGACGGTTCGGTACAATTGTCGGCCGATGCGATCGGCGGCGATGCCACTGTCGGCTTTGGCGGGAATGGCGGCAACGCGCTGGGTGGCACGGCCTATGTCCAGGCTGACGGCTCGGAGGAAGAAGGCGCAAGTCTGACGATTGCGGGAGACGCCACCATGCTAGCCTCGGGCCGGGGCGGTGTCGGCGGCGCGGGCGACGGTGCCGCCATCGCGGCGGGCTCCGGAGGCAGCGGCACCGGGGGAACCTATCAGGGCACGCCCGGCTCGGGAGGCGCATTCGCGATCGCCGGTCGCGATACCGGTGAGCTCTCGATCGGCGGTGAAACGATACTGGTTGCCAACGGCTTCGGCGGTGCGGGCGGAACCGGCGGCACGGGCCAAGCGGGCGGCACTGGCGGCGCCGGCACTGGCGGAACTGCGCAAGCGGGGACGTTTGCCGGTCAGGGCAGCGGCGCGCTCGGCGACGGGCAAGCAATCTACGACGCGCTCATTCTCGAAGCCAACGGAACGGGCGGGGCAGGCGGCGCCGGCACATCCGGCCTTGGTCTGGGCGGCGCCGGCACTGGCGGCCTCGCCGCGGTCTTCGCCAATGGTTCTCTGGTGAGCGCAGGCGATATCACCACTCTGGCCGATGGACTGGGCGGCAATGGGTCGACCGGCGGAAACGGTACGGGGGGCGCATCGGGTTTCGGCGTTGTCGGTGGTACGCTGATCGCCGATACGCTCGCCAGTTCGGCGCATGGCGACGGGGGCACGGGATCGACGGGCAATGGTGGCGACGGCACCGGGGGCGAGGCCTCGCTCAATGTCGACGGTAGCGCGACCGTCGCTGCAGTCAATTTCGCCAGCAATGGTCGCGGTGGCGGATCAAGCACGGGCAATGGCGGTGTCGGACGCGGCGGTCTGGCAGCGATCGGGGTTGTCGCGGGTGCGGAGTTCAACGCCACGGGCGATGTCGATCTCACTTCTTATGCCGATGGCGGAGCGGGTGAAATCGGCGGCGATGCCTTTGCCGGTACGGCAAGCGTCGAAGTTGGCGACGAAGCGACGGCCAGCCTGGCCGCGGTCTTCCTCGCTGCGTCGGCCGAAGGCGGCGATGGCAATCAGCTGGGCGGCGAAGCGCTGGGCGGCAGCGCGCAAATAGTTCTGTCGGGCGGCAATCTGACCGCCAGCGGGCCCGTGAACATCCTTGCCAGCGGTTCGGGTGGACGTGGGCAGTCCGGGGGCAGCGGCGGTGATGGTTATGGTGGGATCGCGGGGGTCATCGTGTCCCGGGGCGATGCCGGTTTCGATCAGAGCCTCGCGATTGTGGCGGACGGCGAGGGCGGCGATGCCAATGGACCGGGCGGTGATGGCGGCGATGGCTATGGCGGCGCCGCGGTGTTGCTTGTGCAGGGGGATGCCCTTCGGGCTGCCAGCATGAGTGTGCAGGGCACGCTCGACATGTTCGTATCGGGCGCGGGCGGCGATGGAGGCGCAGGCGATGGCGACCAGAACGCGGCGGGCGCTGGTGGCACCGGCCGGGGAGGACGCAACGATTTTGCGAGCCTCGTCGATTCGGGCCAGGGAACCGGCAGCTACATCAATGTGAATGCAGATTACGGCCAGCTCCTCGTAGCCGGAGCAACCAGCGTATATTCGATCGGCCTGGGCGGCAGCGGCGGCGATGCTCCGATCGGGGCTGTCGGCGGTCCGGGGGGCGCGGCATTCGGCGGCGATGTCTTTGTCGGTGTGTTCGACCCCGTGGACGGTGGTCCGCGGTTGGGAAGCGCTGCTTTCGGCGATCTTGCTGCCTTCAGCTTTGCGCTCGGTGGCACGGGCGGGGTCGACGGCGAAGAAATCCTCACCGGTATCGGCGGTGAAGCGCGGGGCGGGGCCATTCTGGTCGCCAGCCGCGGCGGTCTGCTGACCGCAGACAGCGTTACCCTGACCGATTACGCGCAGGGCGGCGGCGGCGCGATCGGCGGCGACGGGTTCGGCGGCCAGGCTGGCATGGTCACAAGCGATGGGGGAATGATCGAAGTCGGCGATTATGCGGCGACCGCATTCGGCTATGGTGGGCTCGGCCAGACGGCTGGCGGCGACGGCCTCGGCGGCACGGCGTTCATCGGGCTGCAAGGCGGCAGTACGACGGTGTCGGGCACTGCCGATGTCGATGCCAGCGGTTTTGGTGGTCAGTCGATCGACGGCGATGGCGGCGACGGCACGGGAGGCAGTGCCGACATCGCCATTTTCGACGCCATTGCCGGAACCGGCAGTTTTGCCGGGACGGCAACGGTCACGGCCAACGGCTTCGGCGGCCTAGTGCTTGGCAGCGGGACCGCGGGAAGCGGGACCGGGGGACTCGCCTATGTGCGCAGCCAGGCCGGCGGACAGATAGATTTTGCCACGGTGCGCCTGTCTGCGAGCGGGACTGGCGGGCTGAGCGCGGCGGGCACCCCGGGAGGTGACGCCATTGGCGGTCTCACCCGCGCGCTATCGGATAGTGGGGGCAGCCTCACGGCATCGTTCCTCGACATGAATGCCGACGGCGCGACGACCGCAGGCGCTTTCGACATTCTCGCGGACGGCGGGTCGATGACACTCACCCAGCTTTTTGCGGGTGCGGTCGGCGCCGCTGCAGGCGACAGCTCGCGGATCAGCGCGGTGGGCGGCAGCATCCCGATCACCGGTTTCGCCGATATCGTGCTGACGGGTGATCTCGATATCGAGACCGGGCAGGGCGGGCTGATCGGCGGACCTGACATCGTTGCGCCCACCGCCCAGATCTACATCGATACCCAGGGCGTTGTCACCATCACCGGCGATAACGACAATACGATCAGTTTCGGCGGCAGCAGCCTGTTCATTCGTTCACGGCAACTGGACATCCTCGCGGGTGCCCGCATCGGGGCGGATTTGCTGGGGCTGGATGTCGTGGGCAATGGCGCGACCACCGTGCTTGGTGGAACCACGGAAACCGCGGGTTACACGCTCACGCAGGCTGAGCTCGAACGGATCGAGGCCGGAACCGCCTATTTCTCCTCGTCCTTCGATGGCTCCGCTTCGGACGATATCCTCATCCGTGACATGACCATCTCCGGCACGCTCGACGACGGCACTGCCGCGGTGTTTATCCAGGCGGGCGGGATAGCGCGTGTCGAAGGTACGCTCGGCTATGTCGATGCCGCCCCGAGCGACGAGCTTTCGATCAGTGCCTCGCGGCTCGAAATCGTCACGCCTGGCGGCATCGGGATCCTCGACCAGCAGGGGAATCCCACCGGCATCTTCCGCTTCTTCGGCGGCGATTTCTGGATGGCTGATACGGATACGATCGCGCAATTGCGCGACGCTGTGGATTTCGCCGGACGCAACGAGGTGCTGGCCACCGCTGCCGACGGAAGCGACGATCCGCTGGGCTATCTGCGTGCGGGCGATGTGTCGCTCAACATCGGCAGCAGCCTGCTGGTGCGCAATACGGGCACCACGGCAGAGCCGGGGGGTATCACGGTCAGCGGCCAGCTTTCGATCGCGGGCTTCCTCGACGAGGATGGCAGCACCCAGTTCCCCGGCCAGGATCCGATCGACGTGTTCGCTTACGGGCGCCAGGTCGATGCCGATGGCAATGCCGTTGTCGGGGAGGAGTTCTTCGGTCTGGTCGAATACAATCGCGTGCAGACGGACGACAACATCGTTGTGAGCTACACCGATGGGTCGCAATTGAACGACTGCGTCATCAATACCGGTGACTGCGGCGGTGACGAACCCCCGCCACCACCACCGCCCCCTCCACCGCCGCCGCCAAGCGATGGCCGCAGCGAGGTGCTCGAACAGGTCGAAAAGCAGGCACCCGCCACTGCGGTGACGACTACCGCGCCGGTAGCGGCAGCGCCGGTCGAGCAGAGCGAGCAAGACAGCAATGTCGAGTTCGGCGCAGACTTCCCCGGACTGCTCAATGCGTCGCTGGCGGGACAGAGAGGCGCGATCGATGATCCGGTCGCGAGCGGTGGTGATGTTGCGCTCTATGGTGCGACGGGAAGCGAATCCACCGATGGCAATACGGATGGGGAGGGCAACAATGACTAGCCCGAGGCTTTCGCGCGGCTTGGCGATTGCAGCCTGCGGTGCAGCCATGCTGCTGACCGCGGCGCCGACACCGGCGCAGGAGAGCACGCGCGCAATCAGCTATGCCGACAGTTTCCCGATCGGATCGAATGGCCTGTGCGAGGCCCAGATCCTGCCACCCGAGGCAGGTGCGGGCTTGTTCGATCGCAGCTACGCGATCGTGTGCCGCGATGCGGCCGCGCCGGTCGGCAAGCTGTGGGTGCAGCGCAATGCCGATCTGGCCGAGGCGACGACGCGCCTTCTTCCCGACGCTGACTGCCAAGCGGCCGACAGCGATGCCTTGCCGGACTTGCTGGGCACAGGCACCAGCGCGGCATGCACCGATCCCGAAATGGGCACGCGCCGGGTGTTCGCGGCCGGTGAGATGGATGGGAGACTGTATGCCGGCGAGGCGATTACCGCCTATGCCGATGCGGTGCGGCTTGGTCTGGTCGCGCTGGCCCAAGACCGTTTGGTCGAAGGCAATGTCGAGATACCGCTGACCGAGAGCGATGATGCGGTTGCGTTCGCGCGGGCACAGGCCCGCGCCTTGGCGGAAGACGCATTGCTCGCCGAAGCCTATCGGCGCAGCAACAGCGGCGATTTTGCCGAGGCTGCCGAATTCTTCGCTGAGACGGCAGCAATGGCGCAGGGTGGCGATGCCGTCGAGGCCCGGCTCAATGCGGCCTTGCTGCAGTCCAACCTCGGCAATTATGCCGAAGCGGCTCGCGGCTTCTCCCGCGTGCGCGGGGAAGTATCCGGCAGTCCCGTGCTCGCACGTCTGTTACGCAATTACGAAGCGATCGATGCTCTCAATGCCGACGCACCGCTCGTGGCGCTCGAGATCCTCGATCGTCCCCTGCCTTCCGGTACCGGATCGCGTGACGCGCTCGAAGCTCTCGAGATTTCCGATGCGCTGGCATCGCGCCTCGCGGCGGAACAACCGGGCGCGCTCGACACGGTCGGTGGGCTCACCGTTCTCGAACGCGCCGAATTGCTCGACGGGCAGACCGAGTATCTCAAGGCAACTGCGCTCAACCTGCTCGGCCGCGAAAGCGCTGCCGAAAGCCATCTGGCCACCGCCAATGTAAAGCTGGCGGGTGTTCGGAACGGATCGGTGCGGTCGATCTTGTGGCTGCGCGCTCAGGTGCTGGGGGAGCTGGCCGATCTGGCCGAAGGCCGCGGCGATGCGGGGGCGGTCGAAGCTTATCATGCGCAGGCGATTGGCTTGCTCGAGACGAACTATCCCAACTCTCCCGCGCTGCTCAGCAGCAAGGCGCAATGGGCCGCATATCTCGCGCGCAGCGGCGAAACGGAACGCGCCTTGGCCACCTATCGCGAGCTTGTGGGCAATGTGGATGGGAAGCCCGCCGCCGCGCTCAGTCGGCTGCTGGTGCCGTTCTTCGACCTGTTGACCGATGGCGGCGTTGCGCAGGATGAGGCGGCGGCGGATCTTTTCCATGCCAGCCAGCTGCTGCAACGCCCCGGCCTTGCCCAGACGCAGGCCGTTCTCGCACGCGAATTGTCGGGTGGCAGCGATGAAGCCTCGCAACTGTTCCGCAAGGCAGTGAACCTGCGCCGCTCGGTCGAGCAACTCCGCAACCGGATAGCGCTGATCGAAGGGCAGGAAGAAACCGATCCAATGGCAGCCGAGCAATTGCTCTCGCAGCGGGCAACCTTGCAGGGGCTTGAAGCCGAGCAATTGGCGCTGCAGGACAGGCTGGCCCAATATCCTCGGTTTCGCGCCGTGTCGGATGGCCGCGTAACGCTGGAGGAATTGCAAGCCACGCTCGGCACGGACGAGGGTTACCTCAAGCTGGCGACGCTCGAAGGTGCTATTTTTGCTGTCTTTGCCACCGCGGATTCCGCGCGCGCCTACCGTCTCGACATAGACCCGGAGGCACTGGAAGAGGAAGTCGACGCATTACGCGCCACTATTGCCTATGTCGAAGGCGGGCAGACGCTGACCTTTCCGTTCGACATCGAGAGATCGCGGGCGCTCTATCGTTCGCTGTTCGATCCCGTCGATGACCAATTGGCCAGTTTGAGGCACCTGGTGTTCGAACCCGACGGAGCGATGTTGCGGTTGCCGGCCAATCTGCTCGTGCGCGACGACGACAGCGTCGACCGCTACATCGAACGGATCACCCAGGGCGGTGACGAATACGACTTTACCGGCACCAACTGGCTCGGACGAGCGGTGCGGATCTCGACAGCCGTCTCGCCATCCGCCTTTCGCGATGCGCGCAATGCGCCGCGTTCATCCGCACAGCACGAGTATATCGGCTTCGGCGAAAACACACCGCTGACCGAAGCGCGTGGCACCACGGGCACGCGCTCTGCGCTTGCCGGAGGTGCAGACTGCCTGTGGGCGCCATCGATCTGGGATTACCCGATCCGGGCAGACGAGCTTTACACTGCTGCGCGAAGCCTCGGAGCAGCCGGTGCCGAAGAGCGAATCCTGACCGGGGATCGCTTCACCGACACGGCGGTTTCCGCGATGAAGGACCTCGACGAATACCGCATCCTGCATTTCGCCACCCACGGACTGGTCACCGCGCCGCAGCCTGAATGTCCGCCGCGGCCGGCACTGCTCACCTCCTTCGGAGACGCGCAATCGGATGGGCTGCTGTCTTTTGCCGAGATCTTCGATCTGGAGATAGATGCCGATCTGGTAATCCTGTCGGCTTGCGATACGGCGGGAGCAGCCACGCTCGGCGCGAGCCTCGAGGCCGGAGTCGCAGGGGGTGGCTTTGCGCTCGACGGACTGGTGCGCGCATTCGTCGGCGCCGGGGGACGGACGGTGATCGCGAGCCACTGGCCGGTGCCCGACGATTACGATGCGACCAGCCGGCTGGTCGACGGGTTTTTCGCCGCCGATCGAGGCGCCGAGCTTGCCGAAGCAATGCGCCGTTCGCAGCAGGCGCTGATGGACGACAGCGACACCTCGCATCCCTTCTACTGGGCCGCCTTCGCGATCGTGGGCGATGGTGCGGCGCCATTGCACAAGTAACGGCGGTGGCGAGGCGGTGACGCGCCGAGAATGAAAAGGGGCGCCAAGCGGCGCCCCTTTAGCTGTTCTCGAGCCCTGCCTGCCTATTTCAATGGCAGGATCTTGCCGATGATGAAGTCGGCCGCTTCCTCGGGCGACATATCGACCGTGTTCACGCGGATTTCCGGATCCTCGGGCGCCTCATAGGGGCTGTCGATGCCGGTGAAGTTCTTGAGCTTGCCTTCGCGGGCCTTCTTGTAGAGCCCTTTCACATCGCGCGCCTCGGCCACCTCGAGCGGGGTGTCGACGTGAATCTCGATGAACTCGCCACCGGTGATCATGTCGCGCACCAGTTGCCGGTCCGCGCGAAACGGGCTGATAAAGGCGGTCAGCACGATCAGCCCGGCATCGGTCATGAGCTTGGCAACCTCGCCGATCCGGCGGATGTTCTCGATCCGGTCGCTTTCGGTGAAGCCGAGGTCCTTGTTCAACCCGTGCCTGACATTGTCGCCGTCGAGCAGGAAAGTATGCCGGTTCATCAACGCCAGCTTCTTCTCCACTTCGTTGGCGATCGTCGACTTGCCCGAGCCCGACAGCCCGGTGAACCATAGCACGCGCGGGGTCTGGTTCTTCATCCCGGCGTGGTGTTCGCGGGTAATGTCGGTCGGCTGCCAGTGAACGTTCTGGCTGCGGCGCAGGCTGAAATGCAGCATGCCTGCTGCGACGGTGCGGTTGGTGATCTTGTCGATCAGTATGTATCCGCCCAGCGCGCGGTTGTCGGCATAGGGTTCGAACACGACGCGCCGGTCGGTTGTGATCTCGCACACGCCGATCTGGTTGAGGTGCAATCGCTGCGAGGCGAGGTGTGACCCCGAGCCCGATGGATTGTTGACGTCGATCTCGTATTTCGGTTCTGCCACGGTGGCGCTGACCATCTGCGTGCCGAGCTTGAGCCAGTAACCGCGTCCGGCGACGAGCGGTTCGTCGTCCATCCAAACCAGCGTGCTTTCGAACTGGTCGGCAACTTCGGGCGGCGCATCGGCCGTCGCCAGCACGTCACCGCGCGAGCAGTCGATCTCGTCTTCGAGCGTGATGGTGACCGACTGCCCGGCCACGGCGCGGTCGAGGTCGCCATCCATGGTTACGATTGACTTGACCTTGCTTGTCTTGCCCGAGGGCAGAGAGCGCAATTCATCGCCCGGTTTCACCGCGCCCGTCGCGATCAGGCCGGAGAAGCCACGGAAATCGAGATTGGGCCGGTTGACCCATTGCACCGGCATGCGGAACGGTTTGGCCTGGCTGGCGGTGTTGTTGACCTCCATCGTCTCGAGATGGTCGATCAGCACCGGTCCGTCGTACCATGGCGTGTGATCCGAACGCGTCGTGATGTTGTCACCCGCCAGTCCCGAGATGGGGATGACCGTGAAATCCTTGATGCCTATGCTGTCGGCAAAGGCGCGGTAATCCGCGACGATCGCGTCGAACTTGGCCTGGTCGTAATCGATCAGGTCCATCTTGTTGACCGCCAGCACCAGGTTCTTGATGCCGAGCTGGTGGCACAGGAAGCTGTGCCGTTTCGTCTGCACAAGCACACCCTTGCGCGCATCGGTCAGGATCACGGCGCAATCGGCGGTGGAAGCGCCGGTGACCATGTTGCGCGTATACTGCTCGTGACCCGGACAGTCGGCGACGATGAACTTGCGTTTCTCGGTGGCGAAGAAGCGGTAGGCGACGTCGATGGTGATGCCCTGTTCGCGTTCTGCGGCAAGGCCATCGACGAGCAGGGCGAAGTCGATCTCCTGGCCCTGCGTGCCCACGCGCTTGCTGTCGTTCTCGAGCGCGGCAAGCTGGTCCTCGAAGATCATCTTCGAATCGTAGAGCAGGCGGCCGATGAGCGTGGACTTCCCATCATCAACGCTGCCGCAGGTGATGAAGCGCAGCATTGACTTGTTCTGGTGCTGGTCGAGATAGGCCTCGATATCCTCGGCGATCAGCGCGTCGGTCTTGTAGATAGGGTCGGTCATCAGAAATACCCCTCCTGCTTCTTCTTCTCCATCGAGGCGTCGCCCGCATCCTTGTCGATCACGCGGCCCTGCCGTTCGCTGGTGGTGGTCAGCAGCATTTCCTGCACCACTTCCTGCAGCGTGGCCGCCTCGCTTTCTACTGCGCCGGTAAGCGGGAAGCAGCCGAGCGTGCGGAAGCGGATCGAGCGTTCGGTGATCTCGGGCCTGTAGCCCATCACCTTTTCTAGCCGCTCGATGTCGTCGGCCATGAACAGCCCGCCTTCATGCTCGTAGGTCGGGCGCTTGTCGCTGAAATAGAGCGGCACGATTTCGATATTCTCGGCCATGATGTACTGCCAGATATCCAGCTCGGTCCAATTGGAGAGCGGGAAGACGCGGATGCTCTCACCCTTTTTCTTGCGCGCATTGTAGAGGTTCCACAGCTCGGGCCGCTGGTTTTTCGGATCCCAGCCATGCGTGGCGGTGCGGAAGGAGAAGATGCGCTCTTTGGCGCGGCTCTTTTCCTCGTCGCGGCGGGCACCGCCGAAGGCTGCATCGAATCCGTGCTTGTCGAGCGCCTGCTTGAGCCCTTCGGTCTTCCACATGTCGGTGTGCAGCGGGCCATGGTCGAAGGGGTTGATCCCGCGCTCTTCGGCCTCGGGATTCTGGTGAACGATCAGTTCCATCCCGGCATCCTGAGCTGCCTTTTCGCGAAGTTTGTACATGTCCTGGAATTTCCAGGTCGTATCGACATGCATCAGCGGGAAGGGCGGGGGCGACGGATAGAAAGCCTTCTTGGCCAGATGTAGCATCACCGCGCTGTCCTTGCCGATCGAATAGAGCATCACCGGCTTGTCCGCCTCGGCGGCACCCTCGCGCATGATGTGAATCCTCTCCGCTTCGAGCCGCTGGAGATGGGTCAAGGTTGTGGTGTCGGTCATGGTCAGCTCCGCAATTCGTCCGCGCAAGATAAGTCGCGATCTCCGAATTGGACCTCCCAAATGGGAGGTGATAGAAATGCTTGCATGCGTATTCCCAACCTTGGTGAAACCGACCTGTTGGTGCCGTTGCATTCGGGCATGTTCGAACAGCCCATGTGGCAGACCTTCCTGCGCCGTTTGCGGGGCGTTTGCGCGGCAGAAGGAGTTGCGATCGTGCTCGCCGGATCAGGCGAAAGGCATGAGGTCGTCCTGCGCGAAGGCGCGGGGATTGCCGTCCCGGACAACGCGATGCGCGAAGCCAGGGTTTATACCGGCGACGAACTGCAGGCCGCCGATCCCGGCCTTCGAGCCGTGCGCGTCGGTGCTGCGGATACAATGGTCACGCTCGCCGTCATCGGATCGCCCGCGCCTGGAGCGGAGATCGCCAGCCTGCTGTCGGCGCTGGTCCCGCACCTGCGCGTCGCGCTCCAGGTGCTCTCTGCAATCGAACGCGAACGTGGCCGCGCATCGGCCAGCGCCGAAGCGTTCCGGCGGATGAACTTCGGCTGGATCGCACTCGACGAGCGCTGCCGCATCGTGGAGCTCGATGCACAGGCCGAACGCCTGCTCGAACGGATGGGGTCATTGCGGCGCGGCCCCTATGACCGCCTGGTCCCGGCCCAGCCAACAATCGATCGGCAATTGACCGGACTGGTCAAGGCGATGGCGCAGGACCGCCGTCATCGCCCGCGCGCGATCAATCTCAGTCAGGACCCGTGGGTCGACATTCTCGTGGCACCGATGCGGGTCGATACGCTGGCAGGCGGGGGCAGGGCGGTGGCGGCGGTCTATCTGCGCGGCGACCGGAGCTCGATCGCGGACCGACATGAACAGCTGGTCGACCTCTTCGGCCTGACGCCTGCCGAGGCGCGTCTTGCCTGGGCGCTCGCGCAGGGTCTTTCGATTGCCGAGGCGGCGGATGCTCACGGTCTTACCACCGAAACCGCCCGCTATTACTCGAAGCGGATCTACGCCAAGACCGGGGCCCGCGGGCAGGTCGATCTGGTGCGCAATATCCTTACCGGCGTTCTCGCCCTGGCCTAGCCGGTGCGGGCGGTCAGGTCGGGCCAGAAGGCTTCTGCCCCCGCTGCAACCACTTTGCTGCCCAGTTCGCGGCTCCAATAGGCATCGTTGCCGAACTCCGATCGCCATTGCCACAGCCGCCTTGTCAACGGGTGCAGCCGGTAGTCCTGCGTAAAGCCGATCGCGCCATGGACCTGATGTGCGACCGTGGTGCCGGTTTCCACCGCGCGGTTGGCGCGTAGTTTGGCAGCGGCAATTTCGAAATGTGCCTCGCCGCGGTCGAGCGCCTGCGCAGCCCCCATGGCCGCGCAATTCGCGGCGGCCGCCTCGCAGGCAAAACTGGCGAGGTTCTGCTGGACCGCTTGGAATTTTCCCAGCGGGCGACCGAATTGCTGGCGTTCGTTGACGTATCCGACGGACAGCGCGAGCGCCGCATCGAGCGCACCGGCTATCTGGCAGGAGCGGGCGAATGCCATTGCGAGATCACTCTCGACCGCCTCGGCGCGCGCCACGATCAGCGCGGGCAGGTCGATGCCGAGCGCGTGGTATCCCGCAAGGCGGAACACGGTCAACGCGTCGAGCCAATCGCCGCCGAAGCCGCCCTCTCTCTCGGGAACAAGCAGCAGGGGAAGCCCCAGTTCATCGATCCTCGCGCCGTCGATTTCCTCGGTTGCGTCGGGACCGAGTTCGGCGAACAGGTGGTCGGCCATTTCGGCCAGCATGCGCCTGCTTTCATTCATCGTAGCCCGAGTCCCCGTGCGATGATGCCCTTCACGATCTCGCGCGTGCCGCCGCGAAGCGAGAAGCTCGGGCTGACCTGCAGGAGGTAGAAGCATACCGAACGCAGCACGTCGGTATCCGCTGCACCGAAGTCGACTGCCGCCTGCACCAGTTGCGGGATCGCCTGTTCGTACGAATTGCCGAGATCCTTGACGATCGTGGCCTCGAGCGCGGGGTCCTCGCCGCGCGCGAGCTTGGCGGCCACCGAGGCGCTCATCAGCCGCAGCGTCCAGGCTTCCGCTGCGAGCCTGCCGACCAGTGCGACCAGCGCCGGATCGCTTTCTGTCTGCGCATGGCGCACCAGTTCGAGGAACAGCACCATCGAGGAGAGGTAGCGTTCGGGCCCCGAACGTTCGAGCGACAGTTCGGCGGTGGCTTGCGTCCATCCTTCGCCCTCGACCCCCAGCAGTGCGTTCGCGGGAAGGCGGACATTGTCGAAAAACACCTCGTTGAATTCATGCGCGCCGGTCAGGTCGATGATCGGTTTCACGCTAACTCCGGGCGCATTCATCGGCACCACCAGTTGCGAAAGCCCCTGCTGGCGCTCGCTTCCGGCCTCGGTGCGCACCAATGCGATCATGAAATGGCTGACATGCGCACCCGTGGTCCAGACTTTCTGCCCGTCGAGTACCCATTCATCGCCATCGCGGCGCGCAGCGGTGCGGACCGAGGCCAGGTCGGAGCCTGAATTCGGTTCGCTCAGGCCGATACAGGCGAAAGCCTCACCACGCGCGATCGCGGGCACCCAGCGGCGCTTGAGTTCCTCATTGCCGAGCCGCAACAGCAGCGGGCCGCTCTGCCGGTCGGCAATCCAGTGCGCGCCCACGGGGGCGCCCGCGGCAAGCAACTCCTCGATCACGACATAGCGTTCGAGCTGGCTGCGTTCATGCCCGCCATATTCCTTGGGCCAGGTCATACCGAGCAGCCCCGCCTCGCCAAGAATCCGACTGAACCCCGGGTCGGGCTTGGTCCAGCTGTTGGCGCGTCTGACCGGGTCGCGCTCGCCGTGTTCGGCGACCAGCGCGCGCACCTGATCCCGCAGCGCGGCAGCGTTGCCGGGCCAGTCGACCGCTTCGGTAACGAAGGTTTGCATCGCTTTCCTCTCGCGGCCCTCATTCCCAATTTGCGGCGATACCGCAAGACCCGTTGCATCGAGCAACGAATCCCGACACTGTGTTGCACAAACGAATCCGGCATATCGGCGAGGAGAGAGAGGATGACCGACTACAAGAACCTGATCGACGGCGAGATGGTCGACAATGGCGAATGGCTGGAGGTCCTGAACCCCGCGAACGAACAGGTCGTCGGCCGTGTACCCGCCTCGGGCAAGGACGAGCTCGATCGCGCCGTTGCCGCCGCCCGCCGGGCGTTCAAGACTTGGAAGAAAACCTCGCACGAGGAGCGCCAGCAAGTCGTCCAGGGCATCGCCGCGGCGATCAAGGAGAACGCGGATGAACTGTTCCGCCTGCTGACCACCGAGCAAGGCAAGCCGCACGCGCAGGCGCAGCAGGAGATCTATGGCGCTGCCGGCCTGGCAGCGGCGCAGTCGACACTGACGCTCGACGACGTCGTCAATCAGGATGACGATACGCGCCTGTCGCGCACACGCCGCGTTCCCGTGGGCGTGGTCGGTGGCATCGTGCCGTGGAACTTCCCGATCATGATGGCGATCCAGAAGATCGTCCCTGCGCTGGTCGCGGGCTGCACGATCGTGCTGAAGCCGTCGCCCTTCACCCCGCTGACCACGCTGCGTATCGCCGAACTGATCAAGGATGTGGTTCCGGCAGGCACCGTCAACATCATCACCGGCGAGGACACTCTCGGCCCGCTGATCACCGGCCATCCCGATATCGACAAGATCACCTTCACCGGCTCGACCGCGACCGGAAAGAAGATCATGGAAGGTGCCGCGGGCGACCTCAAGCGCATCACGCTCGAGCTGGGTGGCAACGACGCCTCGATCGTGCTGCCTGATGCCGATGTGCAGAAGGTCGCCGAACAGCTGTTCTGGTCGAGCTTTTCCAATGCGGGCCAGGTCTGCATCGCCGCGAAGCGGATCTACATCCACGAGGACATCTACGACGACCTGTCCAAGGCGATCGCCGAATATGCCAAGACCGTGGTCGTGGGCGACGGTTCGCAGCAGGGTACGGGTGTCGGGCCGATCCAGAACAAGAAACAGTACGAGCGCGTCCTCGAGCTGATCCAGGATGCGAAGGACAATGGCTACAAGTTCCTGACCGGGGGCGACAAGGACCCGTCGGGCACGGGCTATTACGTGCCGATCACGATCCTCGACAATCCGCCTGAAGACGCGCGCATCGTCGCCGAGGAACAGTTCGGCCCGGTGATGCCGTTGATGAAGTTCGGAAGCGTCGACGAGGTGATCGAACGCGCCAACAATTCGGAATACGGCCTCGCCGGCGCAGTCTGGACCAAGGATACCGACAAGGGCGTCGAAATCGCCGAACAGCTCGAAACCGGCACAGTATGGATCAACGAATTCATGCAGCTGTCGCCTTTCGCGCCTTTCGGTGGACACAAGCAATCGGGCTTTGGGGCCGAATACGGCATCGATGGGCTGAAGGAATTCACCTATCCGCAGGTCATCACGGTCAAGCGCGACGCGGCGGTCTGATCCGCTTCACTCCGGGCGGTGCGGACCATAGCCGCCGCCGCCCGGGGTCAGCACCACGAAGCGATCGCCCGGCCGCATGTCGGCCCAGCCGGTCGCACCCAGTTCCTCGCGCGATCCGTCGGCACGTTCCACCCAGTTGCGACCCGGCTCGGCATCGCAGCCACCGGCAATGCCACGCGGCGCGACCGCGCGGCGATTGGCGAGCATGTTGGCGCGCATCGGCGCAAGAAAGCTTATCCGGCGCTCGACACCGTCGCCGCCGCGATATCGCCCGGCACCGCCCGACCCGTGCCTGATGGCGAAACCGTCGACCCGCACGGGCAGGCGCGTTTCGAGAATCTCAGGGTCGGTCAGCCGGGAATTGGTCATGTGCGTCTGGACCGCGCTGGTCCCCGGATGGTCGGGACCCGCGCCCGAACCGCCGCAAATCGTTTCGTAATACTGGTCGGCACCATCGCCGAAGGTGAAGTTGTTCATCGTGCCCTGGCTCGGCGCGAGCCGGCCCGTCGCGGCGAATAGCGTATCGGTCACCACTTGGCTGGTTTCCACATTGCCGGCCACCACTGCGGCCCCGGGGCGGGGGTTGAGCATCGAGCCCTTGGGAACGATCAGTTCGACCGGACGCAGGCAGCCATCGTTCATCGGGATCGCATCGTCCACCAGCGTCCGCACGACATACAGTGCCGCGGCGCGGGTGATCGATTTCGGCGCATTGAAATTGTCTGGCAGCTGGTCGCTGGTGCCAGTAAAATCGAACACGGCCGAGCGGTTGGCGTGGTCGATCCGGATTGCGGCCCTGACCACTGCGCCATTGTCCATCGCATAGGCGAATTCGCCGTCGCTAAGCCGGTCGAGCAGCCCGCGCACGCTCTCTTCGGCATTGGCCAGCACATGCGCCATATAGGCACTGACGACATCCGCGCCCTGATCGCGTGCCGCGCCATGCAGCAGTTCCATCCCGCGCGTGCACGCGGCAAGCTGTGCGCGAAGGTCGGAGATGTTGCGATCGGGGTTGCGCGCGGGGAAGCGCGCGGAGGCCAGCAGCTCGCGGATCTCGGTTTCGAGAAAGCGGCCCTCGTCGACGAGCAGCGCATTGTCGATCAGAACGCCTTCTTCTTCGATCGTGCGGCTTTCGGGTGGCATCGACCCGGGCGCGATCCCGCCCACATCGGAATGGTGCCCGCGCGCGGCGACGAAGGCGTCGGGCTCGTTCCCGTCCTCGGAGTAGAAGACGGGTACGATTACCGTGATGTCGGGCAGGTGCGTCCCGCCGCGATAAGGATCGTTGAGCATATAGGCGTCACCGCGACGGAAACCCCGCCCGTCGCGCGCCTGGCCGCGCGCTTCGATGACACGCGCAATGCTGTCTCCCATGCTGCCAAGATGCACCGGGATATGCGGGGCATTGGCGATCAGTTCGCCGCCGGCATCGAACAGCGCGCAGGAGAAGTCGAGCCGCTCCTTGATGTTGACCGAAGTGGCGGTCGACTGGAGCACGACGCCCATTTCCTCGGCGATGGCCATGAAGAGGTTGTTGAATATCTCCAGCCGCACCGGGTCGGCCTCGGTCCCGGCGGCGCGGTCGCGCGCCAGCGCTTCGCACCGCGTCAACACCAGGCTGCCTTCCTCGGCCAGCCGAGCCTCCCAGCCACGCTCGACAACCGTGGTCGAAGCCGGGTCGATGACCAGCACCGGGCCCGCAACGCTTTCCCCGAGCGACAGGCTTGCGCGTTCTACCGTCGACCAGTCACCCTCCGCCTCGCCCCGCACAGGGATGGGTTCGGCGCGCGCCTCTCCGAGCCCGCCCGAAGTGCCGCTCGCTTCGACGCTGAGCGCTTCGACGATGATCGGCGCGGTATCGTCCGAATAGCCGAACTGGCGCCGATGCAGCATGCGGAACGTGCGGTCCATTTCGCCTTCGGGAGAGCAGGTCACTGCGATGACGCTGTCGCTGCCCGCAAAACGCAGCCGCGCACGGCTTTCGACAGTTACCACATCGGGAGCGATGCCCTGTTGGGCCAGCGCGGTTCGCGCCTCTTCCTCCAATGCGCAGAGCTCGGTAGCAAATCCCTCGTCGAGCGGGCGGACGAGACTGACTTCGCGGATCGCTTTTACCGGCGCAAGGCCGATGCCATAAGCGGACAGGATGCCTGCCAGCGGGTGGACCAGCACGGTTTCCATACCCAGTGCATCGGCTACGCGGCAGGCGTGCTGACCGCCAGCGCCACCAAAGCAGGCCAGTGCATAGGATGTCACATCGTGCCCGCGAGCCACGCTGATCTTGCGGATCGCATTGGCCATGCTGTCGACGGCGATGGCGAGGAAGCCTTCTGCAATCTCTTCGAGCGAGCGCTCCTCCGGCAACGCGGCGGCGATTTCGGCAAGCCGCGTGCGCGATGCATCGCGATCAAGCGGCTGGTCTCCACCGGGGCCGAAGACGCTGGGAAAGAATGCCGGATCGATCCGGCCGAGGAAGAGGTTGCAGTCGGTCACCGTCAACGGGCCGTCCTTGCGATAGCAAGCCGGGCCCGGATTGGCGCCTGCGCTTTCCGGGCCGACGCGGAATCGCCCGGCGTCGTAGTGGCAGATCGACCCGCCACCTGCCGCGACGGTGTGGATCTGCATCATCGGGGCCGCCACGCGCACGCCGGCCACCACGCTGTCTCCGGTGAGTTCGTAGTCGCCCGCATAGTGCGCCACGTCGGTGCTGGTGCCGCCCATATCGAAACCGATCAGGCGGTTGTGTCCCAGAGGTTCGCTTGCCGCGACCATGCCCACGACGCCGCCAGCAGGACCCGAAAGGATCGCATCCTTGCCGCGGAAGGCGCCGACTTCGGCCAGCCCGCCGTTCGACTGCATGAAGCGCAGGCTTTCGGTTTCGGGAAGGCCGGCCTGCAGCGTGTCGGTATAGCGCCGCAGGACGGGCGAAAGATAGGCATCGACCACGCTGGTATCGCCGCGCGGGACGAGCCGGATCAGCGGTGCAACTTCGTGGCTGACGCTGACCTGCGCGAAACCCGCGTCGCGTGCGAGCATGGCCAATCGCATCTCGTGATCGCGATACTTCCACCCATGCACCAGTACGATTGCCAGCGCATCGAACCCGTCCTTGCGCAGCCTGGCGAACGTCGCACGTGCGTCGGCCTCGTCGAGCGGTTGCAGCACCGTCCCATCGGCGCCGACTCGCTCATCGATCTCGACCACCTCTGCGGGCAATTGTTCGGGCAGGACGATATGCCGTGCGAAGATATCGGGCCGCGCCTGGTTGCCGATCCGCAGCGCGTCGCCGAATCCCTGGGTAATCGCCAGAGCCAGCCGTTCGCCTTTGCGTTCGAGCAGCGCATTGGTGGCCACGGTGGTGCCGATGCGCAGCTCCGCCACCGGACCCGCACCGTGCTTCGCCATCAGGCGCCGTACCGCTTCGCTGGCGGCATCGTCGTAGTGGCCGGGGTTCTCCGACAGCAGCTTGTCGGTCACCAACTGCCCGTCGGGCGTTACTGCCACGACATCGGTGAAGGTCCCGCCGCGATCGACCGCGAAGCGCCATGCGCGCTGGTTTGTCTCGTCGCTCATGTCCGCCGCCACTCGCATGCGTTTGCCGGAAATTCAAAC
>ENA-ORDG01000316-ORDG01000316.1-marine-metagenome-genome-assembly--contig:-NODE-316-length-22246-cov-9.453426_pt1 | contig 22246 bp, 15 predicted proteins | sample MGYA00248629_ERZ508524 | MGnify/ENA primary metagenome ERZ508524 (study PRJEB26194, sample SAMN05421901) | marine metagenome | isolation source: East of Rio de Janeiro, Brazil, South Atlantic Ocean...
TTGATCTAACTTGATCGAAGTTGATGATGGAATGAAAGATACATTAGAAGGTGTGGCCAGTTATTTAACTAATCATGCTGATGAACTATAATCTGAATTAAAATTCCATTAAAAAGCCCCTTCCATTTTTAGAAGGGGCTTTTTATTTTTAAAATATTTTCAAGAAATTGATTATTCTCTTGTAGAAAAATAGTCTTAAATTTCCCCCTGCGTGAGCAACAGTTTTTTCAAATTTCATTCGAGGTAGTAAAATAAATGTCAAATTGGAATAAAAATCGTTTCACTGATCATATGACTGAAAACTGCAGTCGTGAAGTAGCCAAAGTTGGGAATGCCATCATCGAGTTCACAGAAAAACATGCTGATGAAATTTCCTGGGGTCGTGGAACTGATCATGGTACGTTAACATTTCGTTGTAATTCTGATTTTGGTGTGTTGCCATTATTTCATATGACAAGCGAAGGTAACTTAAATATTCAGGTAAATTTTCTGCGGAGTAAAGGTGTGCCTAAACAAGTTATGCTGGATATGGTTCGTAAACTGGAATCAAATTTTCTCCGTGATTATGATGTTGTCATGTATGATGTCGATACATTTGAGCCCATCAACGAATTATTTTTTACGTCTTCGCAAGTGGATAAATTCCTGAATACAATGGAAGGGTGCTGCTACAGGCTCCGACAGTAAAATGCCCATAACGGTCTATCTAATTGGAGCCCTGTTGGCATTCGTCGGCGGGGCTCTTTCTTTTTATTTCTACGGGGTTTATAAAGGAATTATAAATGAGAAACAATGGTGGATTCCTTCAATTCTACATGTGTCATCTGAAACGTGTACACGAGTGATTGATACACACTATGGTAAACATTTTGGTCTTTCCAATGTTTTAGTAGGGATTCCATTTATGTTTGGATATGGTATTATACTATGGGAAACAGGGCGGGGCAATATCTCAACAACGATACCATTTTCTATGGGAATAATATCAGTTGTAGTCGGTATTTATTTAATTTATGGATTGATGAAATTACATATGCATTGCAAAATTTGTTATACAGTGCATTCAATAAACTTAATAATATTTTTATTACAGTTTTCAGTATAAATTATTTATGGGCATCTATATATTTTTAATCTTCCTGATTTTTTCCGCTATAATGGGTGCAACTCTTTATGTTACTGGAAAAAATAAAAAAGAGGATACATATACCGATTTGAATACGGAAGAATGGGATTGCCCGGAATGTGGATTTTACGTCCAAGTAGGAGATAAGTGCATTTACTGTGATACAGAAAAACCAGCCTGAAATTTCCGTCATCATCCCGACGTTCAATAGGGTACATACATTGCCTCGTGCGATTGATTCTGTTTTATCCCAAACAGTTCAGTCTAAAGAAATAATTGTTGTTGATGATGGATCAACCGATGACACTCAAGCTGTATTAGTTGATTATCCCGAGCTACGTATTTTCTCAAAAGATAATCGTGGAGTCAGCGCCGCTCGAAATGTGGGCATTGAAAAAGCGAGTGGTGAGTGGCTTGCGTTTTTGGATTCCGATGATGAATGGTTACCGGAAAAACTTGAAACGCAATGGGCTGCTATTTGCAATAATGACAAATTGATTTGCCATACGGAAGAAATATGGATCCGGAATGGGGAACGTGTGAACCAAATGAAAAAGCACCAAAAATTTGGCGGTTGGATTTATGAAAAATGTCTTCCTCTTTGCGTGATTTCACCATCGTCTGTTATGATTCATACATCTATTTTCGAAGAGGTGGGATTATTTGATGAATCGTTGGAGGTGTGTGAAGATTATGATTTATGGTTACGCATCTGTTCAAAATATCCCATATTATTTATTGATGAACCATTGATAGTGAAATATGGTGGACATGAAGATCAGCTATCTAGAAAATACTGGGGTATGGATAGGTTTCGCGTAAAAGCATTGGAAAAAATGATTTCGTCCGGGGAATTAAATAATGAACAAAAAAAAGCTACCGTGGATATACTTATTCAAAAATGTGAAATCATATCGAATGGTATGAAGAAACGAAAGAAGGATAATGACGTGTTGAAGTGGGAAGAAAAATTGAAAATATATTTATCATTCTAATTCGCTGAAAGCAGAGAAAAATCTCAATCGCTTGTTGTTGAAAACTGGTAGAGATCTTTCAATACGTTCAAGATGACAATTTTGTTTTGGTGAAAGTTCTTATCTTATCCGTTTTAAATTTACACAGATGAAAATTTTAATAATATCTATGTTCACCATCAGTTTTGCATTAGGGCAAGATTCATTACCCCGCAGTCTAACAGCTGAAGAAAAGACTCGTCTTCACGAAATTGGTGCCAACAGAACAATCACGGATCCACCGGACAGTATACTGTATGCACCCGCTGAATTTGATTCAGTGGCCGGAATTATATTTGCCTGGGAATCTTATTATGATTTACTGACTGCTTTGATCAAAGAAGTGGCTGAATACGATACAGCGTGGGTTGTGGTGGATAATATCGGTGAAGAAGTTTCGGTTGCAGCATCATTGACAAATGATGGTGTCAACATGGATCATGTCATTTTTCAACAGATTTCTACCAATTCCGTATGGATACGAGATTACGGTCCCTGGTGGATTTACCAGCCCGATGGCTCAAGGGCAATCCTTGATTTAGACTATAACCGCCCCCGACCCCAAGATGATGCCTATCCGGAAAATCTGGCAACTGAATGGAATATGGATTATTATGGTTTGGGACTTGTTGAAGCAGGCGGAAATATGCTCTTGGATGGAACGGGGAATGTATTTATTTCTGATATTATTTTTGACGCCAGTCAGGGGTTTGATCCCAATCTAACTCAAGACCAATTAGATGAATATTTTCTGGATTATTATGGAGTGGACAATGTCATTATTACAGATCATTTGGATAATGATGGTACAGGACATATTGATATGTTTGTAAAGGTCATTAATGATACAACCGTGATTGTTGGTGAATACGAAACACCATCGGCGGGAGCCGGAAATAATTATAACATTTGTAATAATGTGGCAACGCAGATTGCCGGATTAACCAATGGGAATGGCAGGCCGTATACTGTAATTCGCATGCTTATGCCGCCGTACAGCGGCGGTGTGACGTACACGTATATCAATTCGCTAATCGCAAACAAAAAAGTGTTTGTACCAATTTATGGTTTTTCTACCGATGCTGATGTATTGGCACAATATGCACAAGTCATGCCCGGCTATGAAATTATAGGATTTGACTGTAACCAAATTATTACTGCCAATGGTGCTATCCATTGTATTGCTATGAAAGTTCCAGCAATGCTCCCAGAAATTTCATGCGACCAATGGGCAGTTGGAGATGTAAATACTGATGGCGTAATTGATTTATTTGACATGCTTACAACAGTTGATATTGTTTTGACTTCATTAGAAGCTACACCATGTGTTCAATTTGCTGCTGACATGAATGAGGATGGAGATGTTACATTCTATGATATTATACTATTACTGAACATAATAATGGACATATAAAATGAATTCAGAAAATTTTAATTTTTGTATGCGAGATTAATGCTTATCACCTTCCCACGAGACCCCTCCTCATATGAGGAGGGGATTTAGGGGTGGTGTAAATAATCATTTTTCTCTTGTTAGTAAATGAAACTCGATTGAAAAGAAGAAAAAATTAAATGAATAAAATTATATTAATCACCTGTGCCTTAACCCTGATTCAAGCTGAACCCAATTGGGAGAAAGCTCGCAATGAAACGGTTAATTTGTTTCAGGAATATTTACGAATCGACACTAGCAATCCTCCCGGGGATGTTCGATTAGCTGCGAAATGGTTTGCTGATATATTTGGTGAGGAAGACATTTCATTCGAAATATTCACGGTGCCCCAAGATCCCCGCCGCATGCATGTTTTGGCGGAATTAACGGGAATGAACCCTGAATTGAAACCGTTACTTTTGCTAAATCATATGGATGTTGTCCCAGTGGATATAAACTATTGGGATGAAAAACCTTTTGACGGCGAATTGCGAGATGGTGTTATTTACGGTCGTGGAACAATTGATATGAAAAGTTTGGGAATTATGCATCTTATGGCTTTGATGCAACTTCATCGGGAGGGGTGGCGTCCGGAGCGAACCATCAAATTTCTTGCTGTGGCTGATGAAGAAATATTAGGACCTTTAGGCACTTCATGGATGATTGAAAACCACTGGGATAAACTGGATCCGGAATGGGTGTGGGATGAAGGCGGCGTTGGAAGTTTAGATTCTTTTTCCGGAATGAGTGCGTTTGCCATTGCTGTTGCTCAGAAAAAATCATTTTGGGTGGAAGCGGTTGTAGAAGGAAAATCTGGTCATGGGATGCGACCTTATAAGGATCATCCGAATGAAATTTTAGTTAAAGCACTTACGAAAATTATCAACTGGAATACACCATTAGAAATTGCCCCTGTCGTGGATGAAATGTTTAATCGCATGGGCGAACGAATCGGAGGTGGACAAGGATTAGTTTTGAAAAGTTTAGACAATGGTTTGGTACGATATTTTGCTGGTGGAACGATTGCTAATTCGAGTGTTACCACGAACGCTATGCTCCGAAACACCATTTCTCTCACAATGCTCAATTCTGGTTATAAAACAAATATTATTCCGGAGAAGGCAACAGCCACATTGGATATTCGACTTCTTCCCCATGTGGAACCGGAAGATTTTTTAGAAGATTTGAAATTGGTTGTAAATGATGATCGCGTGCAATTCATTCCGAAGCGGATCCCACGAAATAAACATGTATCCAGCTGGGAAACGGACTTTTTTAATATTCTATCTGATGAATTAAATCGTGAAAAACCAGATGCATTGGCCATGCCCTTTATGACAATTGGTGGCACGGATTCACAGTTTTTTCAAGCAAAAGGTGTAGATTGCTACGGACTTATTCCTATTATGATTACAGAAAAAGATATTCAATCCATTCACGGTATTGACGAAAGTTTGTCCGTAGAAAATTTGATGATGGGTACGCGGATTGTCTATCGTACTATAAAACGTGTTTGCGGTCCAGGTGAATAAACCGCTCATATACGAACCCATGACGGCGTTTACTGATCTACTCATTTTTGGATTGGGTCTTTATTTCGCTCGGGAAGTTTATGGTATTTATATTACAAAACTCATGAGTGTACATATACATTTTATGATGGTGTTTTTATTCATGGGCTTGGCCGGATTACTCGGCGCTTTAACTCATGGAATAGGTCCGCATCTGCCCCAAAGTTTGCACACATTTATTTGGAAAATTACATTATATTGTATTGGGCTCTCAACATTTTCTATGCTTATGGGTGGGCTGTATCATGTCGTTCCTTTCACGATGATGAATTGGCTGAAATGGTTACCATTTTTGGCGCTCGTAGTTTATTTAGTAGCCGTAACACGCAATGATAATTTTAAAACTGTAATCCGTTTTTATACTCCTGCCATGACACTGGTCCTGCTCATGATGCTCTATTCATGGTTACGGTTTCATGGAGTTGGAACTGGTTGGATTATAGCAAGTATCCTGGTTGCTTTTGGCGGCGCCATCGTTCAACAGAGCGGATTTGCACTCCATAAACATTTCAACCATAATGACATTTTTCATGTGATTCAAATGGGAGGGATGTATTTATTATATAGAGGAGCATTGGTTCTGAAGGATTTTATTCATTAAATGTGTTAATTCTTTCTTTTAGTGAACAGATTTTGTAAATTTTTCGAGATTTAGGAAATTTGCCATAATTTTTTTTAATAGCCGCTGTTTATTTATCTTCCTTTTTCTTTCTATACTTTATTCTCAACCTTTGTTTGATCTACCTGATGATTCCGCATCGTTTGGTATGTTGATTTGTGATTACGAAACCAGCGAATTTGAAGAAGGCATTGTTTTAAATGTTCCTTTGTGCGCTGGATGTGATTCAATTGGTTTTCCTTTTGATATTTTTTATCAGTCCCCCGGAGATTTCGGGTGGATACAATTCAATTATACTGAAACGAATGACACAATTTTTTATGCAACAATCGTTTGGATGGGGCAAGGTTCAATAACGTATCCGACTAATTTTTTACCTGCAGATTCTTTTTCAGTTGAAGCTGGAAATGCTTCTGACCCAGACTCAATTTATTATTCGTCTTCTTGGGGCGATACAATTATTGAAGATGAAACATTTCTTCAATCCGCAGCGGCTGCTTATGAAAATATAAGACAGCTTTCAGTTGTCCATCAATTTGCGGATTATCCTTATAAAATTATTGCATTTATGTATACCCCAACAGTTGGAGCGACAGACCTAACAGTAGCCAAGTGGATATTTTTCCTGTATCGCAATCCGGAAGTGATCAGTGTTGTTGATGAAACCCCGCTTCCTCAAAATTTCAAATTATACCAACCATACCCCAACCCATTCAACCCAACTATCACCATCCGGTTTAATATTCCGGTAGAGTCGTTGCGCCCAACTTCTCTACAAATATTTAATATAACAGGGCGTTTGATAGAGGAGTTAGTGAACGGTGAACTGGCAGTTGGTGAACATGAGATCGTGTGGAATGCCAACAACCATCCCAGCGGCGTGTATTTTGTGCGGTTGGAGAGTGGGGAGTTTGTGGAGAATCAGAAAGTGGTTTTGCTGAAATAAATTTCCTTTAGTCCACCTTTTTCTTTAAAGAGATACCCTGCAACTAAACTATATTCCCACCCGTTTTTTTAAGAGGTAATTGTGGAAATAAATGTAAAAGAAATAAATTCGTATTGTAGAGAAATGTCCGTCCAAGTCCCTTGGGCAGAACTGGAGGACGGATTTAATAAACACGCCAAAAAATTTAGTAAAAAAGTAAAACTTCCGGGTTTTCGTCCGGGCAAAGTTCCCATGAAGATGTTGATGAAACAATTCAAACCGGCCATGGAAGCGGACTTTGTGGAGGATGCCCTGAATTTATATTATTTGCAAGCGCTCAAGGAAAAAGACCTATTGCCCGTAAATAAAGCTGAAGTGGAAAAAGTAGATTTCCACCATGAAGGTGAAATGTCTTTTACAGCAAAATTTGAAATTGAACCGGAATTAAAATTACCGAAACTCCGTAAACGCGCATTTAAAGTACAGAAGACAAATTACATTCATGATCAGGAAGATATTGATCATGTGATTAACGACCTTCGCCGCAACCATTCCACAATGGAAACAGTAGAAACAGGTGCGGAAGAAGGAAATTTCATTTTAGCAGATCTCCAAAAACTGGATACAACCGGTGTTCCCATTATTGGGAAAAAACTGGAAAAGAGATATTTAAAAGTAGGCGGAGGAGTTATTAAGGATGAGAATTTAGATAGATTAAAAGGCGCAAAAGCGGATGATAAAATCCGCATGCATCTTACGGAAAATGAACAAGGTGAAAAGTCTGAATATGAAGTAACGGTAATCAATGTGGAAAAAGAAGTACTGCCAGAAATCAATGAAGAATTCATAAAAAAAGTCGATCCCGATGCCACCACAGAAGTCGAGTTGCGAGCCAATGTGGAAAAACGCATTAAAGAAAATTATGAACAGCGTAGCAAGGAAGCATTTGAACGCCAGCTATCCGATGCAATGATAGAAAAAGTCAATCCGGAATTTGCACCCTCCATGGTAGAATCCTATTTGGACCATATGGTTGAGGATATTAAGCAATCCGGTCAATCAGGGGCGAATGAACTGGATGAAGCCAAAGTGCGTGAAACGTATCAATCGGTTGCGGAACGAAATATGAAATGGTTCTTGGTTCGGAAAGCAGTCATTAACGAAAATGAGCTTGAAGTGACCAAAGAAGATGTGCAGACAGAAATCCAAAAATTGCTGGATCGCTCGCCACAACACACAAAAGAAATTGAAAGGTATTATAAAAAACCCAGCAACCGCACAAGAATTGAGGATGATTTAATGGAAAAGAATATATTAGATTACCTCCTGCAATTTGCTAAAATAAAAGAGGTGGACGTTAAGACGAAGGACATCCGCCAACAGGAAGAGCATACACATGACTAAACTACAATACGAAATCGCACAACTTGTACCCATGGTGGTAGAGCAGACCGGCCGCACCGAACGGGCTTATGATATCTACTCAAGACTGCTTAAGGAACGCATCGTCTTTTTAGGAACACCGATTGATGATACAGTTTCTTCATTAATCATCGCCCAGTTTTTATTTTTAGAAGCGGAAGATCCCGATAAGGACATTTATCTCTATATCAATTCCCCCGGTGGATACATCACTTCGGGCATGGCTATTTATGACACCATGAACTATATCAAACCAGATGTAGCTACAATTTGTATGGGACAAGCATCCAGTATGGGCGCATTCCTTTTGGCCGGCGGCAAGAAAGGCAAACGATCGGCGCTGCCCAATTCCCGAATAATGATTCATCAACCTTTAGGCGGAGCGGAAGGTCAGGCGACAGATATTAAAATTCAAGCCGATGAAATTATTCGTATTAAAGGTAAACTGAATAAAATTTTAGCAAAACGAACAGGTCAAAAAATATCAAAGGTTGAAAAAGATTCAGACCGAAATTATTTTATGAGTCCAACAGAAGCTAAAAAATACGGCATTATTGATACCGTTTTAGCCTCAAGGAAGTAGCATGAAATCTGATCCGGCCAGCCAATCTGAATTTACACCTGATCAGGTACCCGATACGGACGCACCGGCGCCCAAGCATAAAACACTTCCTCGTCCTTCAGAAATAAAAAAATATTTGGACCAATACGTCATTGGTCACGAGAATACCAAAAAGGCAGTGGCGGTTGCAGTCCATAATCATTATAAACGCATATTTTTTAATGATGTGGATGATGGCGTTGAACTTGAAAAAAGTAATATTCTCATGATCGGCCCCACAGGGACCGGGAAGACACTTATCGCTCAAACTCTCGCTCGCTTTCTATCCGTGCCTTTTGCTATTGCCGATGCAACATCCTTGACGGAAGCCGGTTATGTGGGTGAAGATGTGGAGAATATTTTGGTGCGTCTGCTGCAAGTTGCAAACTACAGCATTAATGCTGCCGAACAGGGTATAATCTATATTGATGAAATTGACAAGATTGGACGCAAGTCGCCCAGTAGCTCCATCACACGGGATGTGTCAGGTGAAGGCGTTCAACAGGCTATTTTAAAAATACTCGAAGGAACGATTGCTAATATTCCACCGAAAGGTGGCCGCAAGCATCCAGAGCAGAGTTTAATTGCTATAAATACGAAAAATATTTTATTTATCTGTGGCGGATCCTTTGAAAGTATCGATGATATTATAGCTCGCCGCCTAGGTCAAACTGAAATAGGATTTGGCGGTAGCATGAAACGTCAAATGGCGGAAAGCAAGGATGTTCTGTCTCAAGTTAAACCAAGGGATTTAATTGAATTTGGATACATACCCGAATTGATCGGCCGTCTCCCCGTAGTCACTACCTTGGATTCTTTAACGGAAGATGAACTTTATGAAGTATTAATCTCACCCAGGAATTCGCTGGTGAAACAATACCAGAAACTGTTCCGCATGGAAGGAATTGAATTAGAGTTTCGTGAAGATGCACTCAAGGCTGTTATTTCCAAAGCGTATGAGCACCTTGCCGGAGCAAGAGGATTACGCGCAGTTATGGAAAATGCTATGATGGATATTATGTATCACATTCCGGAAATGGAAAATGTGCGCAAGATTATTATCACCAAAGATGTAATCGAAAAGCAAAAAAGCCCCTTGTATCGCCGCCGAAGAAAATCAGCGTAATTTATTTCATTAACACCAGTTTTCGTGTTTTAAGAAAACGTTCACTTTCCATCCTTAGTAAATAAACCCCTGAAGGCAGCGTGTTACCCATTTGATCCCGGCCGTTCCATGTAAGTTTATACGTTCCCGGCTGATATTCATTCGTTTGGGACATGACTTCCTGACCAAGTAACGAATAAATAGAAAATGACACATTCGCTTGTTCAGGTATATCGAAGTTCACATGAGTTACAGGATTAAAGGGGTTGGGATAATTAGACGACATGGAGAATTTGGTGGGAATAACCGTCTCATCAACAGTGCCTAAACCAGTAATAATGAAAACACCATTTGTACTCGTGTATAGGAGATTATAGTTGCCGAAAATATCCGTCAGATTCACCATATTAAAATTGAGACCTACATTTACTACGTTAGATGAATTATCTGCCATTAAGTTAATTTTAAAAATAGGACCTTCTCCTATTGCGATTGAATCAACTGAATTTATTCCTGATACAGTGATTCCAGAATCATGCAGCTGATATGATAAATCCCAAGTTTCAGTACGATCGGTCGTTTGTAGAATGGGTGACCATTCTCCATCTCCATTTAAATCCATAAACATTTCACCTGAATCATACATTCCATTTTGATTCTGGTCCGTATATAATTCTGCTATGGGAGTTAAACTATTTTGAGTGAACGAAATTTCAAAAATGATCATTCGTAACGGAATCGTGTTTTCCAGGTTCACTGAAAGAAGTGCTGCCCACGCAGCATCAGCTGATATTGTATCCATTGCAACAGTTTGCATGATAGGATTAACGAGATACGTTCCCTGATCCATGGTCATACAGACTTGATTCCCGCTTGCGTCATAAGTAGAAAAATCTTCGAATTCAATGTTAACAGATCCATTTGAACCGGTATTGGCAAAAACTGTAAACATCAATATTTCACCTGTACCTGCGGGTATTACTGGATTAATTAATTCAATCATATTGTTGATAAAAATAATTGAATCAGCACTGGCACGACCGGCAATGGCTATGGATTCAATTGATAATAAATTGGGATGCTGATCCAGTGTGAATGACAAGGTTTGAACTTCAACGTAATTGGTCATTGAAACTGAAAGATAGCCAATTGCATAGGCATCACCAAATCCAATAGCGTCCATTATTCCAGACTCTACATCCGAAAATGAAAGATCAAAGGTCATGATTGAATCAGGGTTAGAAATATTTATTAAAGCCACCATAGATTCTTCACCATAATAACTGGTTGTATTTGGCACACTGCAATGGTTGAATTCTCGATTATTGGTTAATCCCGGATATGGATCACCACCGTCACTGGAACCATTATTCTCAAGTTGAAATAAACCGTCAGCTTGTTCAAGTCCAACACCATAATGGGGCTCATCATTATTCACTCCCCAGCCGGATGTTTTTTCTGTATCGATATGCCAGAACAATAATCCAGAAGATGGCATTAGATTATCCGTACCACGTTTCTGCCGGTTTTCAATCAACCAATATTCACTGTTATCATTGGGGTGATTTACTCTATAAATTAAATTGTTTGTAAAGGACTGTTCCAAATTGATATTACTTTGATCAGTAGAAAGAGTTTGAACATTAGACCAGCCCATTTCTGTTTTACACCAAGCGTTCATTGCAGAAGGATACCAAGGCGTATTCCCTGACGTTCCCCAAGCTCCACTTCCCATAAGAGCCAGTTTCCCGGATCCTGCCGATGAATAATCTGTATCGTATAAATCAGGTAAACCGAGAACATGTCCAAATTCATGAGCTAGTACACCAATGGCTACAATATTATTGCCCTGAATTTCTGGATTTATACTGTAATCATTTATATAGACTCCATCATAATAGACTGCGTTGCTTCCCATGGACCAACGGTGTGACCAGATATTTGATCCATCACCTTGTTCAGCGCCAGCCCCTGAATGAACCAGAGTTACGCCATCCACGTCGCCATCGCCATCATTATCAAATTGTGACCAGTCAAAACCGGCCGCTTCAGCCGAATCCACCATTGCTCGGACCAATTGGCGTACACGTGTTCCGTAATTTGCGCCATCGCTCCCATAATAATCATGATTATGCTGTGCAGTAAAAACACCGACAACTGTTGATACTGGGCTGAATTGATTGTACGAAATTTCTTCATGGAATTCCCGAAAACTTCCGGAATTAGGCTGTCCCGGATGTCCATAACCTTCTTGATTAAAAACAGCATCAATATCAGAAAGTGGATATGTTGCACTCTGATCAGGAAATTGAAAGAAAATGACGGCTATTTTAAAGGTATCTGTACGTGAATAATTCAGATCAACATTTGATTCATGTATGGGTCGATATTCTGCGATGGGTTTTAAATGTTTTTCAATATTTGTAGGTGGCTGCTGTCCAACCATTATATTACCGGGAATAAGAAAGCGTCCGGCAATATCTTCTGCATACATCCAGATCCCGTTTTCATTTTTAGTTATGCTCCAGCCTTCGGGTGTTTCGTGCCAGGAAGCCCATTCATCACCATGAATAAAACATTCGATAAGTGTCCCATCCGGTTGCTGGACGGTGATTAGTCCTGGCATAGCATTCACAGCAAATAAAATATTGATTGAGTAAAATAATAATACTATTCGTTTAATCATTAAGAAACATCCTTTACAAGTGCTAATAGTTGTTTATGTCTTTAATTTCTAATATCATTTTACGATTCTTTCCCCTTGTAAAAATTTAACTATCTTGCTACAATGCAAGATAGAAATTGCAGAGAAATTTTGAAATTTGTAAGGAGTTAACATGAATAAGTATTTAACTATATTTCTAGGAGTCATAGTATTTACGTCTGTAAATGCCGGAGTACTCAAATCAGAGAAACAACAACAGGTTTCTAGAGTTTATACAAAAAATTTGGATGAAACTGTTGGTGTAGGGACTGGTTCTATACCAAAAATTTTGCGTCCAAACAGATCAATGAGATCTCCTCAAAATATGAATGTGACAGCTGTATTAGTTGATTCATCTGTCCATGGTTATGGATTGGTCGTCCCCCAGACAAATCCAATAACGTATGTAGAAGGGAAGGGCTTTTTCCTTGGTTATCGCGGTTGGGTATTAGAGCCATATACTGATGAAAATGGCAATACAAGCGGTACTAACAATAGTGGTTTTATCAAAGGAGCTGCTTCAGAGGATGGTTTAAGTTTTACGAATTTTTCTGGTTTAAATGATCAAATAATGGTTCCATTTGGAACGGGTACAACTGCAGACGATGGACCGTTAATGGGTAGGTATCCCAGTTCAGTGGCGGATGAAAATTACCCATACGTTGTTTGGACAGAAGCGATTAATTATACAGGAAGTGCGACAAATAATGGTGGTCGTCCCATGTACACATACGATGAATATGGTTGGAATATTGGCTCATTTTCATCACCGGCAATTGATATGAATTTTGGCTGGAGTGATGGTAGTGAACCACTGGATGGACCAGGTGATCTTTGGGTTAACTGTCCTGTTTTAGTCAATAATAATGGGGATAAATTTTTGGTGAGTACGTCAACCCAGTGGAGTTCGTCCCCAGATGAAAACTTTCCAGATAAATCGACTTATTTTTTGAAAAGTTCAGGAATGATAGGGGGTGCATTTTATATGTTTTTATCCCCACCACAATTATTATTTGATATCAATAACTTGGGCGACGGAGGTACAACTTCTCAAGCATCCGTTGATATAAATTCAAGTGGTGTTGGTTATGCAATGTGTACAGCATATTTAGCTGATTCGACTGTTTCTGAACGGCATAATTTTATTATTAAAAAAACAGAAGACTATGGAGAAACCTGGAGTTCGACAGGTTTAGATGGTCAGGATTATTATTTTATGCCTGACACAACTATGCACCGTGTATTTGTAGAGTCTGGCTTTTTGCCGGATTCTGTTCTTTTTTATTCAGTGAATGATACCACAGGTGATACAACTTGGACGCCAACGGATATACCGGGTGTATTTCCACTCTACGATCATGAAGTGCGAGTGGATGAAAGCGGCACCCTTCACATTGTTACAACAATGGTAGTTGAATCAGATCAAGCAGGATTTATTTATGTAGGCTTGGAAGGAGTAGGGCTCTATCATATATGGACGGATGACCCATCCAATCCTGGATCATGGAAAGGTTCACAAGTTGCTGAATTATCAAACACCTTTTCATTTAATGGTATGCCCGATGGTACAGGCGGCGGGAATTATTTTAACGTTTTTGGCACATCCGCTATTAGTAAAAATAACGATGATATCATGTATGTAGGCTATCATGCCTTGGGTGATACTTCAGCCGCAGGATTTAATTGGGATATATTTGTTTCAAAATCGATGGATGGTGGAGAAACGTGGAGTGAATCAGAAAATATTACCATGACAAGCGGATTGCAGGAAGATGAACTATATGTGCACTTGGCGCCCACAGCAACGGATACCAACTGTTTTATGGTTTATCATCAGCCCAATTACGCATTCAATCATTTAAGCGATCCAGCTGAGATGGCAGCCTATCAGCAGAATTTCTGGTTTGTAACCTATGGCAATACAATTTCAGTTGGTATTGATAATAGTGATTTTCTACCAGGGTCATTTTCGTTAAAGCAGAATTTTCCGAACCCATTCAATCCGGTAACTCACATTGCTTATACAGTAGAACGCAATGGTATTGTTGAATTGAAACTATATAACGTTATGGGACAAATGGTAAAGACATTAGTGAATGATGAAAAAACACCCGGTGATTATTTCGTTGATTTTAATGCGAGCGATTTAGCCAGTGGTGTATATTTCTACAAAATGACCCAGCACGGACAAACAGTGACCCGCAAACTGGTTTTAATGAAATAATCAGACTTAAAACAGTCAATAAATTTCATGATATAAAAAGCGGTATTGTCTCAAACAAGACAATACCGCTTAATGTTTTAAATTTAATTTTTTATTGAAGATAATGCAGAAGTGAAAAGGTTCAATCATAAAAATAAACGCATGAAAGCAAGTAGGATATATTTGTTTTTGATGTCTTCATTTTTATTGATTTCTGCATGTGAAGAACCTGAAAAGAAAAAGCAGGTTGTAGAAGAAGAACTAGCGAATACTCTAGAAACAACCGACTTGGGTGGGGAAACGGGTCATATTAACGATTATTTTTATTCGTTCAATACAAACATTGATGTAGAATTTTATCGTTTCTCATCAAGCTATTTTTCTTTTAATTATAATCAATATTTAAATCTACTCCAGGAAACGCCTCCGAGTCTTAATATGCGCAGTTTTCCGGAGTATCTGATTGAAGTGACTCCTACTCAACAAGAGTTTATAGAACGATCTCTGATTGATTCCCTAACGAATATGGGTGTTATTGATACTAATTCTATCCTGATCTTATCGACATTGTTTAAAAATATTGAATCATTGGTTTGGGATACAGATGTTGAACCGGAAGCGCAACGCTACAAGCCAAATAATTCAGATTGGATATCTGATTCAGCCATTGTCACATTTACCGATACAATGGATATCATTTCCTATCGGGCAGTGGTTGACACACCCATGATTGATGAGGGTGTTTTATTTATTGATCAGGCTGAATGGGTGGATACAACATATGAATACGTAGCGGATCAGCGATTGGAATTCAGTCATGTATTTTCTTTTCAACGAAAGCAGTTAAATGGCGATTCATTAATGTTTCGCGTTAATACCGATTGTAATGATAATGGTGTTTGGGACGATGCTGAGTCAACGGATGTTGGCAATGGAATTTGGGATCCGGCTGAACCATTTTATGATTTGAATAATGATGAAGTAAAAGATGCGAACGAACCGTTTGAAGATCGCAATTGTAATAATAGTTGGGACAATGCTGAAGCGTATACAGATGCAAATTCCAATGGTCAGTATGATGATGGCGAAGATTTTGTTGATAGTGGGAACGGGATTATTGATGGCGCAGAAGAATACACAGATTTAGACGGCGACGAGCAAGCCGATAATGATGAACTATTTTTATTCAATCCCATTCCCAATAAAATGCTTGTAACGTGGGCTGATCCCCAAAACCCTCAGGTAATCAATATTATTGAACCGGGCGATTCGCTTGTAACTCGCTGGGGGATCACCTATTACAATATAATTGAAATTTCAGATTATGATGATACTAAAACTGTATCAGCGTTGGATAGAGATTCATTAGTCACGTTGTATACAAACCAAGTGATTGGCCATATTATTACAGACGGTGGACAAGACGATTATTTTATCGTAAAAACAGAATGGGAGGCAAATAATTCAGCAGGTTACGATTATGATTATTTACTTTTTAAAGAGAACGAGCATATTTATAAGCTGGTAAAGCCCAGCTTTTTCAAACCATACGGATATTACTGGTCAGAAGGTCAAATGGCATCCGGTTTCTGGTTTAAAAACCAGTTTGAAGATGAAGTTGTTTATTATACATCCAGCGGATTGTTGCGGGAAGGTGAGCATGTTGAAACAATGTATTACGATACAACCAAAACGGCAATTTATCGAGTTGAAAGGTCATTTAAGGTCGATGTTGAAGATGTAACTGTTCCGGCTGTAAATATACGTGGTTTTATCAATAATGATGGAGCTGTGGAATGTTTTGCAAATGCTGCTTGGCCCGCAGCAACGATCGACGACTGTCCCGGGGCTGATACAACATTTATTGATGCATTTAAAATTACGAATATACTGACACAAACGATGATCGGAACGGATGTTGAATATGGAGAAAAAAATATTACGTGGTTGGTTCAGGGTTATGGAATTGTGAAAGATGAACTACATATCCGCTGGACGGAACGACCCGATGCTAATAAAGAATTATGGGTAGGATTATCTCGCTGGGAGCTCGGCAAATTTTCTGCGACTACAAGCGATGGTGGGCAATTTGCGAAATTACTTAATCGAGTTCATGTGGTAAAAATAAATGAATTACAAAATATTCCTGAACTACAAGACCCCTTTCAAATAAAGCGCACAGCGGGTTTACAACGTGTGGAACTGCCCAAATGAAGCAGTTTAAATTTTCAATATTAGTCATTTATTTAGTGAGCTTTGTATTTGCAGGAACGGATGGTACAATTCGCGGGCAAGTTAAAGATGCAGAAGGAAGCCCGTTACCTGGAGTACAGTTATTTATTCCGGATCTTTCCATGGGTGCCATTGCTGATATAAATGGAAATTATATTATTCTAAACCTTCCAGTTGGCTCTTATGATGTAAAAGTGATGATGATAGGTTACCAGACGCAGACGATGAAAGAAGTTGATGTCATTATGGACCAAACTGTGTGGTTGAATTTCACAATGGCGATTGCAGCAATCGAAGGAGACGAAGTCGAAGTATACGGTGAAAAACCGTTGGTGGAAAAAGGTCAGACGTCACGAAAAATTACAATAAATAGTGAAACGATTGAATCACTACCCATACGTGATCTAAATGAGATTTATGCATTGCAATCTGGTGTTGTTAGAGTTCAAAGCCGGACACATGGAATCCCGGATTATGAAGAAAAAGGTCTTGAGGAAATCCATGTACGCGGTGGGCGATCAGGTGAAATTGCTTATATGATGGATGGTATGTATTTACGCAATCCGATTTATAATGTTATTGGCAATGGGACACGGTTGAATTTGATGGCATTGAGACAATTGGATTGGCAGCCGGGTGGTTTCAATGCTGAATACGGTGATGCCATGTCAGCCGTTTCTAATTTACATACACGATCTGGCGGAAAAAGTTTTCAGTATGGCATGCGTTATGAAACCAGTGGCATTGGTGCTTCTTTAGGATCACGTTACGATGAATTACGTGGTTATGATGATATATCCATTGGACTTGGCGGACCCATATGGGGATTGAGCAAACTAACGTATTGGATTTCCGGTGAATATACTAATAATGCATCTGCACGCGTTTTTGAATTTGATGATAAAGTGTATCAAACATTGCCTGAATTACAAAGCGATGGTTCCAATTATCAAGAGTACATGAATATTCTAAATCAGAATAAAGAAAATTTGGTTCAGCCTTGGGATACTCAAGAAGGATTTAGGGGATTTGGGTTTCGCAAAACGTGGGATGTATTTGGTAAACTAACCTATAAACCGACTAATAAAATTCGTATTAATGCTTCCTATTGGCAGGTTGCAAACCATCAAAAAGTATTCAATCCTGCTTTTATGTATTGGGATGATGGGCAAACCGAGTTATTTCAGGATACCTACCGCGGTTATTTAGAATATAATCAATCGGTTACCAGCAGGACCTTCTTTACAGTTCGCGCTACGCGTTTCATACAGGACAGATTTTTAGGAGTACGCTGGAAAGATAGCGATAATGACGGCCGTCCGGACTGGTATGAGTGGCGCCATAGTGCAGGTCCTTATGAAGATACATCCGATCCTTATAATCCGGATATGGTTCCTTACTCTTTATCTGATAATGGGGATACATTATATTATACGATGGTTGACCCCCGCAGCGGCTGGTATGTGGGAGCTGAACCGGGATTGTATAATTGGGATACAGCTGAAGACTTTACAGATTTGAATGGTAATGGCATTTGGGATGAGGGCGAGCCATGGGTTGATCGTGATGCTGCAGGATATACAAATGGGCAATGGGATGGACCCGAACAAGTGGCAGCTCTCTATTTTCGAGATGGTGATTATTGGTTGGAACCGGAAATGTATGAGGATTTTTCTCCTTTTATAGACTATAATTATTTGCAAAACAGCATAGGTTTACACCCATCAATTCATCCTCAAGCATTTCCTCAATTTTCTCCAAATGCCCAATATTTGGGATTGCGTTATTCCGGTTTTTCTGATGATCCAAATTATTTTATGCCATCCTTTGGTGGTTATGTTTGGAATGAAGGTAGAATTTTCGGAGGGAATAGCAATTTATATAATAAATCACGCGCGGAAACGAATGAACTTCGTATCGATGTAACATCGCAGCTAACTGATAAATTGAAGATTCGTACCGGTTTTGATTATAAATCTCATAAATTAGATTTTTATGAAGTATCGTCCCCTTGGTTAGGTGAAGGAGCCATGGTTCAAACTTTTGCAGAATTTTGGGAAGATACCGGACCGGATTCACTCTTGCCAACGGATGATGGTTATGAAGAGCCGGATCGTGGTGAAGGAAACAATAGGTATGATCCCGGAGAACCTTATGCAGATGCCAATAAGAATGGAAAGTGGGATGCGTATCGTGAACCGGAAGAAATTTCAGCCTATATTCAAAATACGTTTGAAGTTCCTTGGATGGTTATTAACGCTGGTGTTCGGATTGATGCTGTTAATTACAACACTCAAGTATGGGCGGACACTTTAGGCAAATTTTCCCCGGGGAACCCCTGGTTTTATTCTGATCTAAATGACAATGGCATATGGGATCAAGGATCAGAACCGGCAACTAATCTGGCTGGGGTGGCTCATCAAAAAGTATTATTTACTGATACCAAATGGACATATAAAATAAGTCCTCGACTTGGATTCAGCCATGTAATTACAGACCAAGCAACATTCACGTTCAATTATGGTATTTATTACCAAACGCCTACATATCAAAATGTATTTTTGCGGACAAACATGCTGGAAGATCCTGAAGAATTGTTTGAAACATCTTCTGATCCAAAAATTGGGAATGCAAATATGACTGCAATGCGGACAGAATCGTATTCTTTCGCGTTTAATATTCAATTTAATCGCTACTGGGCATTTACATTGGGTGGTTATAACAAGAATATGGCACAGAACTTGTTTTACAGAACCAATAGATCAGGAGTATACGAATATAAGGTGTTTTCCAATGGTGACTATGGCAGTGCTCGAGGTATTGAATTCATGCTGCAGAATCGGGGAATGTGGTTTAATACAATGCTCCAGTATACCTATTCAATTGCAAAGGCCAATAGCGCACATGATTGGGCGGGTGATACGGGAATGTATGTTGATGCCCCTTCCAATGAATATCGTATGTCCTATGATCGACCCCACGATTTAACGCTTTCGATTTATTCAAAACTACCCTTGGGAATTAATGCAGGAATAACAGCTTTTTATCAGTCTGGGGCACCTTACACGCCGTTGATTTTTGATGGGCGCGATCCAAAGGTAGATGTAAAAAATCCAAATTCTAAAAGACAGGCTCCTTATAAAAATGTAAACCTGCTTTTAACCAAAGCGTTTAATTATTATGGATTAACTGTGAACATGGGGCTCAATATTCAAAATGTATTTAATTTAAAAAATGACCTTGATATTTGGCCCTTGACTGGTATAGCTGCAGACCCCGGCAAATATTATACAGATCAAGTTGGATTACCAGATGCGCAGCACGATAAGCCCAGTTCTTATTATGACAGACCGTGGATGTATTATTCCCCAAGGCAAATGAATTTTTATATACGGATTGATTTCAAATAATGAAACGCTTTTTTATCATAATTACAACAATCACATTTTTAATGGGCACGGACGCTGGCGTTGATAGGCGAGTACCTTTACATGTAAAAAAAGGGTTACCTGGACCTGTGGAAAAAATTGGAGATTATCCATTTCCAACAAATCCAATGAATGATCGTGGTATAGGATATTTGCTCCAGGGAAAGATTAAAAGTGCAGTTACAAATTATGGTGGATTTATAGATTGGGATAATCATCCTGCCGGCTTGTGGGGTGATTATACATACTTACCAAATGTATCGTTTTTAGCTGGAGTTCCCGGGCAAAAATACACATCTGATTTTAACTGGTCCATATACGAAAGTATACAATTAGGGGGCGATATACTTCGCCAAACGTGGACATCCACCGACGCATATTCCGCATGGTTTGAAGATGGTGATACCAATTTTGTCAGTATACTATTTGAAGCGGATAATGATAACGGAAAATGGCGCCCGGATAGTATTGCTAAAATGTATTCTATCGATGTAGTAGATGATTATTACCAATGGGGAATTGATGATGTAAATGAACGCATTTTTATCAGTGCCAAGGAATCAGCTGACCCAAATAATTCAGGGTCAAAAATGGGGTTGATTTATCCCTGGGCATTACGTCCTAAACTAAAAGAACGGACAGATGATTTTGATGTATATGAATATGGCGAAGATAAAGAAGAATGGACACAGGATGATATCTATCGTTATTATGGTACAAATGTAGCAGACTCTTGGTTCACGTGGTCTGAAGCGTATACGGATTGGCAAGCAACAACAAAAGCGAGAGTTAATACCCATAATACTGCCGTAACAGCCGGTGACATTTTTGGGGATACATATTTTTCTGATCCCGGAGATACGTATCCGTTATTAGCCCACAGTAATTATTCGCAAACATGGCCCACACGATTAAATATTGAAACAGGTGAAATGGAATCTTTTTGGCCGGGATGGTGGGCTGAAGAATATATTGAAGACCTTCCAAGCTGCAGCGGTAACAGGAAAGATCCCGATTGTTGGCAGGAAGTTCCGGGGCGCTTTATTTCTGATACGGATGTGTATATGGAATTTGATGATCGTTGGGCGCATCGCGGGAATCGTGTCAATACGAATGATGAATATGAAGTCAGTGGATACCCCATGGGATTTAAGGTTAAAGCTGAAGCGCATTCATACGGTGTTTCCTATGCTGAAGATATAATGTTTGTCACTGTTCGAGTCCGCAATGAAAGTGGTGATTGGTATGATGAAGAGGGAAATTTTCATGAAGGTTTAATTATGCCCGATGGTACAAAACTCAACCATGGAAAAGGGTTTGATTATCAAGGTGTTACCCTTGGGTTCTACATGGATGCAGATGCTGTTAGTGCTGATATATATGGTAATACGGGTGTTCATACAAACGATGATGATTATATGGAATACTATGATGAACGGTTTGAAATTGGCGATGAGGTTCTCATCATCAGTATGGCTATGATCTATGATTATGACGGTAATAGCAACGGTGCAACTGATTTAGGAATTGTTGCCACACAATTATTAGAAACACCCAAAGCGACCCGAGAAATTGATTTAGATATGGATGGTTTCCCAGATCGTTATCCCGGCGAAGATCTAAAAATGACAGATTGGCACTGGTTTGACTGGTACAACCGACCGGGCGTTGTTAACAGGGAAGGAAGCGGCAGCTGTTATGCAGGATCTGCCGGATGTCCCCAAGCAAAAAACAAAGAAGAAATCATGTATAAACTAATGGTTGGAGATACGACCAATACAAAGACATCAGAAAATGCATGGTTTTTTCATACACCGAATCCGGATACAGATTTAGGAACGGAATTGAATCCCCATTTTGATTCA
>ENA-ORDG01000324-ORDG01000324.1-marine-metagenome-genome-assembly--contig:-NODE-324-length-22023-cov-2.973617_pt1 | contig 22023 bp, 12 predicted proteins | sample MGYA00248629_ERZ508524 | MGnify/ENA primary metagenome ERZ508524 (study PRJEB26194, sample SAMN05421901) | marine metagenome | isolation source: East of Rio de Janeiro, Brazil, South Atlantic Ocean...
CAAAACAGGCCCCCGACACCAGGCCAACATAACCCGTGCCGATCATCGTGATTTTCATAATGCTAGGCAGCCCCTGCAATAGGATAAGGCGACCGCCCTAGCATGGCCTTGGACGATTACAAATAAAGAGTGCGCCCTGCGCTTCGGCGAGCCGGGCCGCCGGTCGGGTGCCGCGTTGCAATATGCTGGACTTTGCCCATGGCCACTCCTAACACAGGCGCCGAACCACGGGCTGACGAGTGCCAATGATAAAAATTCCTGATCGCGTCGGCAAAGTGCCGACCCTGTTTATCGCTTCGGTTCTGATCCCTACTGCGATTGCCGCCTTATATTACGGCCTGAGTGCTGACCTTTACATCTCTGAATCCAGTTTCGTCGTGCGTAGTCCCGAAAAGTCGGACGCGTCCGGCTTGGGTGCTTTGATCAAGTCGGGCGGATCGGGTGTGGGCAATGAAGGCTATGCGACGCAGGAATATATCTTGTCGCGCGACGCTCTGCGCACTCTGAACAGGGACGGGCTGGTCACTCGCGCCTACGGTAATGACTCGATTTCGATGTTGAACCGTTTCGATCCATGGCGGCCGGGCGTCTCGCGCGATAGGCTTTTCAACTATTATAAGAAGAAGGTCGAAGTGGCTTATGACGCCGGATCTTCGATCACCACGCTGAAGGTCCGCGCGTTTGCACCCAAGGACGCGCACGAGATCAATCGCCGCCTGTTGGCCCAGGCGGAAACGCTGGTGAACCAGTTGAACCAGCGCGCTCGGACTGATGTCATCGGGTATGCGTCGAAGGAATTGGAGGAAGCGAAAGCAGTTTCCCGTCAGGCCGCGCTGGCTCTCTCCGCCTACCGAAACCAGGAGGGCGTGGTCGATCCCGAGCAGCAGGCTACCGTCCAACTGCAGATGATCTCGAAGTTGCAGGATGAGATGATCGCGACGAAGACGCAACTGGTGCAATTGCGGGCATTCACGCCGCAAAATCCGCAAATCCCGATCCTGCAAACGCGCGTGCGCGAATTGAGCAGAGAAATCGACCAGCAAGTCGGACTGGTGGCGGGCAATCAGAAATCGCTCGCCGCTACGGCCGCGGAATATCAGCGGCTGCAGCTGGAAAGCCAATTGGCCGACAAGGTGCTGGCCGCCGCCATCACTTCGCTGCAGGATGCCCGCAACGAGGCACGCCGCAAGCGCGCCTATGTCGAGCGCATCGTCGAGCCGAATATCCCCGATTATCCGTCCGAGCCGCGTCGTATGCGCGCGATATTGGGCGTTTTCGCTGTCGGCATGATCGTCTGGGCCGTGCTGTCGATGCTCGTCAGCGGGATCAAGGAACATAAGGACTGATGGACGAGGGTCGTCAGGAGGTGCCGCGCACCAGCTTCATGCAATCCTTGGCGATCCAGCGGCGGGTGATCCATGCGCTGATCATGCGCGAGGTCATCACGCGCTTTGGGCGCCACAATATTGGCTTTTTATGGCTGTTCGTCGAGCCGATGATCTTCACGGTCGGCGTGACATTGATCTGGGGAGCGCTCAAGTCGGTTCACGGGTCGAATCTGACCATCGCCGCTTTTGCGGTGACGGGCTATTCGAGCGTGCTGGTATGGCGGAACATGCCGTCTCGGTTGGTCGATTCCATCGAGCCAAATCTGTCGCTCATGTATCACCGCAATGTGCGCATCTTCGATATTTTTGCTGGGCGATTGTTACTGGAGGGCGTGAGCGTCGCGACATCCTTCCTCGTCCTGACGATCATTTTCGCGGCCGTGGGTTGGCTCAGCCTGCCCGAGGACCCGTTCAAGGTTGTCGTCGGCTGGCTGATGCTCGCCTGGTGGGGCAGCGGACTCGGCATGTTTGTCGGCGCTCTTTCGCATCGATCCGAACTGATCGACAAATTCTGGCATCCGATGCAATATCTTCTCTTCCCCTTGTCCGGATCGGCCTTCCTGGTCGATGCGCTGCCGCCCGAATTCCGCGATTGGGTCCTGATCCTGCCCATGGTGCACGGTGTTGAATGTGTGCGGGATGGTTTCTTTGGTTCCGAGTTCGTTGCGCATTATGATCTGGGCTATATGGCCACCATCAACCTGATCTTCACCCTGCTGGCTCTGGTCGAAATCCGTCGCGCCAGCCGGAACCTGGTGCCTGCATGATACGACTGGAAAACATCAGCAAGGCCTATCGTACCCGCACCGGTCGGCACTGGGTTTTCAAGGACGTCGGGTTCACGATCCGGCGCGGCGAGAAGATCGGCATTCTGGGTCGAAACGGGGCTGGGAAGTCCACGCTTGTCCGCCTGATCGGTGGGATCGAGCAACCCACTAGCGGGCGGATCGTCGGCGACATGTCGATTTCCTGGCCGCTCGCCTTTTCAGGCGCGTTCCAGCATTCGCTAACGGGATTGGACAATCTCAAATTCATCTGCCGGATTTACGATAAGGATCCGGAAGAGGCTGCGGTGGCGGTCGAGGAGTTCGCCGAACTGGGCCGCTATATGAAAGAGCCGATCAAGACCTATTCGGCCGGTATGCGAGCGCGACTGGGGTTCGGCATTTCCTTGGCCGTCGATTTCGACTGCTTCCTGATCGATGAGATCGTCGCCGTCGGGGACAAGCGATTCCAAGAAAAATGCTATGACGAACTGTTCGTCAAGCGGAAGGATCGAGCGATGATCATCGTCTCGCACAATGACAACTTCGTCCGCCAGCGCTGCGACCGTGCGGCCGTTCTGGCGCGTGGGACCCTCACCGAATTCGAAGACATGGACGAAGCCTACGCATTCTATCAGGCGAACGAGCGGGGATGACGTGGCTGGAGCGGTTGGGGAGGCGGCGTTCGTCTCCTGCGGCCGATGATTCGCCTCGACGCCTGTTGGTGGATGTCTCCACCATTGCACAGCATGACGCCGGCACCGGCATACAGCGCGTGGTGCGAGGGATCTGGCAGCATCTCTACAAGGCGGACCTCGGCGATGTCGCGCTTGTTCCGGTCGCTGCGACCGCGCGGCGGGGATATGGGATCGGCGCCTTCGATCCGGTTAGCGGCAGCTTTTCCTTGCCTGATCCCGGCGCGCCGCTGTTGAAGGCGCGCGCCGGTGACATGTTCCTGGGCCTTGATCTGGCAGCGCACCGACTGGCGCGGCATGAGCGGCAACTGGCTAGATGGCGGCGGGCTGGTGCCTCCATCAATTTGGTCGTGTATGACCTGCTCCCCCTGCAGCGGCCCGATTGGTTCCCGGATAGTACCGGGCGCAACTTCCGGAAATGGATGAAAGTGCTAATGCGCCGCGCCGATCGGGCGATCTGCATTTCCGGGCAAGTGTCCCGGGATCTTGCCATCATGCTGGAGCAGATGAGCGCGCCCCGGCGCCACAGCATCGAGCGCCACGTCATGCCGCTCAGCGGGGCGATGGAGCAGTCCGGTCCGACCATGGGCCTTGACTCACGCGGACGGGACGCGCTCGACCGGATGGAGGGAGAGGCCGGCGTGCTGATGGTCGGCACGATCGAGCCGCGCAAGGGCCATGACTGCCTGATCGCGGCGATGGAGTATCTGTGGGCCAGCGAAGCGGATGCGCCGCCTCTCGTCATTGTCGGGCGTCCCGGCTGGCGCACCGAGCCGCTGCAGGCGCAGATGCGGGAACTCGAGACGCGTGAGCCACGCTTCCTCTGGCTCGACAATGCTTCGGACGAACTGCTGGCCGAACTTTACGGCAGAGCGGCGCTGGTTGCAGTGCCGTCTCGGGGAGAGGGGTTCGGCCTGCCGATCGTCGAAGCGCTGCGCCATGGGCGCAAGATTCTCGCGCGCGACATCCCCGTGTTCCGGGAACTGGCGCAGCCGGGCCTATCCTATTTCGATGATGAAACGCCGCCAGCCTTGGCGGCGCGTCTGCAGGAGGTGCTGCAAAAGCCCGATCCCGCGCCTGTGACAGGCGCGGGATGGGATGTCAGTGCAGAGGCTTTGCTCCGCGCGCTGGGGATCAAGATCGACCCGCCAGCGGTCAGCCGTTCGTCTTGATCGCGTCCATCATGATGCGCAGATTATCGCGCCAGTGCGGCGTGGGGCCGCCGAGCGCTTCGAAGGTCGACGCCTTGTCCAGCACCGAATAATGCGGCCGCACGGCGGGGGTCGGATAAGCGCTGGTCGGGATCGGCACGATCTTCGCCTGCTGCGTCAGGAGCCCGGCCGCCAGGCCTTCCTCCTGAATGGCGACAGCGAAGTCATACCAGCTTGCCGCGCCGCTGTCGGTATAATGATGGATGCCCGCAACGCCGTTCGCCGCCATCGCCCAGAGCGCGCCAGCCAGGCCGGGCGCATAGGTCGGCGTGCCGATCTGATCCGCGACGACGCGGACTTCCGGACGTTCCCCCATCAGGCGCAGCATCGTGCGCACGAAATTGCCGCCGGTGGGCGCGTAGACCCACGCGGTGCGCACGATCAGCGCATCCGGCCCCGCCAGCTGCTCGCCAGCAAGCTTCGTGCGGCCATAGGCGCTCAGCGGCCCCGTCGGCGCGTCGGGCGCATAGGGAATGCCCGATCGGCCATCGAAGACGAAATCGGTCGAGACATGGACGAGACGCGCGCCGACCGAGCGAGCGGCTTGCGCCAGCGTGCCCGTCGCGGTGCCGTTGATCGCCATGGCGACATCTTCTTCCGACTCCGCCTTGTCGACGGCGGTATAGGCTGCGGCGTTGAGGACGAGGTCGGGCTGTTCCTGCGCCACAAATGCCGCCACGGCGGCGGCATCGGTGATGTCGAGTTCATCGACATCGACGCAGACCAGCGTGGCGTCGCCTGGCGCCGTCGCCTGCAATCCCCGGCCGAGTTGGCCCTTGGCCCCGACGATCAGCGCCTTCATGCGAACGCCTCGATCTCGTCCAGCGTCTTGCCTTGCGCATCCTTGGCGGACAATTGCGGCTCCAGTCCTTCCAGAGGCCATTCGATGCCGACGGCCGGGTCGTTCCACATCAGTGAATGCTCGGCCGACGGGTCATAGGTGGCGGTGCACTTGTAGAGGAATTCCGTGCCATCTTCCAAGGCGATGAAGCCGTGGGCGAAGCCTTCGGGCACCCAGAACATGCGCTTGTTCGCTGCGGACAATTCGACGCCGACCCATTTGCCGAAATGCGGACTGGACTTGCGGATGTCGACCGCCACGTCCCACACTCGACCGGCAGTGACGCGGACAAGCTTGCCCTGCGGGTTGGGGTTCTGGAAATGCAGGCCACGCAGGACGCCCTTTGCCGACTTGCTATGATTGTCCTGCACGAAGTTCAGGTCGAGGCCGGCCGCCTCGAATGCGCCTTCATTATAGCTTTCGTAGAAGAAGCCGCGATCGTCGCCGAATACGCGCGGTTCGATGATGACGGGCCCGGGAATGGCCGTCTCGATGACGTTCATGCGATCGCTCCCTTGCCGCCCAGCAGTCCCATCAGATAATCGCCATAGCCGCTCTTGCGCAGAGGCGCGGCGACCTTTTCCAACTGCGCATCGTCGATGAATCCCTGGCGCCAGGCGATTTCCTCGGGGCAGCAGATTTTCAGACCCTGGCGATCTTCGGTCACGCGGACATAGAGCGCAGCGTCCAGCAAGGATCCGTGCGTGCCGGTGTCGAGCCAGGCATAGCCGCGACCCATGATCTCCACCGACAGCGATCCTTCTTCCAGATAGAGGCGGTTGAGATCGGTGATTTCCAGTTCGCCGCGGGGGGAAGGCTGGAGATCGCGCGCCATGTCGACCGCGCGGCCATCGTAGAAATAGAGGCCGGTCACGGCATAGTTGGATTTGGGCTCGGCTGGCTTTTCCTCGATCGTTTCGGCGCGCCCCTGCGCATCGAAGGAGACGACGCCATAGGCCTTGGGATCGCTGACATAATAGCCGAACACGGTCGCGCCACTGTCGCGCGTCCCGGCATTTTTCAGCAAGTCGACCAGCCCATGACCGTAGAAGATATTGTCGCCAAGCACGAGCGTGGAGGGATCGCTGCCGACGAAATCCGCGCCGATATGATAGGCCTGCGCCAGTCCCTTGGGCTCGGGCTGGACGGCGTAGGACAGCGACATGCCCCATTCGCTGCCATCGCCCAGCAGCGCCTGGAAAGCGGCGGCGTCATGCGGCGTGGTGATGATCAGCACATCGCGAATGCCCGAAAGCATGAGGGTCGACAGCGGATAATAGATCATCGGTTTATCATAAACCGGCATCAACTGCTTCGAGACGCCCTTGGTCAGCGGATAGAGTCTTGTGCCGGAACCGCCGGCCAATATTATTCCCTTGCGCACATGAAGCTCCCTGAGAAACGCTGGGGGTGTAGGGCGCGGCCGAAACGATTGCAAGGCGGTGCTGCAGTGCGGAAATGGCGCCGGCTCGAGCTTCGCCAAGGCAAAACCGAGCGAACGCATGGCAAATTGCCGTCCTGCCATGCCGCCGTCGTGACGGCCGGTTGCAAAGGCGCGATAAAGCGACTGCGGGACCTGTTCTGCGCTGTGGCGGCAACAGGCCTCGCGGTTCTTTTTCATCGCCCGATGCTGCGTTGAAGCAGCCGAAGCGCGGGGTTTGTCATTGACAGGCCACGCCTTGCCGTCAGAAGTAGCAGCCAGTGAAGCTGAGGGGCTGATACAAGTGAACGAGATGGTGTCGACGGGTAAAGCACGGGCGGCAGGCAGCCCGAAACCGGATCAGGCACAGAAGGCAAACCCGTCGCTAGCGGCCTCCGCCGCCACCCGGCGAACTGCCGTGATGATTGTTGCGATGCACCGGTCGGGCACCAGCGCGCTGTCGCGCGCGCTGAACCTGCTGGGCTGCGACATGCCGCCGCGCCTGATCGGCGCCGATCAGTGGAATTCGGCGGGCTACTGGGAATCTAAGCCGATCAAGGACCTCAATGAGGAAATGCTCGTCTCCGGTGGCGGCGAGTGGTCGGAATGGCAGGAATTCAATCCCGGCTGGTTCAAGTCCTCGGCGGTGCAGCGGTTCCGCGATCGCGCGATCGAACTTGTGGGCAGCGAATTTGGCGATTCCCCCTTGTTCGTATTCAAGGACCCGCGGCTTTCGATCCTGATGCCGTTCTGGCGATCGGTTCTCGAGGAACTCGGGATCGAACCCGTGGCGATCCACCCCTTGCGCAATCCGGTCGAGGTCGCCCGCTCGCTGGAACGGCGCAACAATTTCCTGATCTCCAAGGGCGTTCTTCTCTGGCTGCGCTATACGCTGGACGGGGAGCGAGGTACGCGCGGGCTGCGCCGCCTGTTCACCAGCTATGACGAATTGCTCGAGGATCCGGTGGGCCTGATCCAGCGGACACAGGATAGCCTGGACGTCTATTGGCCGCGCAATTCCGCCAAGGCGCGCCGCGAAATCACGCAATTCCTGTCCAACGACATGCGGCATCACCGGGATGGCGCCAGGGTGCTCCGGTCGCTCAGCTACGCAACGGATTGGGTCGTGAAGACCTATGAGACGTTGAACGGCTTCGTGACCGATGGCGAGGATGAGGCTGGTCGCGCGGTGCTGGATGCAGTGCGGGAAGAATTCATCGCCGCCGGCCATGCATTCGGGTCGATCGCGCGCGACAATGAGGAACGGCACGCCCGCATCGCGCAATTGCAGCAGGAGCGGGAAAAGGCCGGCGCGCGCCAGTCCGAGCTGGAAAGCGCAACGGCGGCCGCACAAGCGGAGCTGGAAGCGCTGCGATCCGGCCAGGCGGCATTGGAAGCCGATCTCTCGGACGCTCAGGGGCGGCTGGCCACGCTGGAAACGGGCAAGGCCACGCTGGACCAGCAGCTGGCCGATGCGCGCAAGGAGCGGGACGAACTGCGCGAGCGCGCGCGGGACATGGAGCAGACGGCCGCCACATCGAGCAAGCAGCTGGACGAGTTGAAGGCCGCGCAGGCCGATGTCGAAGCCCGGGCCGTTCAGGCGCAGGAGCGGGCAGACGCCATCCAGCGCGCCAAGGAAGCGCTCGAAGGACGGCATCTGGCAACGCAGAAGGAGCGCGACGCTCTGCGCGAGATGCGCGGCAAGCTGGAGAGCGACGTCGCCAGTGCGCTGGCCGCAGTCAAGGCGGCCCAGGAGCGGGCGGAGGCCGCCGAGCGGGATGCTGCCGCTCAGCGCGAGACGAGCGCGCAGGAGCTGGCGGACGCGCTGCTCAAGCTCGCCGAGGCGGAGGCGGCTGCTTCCGATCATCAGGTGAAGGCGACGCAGACCGAAGCGCTGGCCAAACAATGGGAAGAGCGCTCGCGCGATCTGTCCGATCAGCTGACGCAGGAACGCGCCGCGCACGAAGCGGAGCTGACGCGCCTGCAGGACGATCTTGCGCAAACCGAAAGTGCGTTGCGCCAGCGGCAGCTGGAAAGCGAGCAGGCGGCCGAGGCTCTGCTGAATGCCAAGAGGGATTTGCACGAGCAGCGGGAAACCGACGCGAAGGCGCGGGCCGAACTCGAGCATAGGCTGGCCGAGGCGCAAGATCAGGTGCGTGAGCTGGGCCGCGCGCGGATTGCCGCCGAAGAGGCGCTGAAGGCGCGCTTCCACGAAATCGCGACCCTGACCGAGCAGTTCGCCCTGCGAGAAATGGAATTGGCGCAGGCGCGCCAATCGCTGGTGCAGGCGAACCAGTTGCTGGAGGAGCGGGATGCGCAGTTGCGTGCCCTCAGCGACAAAAGCCAGACGGAGTTGTCGCACTTGCGCGGGACGCTGGAAAAGGCCGAGCGCGACAAAGAAGTGCTGGCTCAATCGTTGCGAGAACGAAATGGGGAAACCGCTGATCTGCAAACTGCGGTCAATAAGCGGGAAATGGAACTGGCGCAGGTTCGACAAAATCTTCAGCACGTCCAACAACTGAATGCCCAGATGGAAGGGGCTTTGTCTGATCGCGATGTGGAAGTCGAACGGCTTCGGCAGGTCGTGGTCGATCATGAGCGCGCATCGGCGAGCGCTCAGGAGGCTCTCCAGGATCTCACTCAGGAGCTAGCAAAGAACAAGGCAGACGCCGATCGGACGATGCAGGAGCAGGATGCGCGCTATCACCAGTTGCTCAAGGACCGGGAAGAGCGTTCCCGACTGTTGAACGACGTGCAGGACCGGGCACGCCTTCAATCCGAGGAATTGAGCCGCGTGCGGGCATCTTTGGAGGAGCAGGGCGCGCAATTTGAAAAATCCCGCAAGGATCATGACGCCGCCATGAAGGCGGTGCAGACCGATGTGATGGACCTAACGCGCAAGCGGGACATATTCAAAGCATCGGCTTTGGCCAATCAGAACAGCATGGTCGATCTATATCATCGTTTGCAGGCGTCTCTGGAGACAATGCTGGCTCAGGCCGTGCTTCCATTCCCGACGCTGACGCGGAAGAAGACGGAGCAGCAACAGCGGCGCCTTATCGTAGACCATGCCGGTTTCGATGCCGACTGGTATGTCACGGCCTATCCCGACGTGGCGGTGTCGAGCCTGGACCCCGCATTGCACTTCATCCGGCATGGTCTGGCGGAGGGTCGTTCGCCCAACGCCGAAATGGCGGCATTGCGCGAGATGGCGACATCCAGCGTAAAGGGATGAGTGCCGGCACCGCTCTTCGAGGGCTTGTTTGCTGAGGAATGTTGCCATAGCCGCTGCATGGCCCGATAGCGCCGGTCCGGGTAGGATGTGAATATGCCCCTTGTGGGGTGCTTGGCTGCGGCGGCGGTTTTGAACGAAGGAAGCGGATCGGTGGAAAAGATGGAAAGTCAGTGGACGTCTGCGAGCGCTCAGTCGACGGCGCATCAGACAAGCGAGGAGAACGCAGGCGAACTGCGTTTTCTGCGCGCCCAACTGGCGGATGAAAAAGCCGCGCGCGAGGCCGCCGAGGCGCAACTGCGCAAGGCTGGCGAAGAACTGCAGAAGTTGAAGGCCGACATGCTGGGCGTGAAGGACCAGCAAGCGGCCACCCTGCGGCAACATGAAGCAACGTTGGAAGCGCGTTTCAACGAAAATGCCATCTTGATGAAGTCCCTCAAGACGGCGCAGGACCGGGAGGAACAGGTCCAGCTACTGGTCGCTCAGGTAAACAAGGCGCAACTGCTTTTCACCCGTTTGCTGAATGCCCTGCTCCAACAAGCCGCGCCTCGCTATCTGCCCGCCAATATACGCCTGCAGCGCAAATGCGAGTTGATGGAGAAGCATAGCCTGTTCGATCCGGTCTGGTATCTGAACCAGAACCCGGACGTCTCGGAAGCCGGTGTCGACGCCGCAGAGCATTTCGTGAGCCATGGTCTGCGCGAGGGGCGTTCGGTCAACCGGACGATGGAAGATCTGCGTCGTAGCGTGGAGGCGCTTCAGGGACAGAGGCGCTGAAGGAGCGATATCCTGTGCGATATCTTGGGTCCGTTATTCCCTGCAAAGGCTGACAATGTTGAAATTTGATGATCTCGCCCGGGAAGTCGAACAGTCCGGACTGTTCGACGCGGACTGGTATGTGCAGAATTTTCCGGATGCCCGACTGGTCGATGTCACCCCACTTCAGCATTTTGTGCGGTTCGGCCTGCTGCTCAACCGCGATCCAGGGCCGCGGTTCGACACCCGCCATTACATCGAGGTCAATCCCGATGTGAGCGCCGCGGGCATGGACCCGTTGATTCATTATATCCGGCATGGGGAAGGGGAGGGGAGAGAGCCGCTTCCAGCCCGCAAGTCCGTGGTCAGGCTTGTTGAATCTGTCGAGCAGTCGCGACGGCCTGTTGCTCAGACTGATGCTGCTTGCGAGCTACGCTACGCCACCGATGCTTTTGGTCTGCGGGGGTTGGAGCCGCTGGCGCCCCTCGCGATCATTCTGAACGTGACCGTCAAGGATGACGGCGTCAGGCTGCAACAACTGGTACATGGGTTGGGCGACCTCGACCTGTTTCTAATGGGGTCGATCGATCGGCTCGACGTCAAGGGTCTGCCGGAGAATGTCCGCTCGCTGACGCTGTTGGGCGATGCTGACGCTGCGGGCGATGCGACTGGCTTCGTCCGCCTTGCAGGCTCCGGCGCGCTGGATGGCTACGCCAATGCGCTATGGGTATCTCCCCAGGATAATGTGAACAAGGATGCGGCGGAAGAGGTCGGGCAAATGTCTCGTCTTCACCCGGCCTTTGCTGTGGATGCGCGATGGGGCATCGGCGGAGTTCGCTTCGTCGAACTGGACCGAAATGATCCGGGCAGCAGGACGCTGTCAGACGCACTCAATACCATGTTGCCGCGTCTTGGCCTGCGTCTCGGCGAAGCGCCGCTGCATCTTCCCGAGGGCGCAGCGATCTGGTTCAAGCCGATCCTGGGGCGCATGCTGGCCGTAGCGGTTCGTCCGGCAGAACTGGCGGGCACCGGGAAAGAGGGCAGGTTTCCGGGGCGCGTATCGGTGCTGGCCCTGCTGTCGGCGGCCGCGCGCGAGGGCGGACTGGAGGTTCGCAGTGCTGCCGCTTCACCCGCGCCTGCCGCCGCTGCTGCAGAACGCAGCCTGAAAGCGGTCGCTTTCTATCTCCCGCAATTTCATCCTATTCCGGAAAACGACAAATGGTGGGGCAAGGGCTTCACCGAATGGTCCAACGTCGTCCGCGGGCGGCCCCTTTTCCGTCACCATTATCAGCCGCGGCTGCCCGCAGATCTTGGCTATTATGACCTGCGTCTCGAGGAAACGCAGGTGCGTCAGGCCGAGCTGGCCAGCCAGTTCGGCATTCATGGCTTCTGCTTCTATTATTACTGGTTCAACGGCAAGAAACTGCTCAATCAGCCGATCGAGCAGTTCGCCAAATCCTCGCGCATCGACACCGGCTTCTGCGTCTGCTGGGCAAACGAGAACTGGTCGCGCAACTGGGACGGGCAGAACCGTCACGTCCTGATGCAGCAGGACTATTCGCTGGAAAGCAACATCGCCTTCATCCACGAGATGATCCCGATGATGAAGGACCCGCGCTGGATCCGTCATTGCGGCAAGCCCGTCCTGCTGGTCTATCGCATCTCGATCATACCCAACTGGCTGGAAACCGCGCGCATTTGGCGCGAGGAATGCCGCAAGGCCGGGCTGGGCGAAATCCATCTTTGCGCAGTGCGCTTCGGCCTGGAATCGCTCGCCGGCCAGCCGCAGGACCATGGCCTCGACAGCTATGTCCTATTCCCGCCGCATGAGGGCGCCCGCGTCGATCTGCGCGCGCAAGTGCATGATCTGCACAAGGACTTTGGCGGCGAAATCTTCGATTATGGCGCAGTCGTCGATGGCGACATCGAAAAATATGCGGAAGGCTATGACTGGCCGGTGCATCGCGGCGCAATGCTGGGCTGGGACAATATGGCCCGCCGGCTGACCGATGCGCGCGTGTTCCACGGCGCGACGCCGCACGGCTTCCGGCGCTGGATCAAGGGCATATTGGATCAGGAGAGCCGCCACAATAGCGGGCCCGAGACGTTGATGTTCATCAACGCCTGGAATGAATGGGCCGAGGGGACGTATCTGGAGCCGGATCAGCGCTGGGGCGCGACCAATCTCGCAGCCTTCCGCTCCGCGGTCGAGGCGACGCCCGGCCTCACGGCGGTCACGCTGCCCAAGGGTATTGCAGCCCAACCCAAGGTGGAGGGTCGGCTTGCCTATCTCGGCAGCCCGCTTGCACCGGATGGCACCATGCCGCGCGGCCCGGTCTGGTATCGCGGCTACCGGGAAGTCGATCCATCAAAGCCGACCATCCTGCTCTGTGCGCATATTTCGGGCCATCAGCTCTTCGGCGGCGAGCGCAGCCTCCTCGATATCCTCGAAGCCCTGGCCACCATGCCGGTCAACGTCATCATGACGCTGCCCAGCGACAATAACCGCGCCTATATCGAAGCGATTCAGAAGCTGTGCGCGGGCGCCTACGCCTTCCGCTATCCGCAATGGATGGACAATCGCGACAATTATGCCTGGCTGATGCTGGACTTCGCCGACATCATCGCGCGCCATGCCGTCGACATCGTCCATGCCAATACCATCGTGCTGCTGGAGCCGATCGCGGCGGCGCGGCGCATGGGCAGAATGGCGCTCAGCCACGTGCGAGAGCTGATCTCGCTCGATAACGGCCTTCAGGAACGGATGGGTCTGACTACCGGAGAGATCATCAGCACGGTGCTGGACCGCACCGACTGGCTGATCGGCAATTCCCGCGCCACCTGCGAACTTTTCGCGCGCGACGACCGCACCCTCTACGTGCCCAATGCGGTCACTGTCGAGGATTTCGAGATGCGCAACCTGTTCGGCAACACGATCAAGTTCGGCATCGTCAGTTCCAACATTCCCAAGAAGGGCATCGCCGATTTCGTCGAAGTCGCTCGTCTGGCCGCTGCCCGGACGAACCGCGCCAAGTTCGTGATCATCGGGCCCCGCACGGCCCAGATCGACGCGTGGATGGAGGAGGTCGCCAATGGCGAGCGTCCCGACAATCTCATCTTCGCCGGCTACAAGGATAGCGCCCGTTCCGCCATGTCGGAACTCAATGTCCTGCTGAACCTGTCGACCTTTGCCGAATCCTTCGGGCGCACCGTGGCCGAGGCGCTGGCCGCCAAGCGGCCGGTCATCGCCTATCGCTGGGGGGCGCTGCCCGAACTGGTTCAGCATGGCGAAACAGGCTATCTCGTGCCGTTCAAGAATGTCGGCGCCGTCGTCGATGCGGTGGTCGACCTGTGCGAGAATGACGGCAAGATCGCCGCGATGGGTGAGAAGGGCGCGGCCTTCATCCGGGAGAATTTCTCGCAGCAGCGACTGCGCGATCATGTCGCTCAGGCCTATGGCCGGATCACCGGCCGGCCCATGACGCCGGGCAGCGAAGCCGGGGCAGCACAGCCTTCGCCCACGAAGGCGCAGGCCATCGGCGCCGCGCTGCCCTGCACGATCGTCATCCCGGTCTATAATGCGCCGGACGAGGTCGCCGCCTGCATCGCATCAGTCATCAAGCACACCAATCTGCAGGAAACGCAGGTGCTCGTGATCGATGACGGCAGTCCGGATCCGGCGATCGCGCCATTGCTGGATCGCTTCGCCGGAACGCCGGGGCTTACGATCATGCGGTCGCCCAGAAACCTGGGCTATACCAAGACGATCAATCTGGGGATCGCTCAGGCAGCCGGTCGTGACGTCGTGCTGCTGAACAGCGACACGGTGGTGACGCCGCGCTGGCTCGAGGGACTGCGCGCGACAGCCTATAGCCGGAGCCAAGTAGGCACCGTCACCGCGATGGGCGACAATGCCGGCGCCTTCTCCTTCCCGCACCATAACCAAAAATGCGACAAGCCGGCGCATCTCACGCATGAGGAATATGCGCTGATGATGGTCCAAGCTGCGGTCGACTGCGTCGCCCCCGAAGTGCCGACAGGATCGGGATTCTGCATGTACATCCGTCGCGCGATGATGGATGCCTGCGGCACATTCGACGAGGATGGATTTCCGCGCGGCTATGGTGAGGAAAATGATTTCTGCATGCGCGGCATGAAGGCGGGCTGGGTCAACCTCATCTCGCCCTGGTCTTTCGTTTTCCATATTCGCACCGCCAGCTTCAAGGGCGAGAAGGACAAGCTGGTCAAGGAAGGCGTGGATCTCGTCATGAAGCGTTATCCCGACTATGCTCGCATGGTGAAGTCGGCCTTTTCTGCGCCCCTTATGACGCACCTGCGTGAGCGGACGGCTGCGGTGAGCGGCGCGGCCGAGAGGGGAACTCCGCCTCGCTGACAACCGGCGGAAGCGCGGACATGAGAGTCGCGCGGATGGCGGCAGCGGCGATGTTGCGGATGCTAGGGCGCTATGCTCCGATCCGGAGGAAGGAGTAGTGGCCGCGGAGTTGCGCCGCGTATTTGCCCCGGTTCGGCGAACATCTTATGCCTAACAAAAGCTTTGCGCTTGCCTTGCTGCACCTGCGAGGACAATCTAGATCAGCAGGCATAAACCGCCGTCAATATGGATCGACGGTGGTACATGGGAGGGGCAGTCGGTGGGCGAACCCGTTCGACTCATTCTCATGCGCGACCAAATGCGAGGGGCCCGGTGCAGAAATTGATCCCAGCGGAAGCTGCTCCCGCCGAACATGTGGCGCTGATCAGGCAGTCGCCTCTGTTCAATGAGGACTGGTACCTCCGGACCTATCCCGACGTCCAGATTTTGGGGCTCGATGCGGCCGCTCATTATCTGTGGTTGGGATCGCTGCTGAGGCGCGATCCGTCGAGTGATTTCAGCACCGCCGGCTATCTGGAAATGAACCCGGATGTCGGCGCCGCCGGCATGAACCCGCTGCTGCATTATGTGAAGAATGGCCATCGGGAGGGGCGGCGTCTGGCGCCCCGCCGCCGTGCCCTCGATCCCGCCTCCTGGAAGCAGGGCAGCGTGCCTGCCATTGCGGACGCCCCGTCGGTGCTGCTCTGCGCGCATGAAGTGAATGCGCACATGTTCGGCGGCGAACGCAGCTTCATCGACATGCTGGAAGCGCTCGGCCAGATGCGCCTCAACGTCTATGTGACGGTGCCGAAGGAGGGCAATGCCGACTATATCGAACTGCTGCGGGCGAAATCCTGCGGCCTGTTCGCTTTCCCCTATGGTCAATGGTCGAAGAACCGCGATCCTGACGAAACGTCGATCGAAGATTTCACGCACATCATCGAGCAGTGCAACATCAGCCTGGTCTATTGCAACACGATCGTGCTGGTCGATCCGCTCATTGCGGCGCGCAGGGCAGGGCGCGTGACGGCAATCCATGCGCGCGAACTGATCGATCATGACGAGCATCTTTGCAACCGGATGGGGATGGATGCCAAAGGCATCATCGACCGCATCCTCAAGCAGACGGACTATGTCGTCGCCAATTCGGCCGCGACGCAGAAACTGTTCGCCCACAGCCGGCGAAGCTTTCACGCGCCCAATGTCGCCAAAGTGGATGCGCTCGACATGCCGAACCCGGTGGCGGACCGGATCGTCTTCGGCATTGTCAGCTCCAACATCCCCAAAAAGGGCATTGCGGACTTCGTCGAAGTGGCTCGCCGCGCCGAAGCCGTAGCGCCCCAGGCCTTCTTCCGCGTCATCGGCCCGGACAACGACTATGTCGCCGAATTGAAGGCCGCCGGCCTGCCCGGCAATCTCGAATTTGCCGGCTATGCCGACACGCCCGCGGAAGCCATGGCGCAAGTCAACGTCGTGCTGGCGTTGTCGCATTTTGCTGAGTCCTTCGGCCGAACCGTCGCAGAGGCGCAGGCCGCGCGGCGGCCGGTCATCGCCTATCGATGGGGCGCGGTGCCCGAATTGATCGACGACGATCAGACCGGCTTCCTGGTGGCGCATAAGGATGTCGACGCGGTCGTGGCGCGAGTGGCCCTGCTATGCAGGGAGCCTCACCGTATCGCCGCCATGGGCGAGGCCGGCCGCGAGAAGATCCTGCGTCAGTTCGCGCCGGTCGTCCTGCGCAACAATCTGCGCCAGGCGCTGTCGGCCATGTTGAGCGAGCCCGTCGCGCTGCGCGCCGACGCCACGCGGCGGCTGACCATCATCGTGCCCGTCTATAATGCACCGGACGCAGTCGAGCGCTGTTTGCAATCGGTCCTGACCCGCACCGACCTCGCCCGCCATCGTGTGCTGATGATCAACGACGGCAGCAGCGATGAACGCGTGCAACCGATGCTGGAGCGGTTCGCCCTCAATCCCGGCTTCCACCTGCTCGTGAACCCGCAGAATATGGGGTACACCCGCACCATCAATCGCGGCATCCAGTGGGCCGGCGACGATGACATATTGCTGCTCAACAGCGATACTATCGTCCATGACGGCTGGATCGAGGGGATGCGCAAGGTGGCGCTGGGCACGCCCAGGGCCGGCACTGTTACGGCCATGGGAGACAATTCAGGCAGTTTTTCCTTCCCCACGCCCAACATCGTCAATCCCCGCCCCGAAGGCCTGTCGCATGACGAATGGGCGCACCGGATCATCAGCTTCACGCAGGAATCCGATCCGATCGACGTGCCCACCGGCAATGGTTTCTGCATGTATATCCGCCGCGACCTCATGGATCATATCGGCCTGTTCGACGAAGACGCTTTCCCGCGCGGCTATGGCGAGGAAAATGACTTCTGCATGCGCACCATCAAGGCCGGCTGGAAGAATTTCATTTCGCCCCACGCCTATGTCTTCCACCAGCGCACGGCCAGCTTCGGCGCGGAGAAGGAAGGGCTGATGAAAACGGCGATGGAGATCGTCAATCAGCGTCATCCCGATTATGCGCGCAAGGTGAAGGCGGCCTTCGGATCCGGCCGCATGAAGCAACTGCGCGCGCTCGCCGCCAAGGCGTATGAGGAAGGCGCCGTCGTTGCCCGTCCCGCCTGGAGGGACGCGCAGGTGGGCGAACCAGCCGATCGCAGCATCCATCGCGTCGGGCCGGAGCGGCGCTTCCTGTCGCTCAACCAGATGATGATCGACTGGCACAGCCTGCGCAGCCAGGCGCCCGAGCGTGATCCCGACCTCGTGTCGATCATCGTGTGCGTCTACAATCAATATTCGCTGACCAACAAGTGCCTCAACGCGCTGGTGCGTCAATGCGGCCGCGCCAAGGTCGAAATCATCATGGTCAACAATGGCAGCGATGAGGAGACATCCGGGCTGCTCGACGAATGGGCGGATCGCGACGGGCGCATCACGGTCATCCATAATTTCGACAATCTGAACTTTTCGCTCGGCAACAATGTCGGCTTTGCAGCCTCGCAGGGCGCGCGCGTCATCTTCCTCAACAACGACACCGAAGTGCAGCCCGGCTGGATGGAGCCGCTGCTGGCCCCGCTCGCAGATCCCGAAGTCATGGGCAGCCAGCCCAAGCTACTTTACCCCGACGGCAAGGTGCAGTGCGTGGGCGTGGTTTTCTCGGGCAAGACCCCGCTCGGCTATCCGATCTATGTCGATGAAGCCGCGGATTCGCCTTTGGTCACGCAGAACCGTCGATTCCGCGCCATCACTGGGGCCTGCTTCGCAATGCGCGCGGCGGATTTCGCTGCGGTCGGCGGCTTCGACCCGATCTTCATCAACGGACAGGAAGATATCGATCTCTGCTATCGGCTGGGCCATGGCCGACATGTCTTCGAATATGCCGCCGGATCGACCGTGACTCATCATGAAGGACGCACCAAGGGGCGCGGCCGCTTCATCATCCACAACCGCTACAGCTATACCGCCCGCTGGGGCGAGGCCTTCCCGGGCGACGATGTCGATTTTTATGCCAAGGATGGATTTCTGGTTGCGGAATATATGATCGATCGTCCAGAACTGGAGGCGGAAGGCATAGCCTGCTGGCGCGCGCGCATCGAGGCCAAGGCCTGAGGTCGGCGCCGGTTACCAAGTTCAATCACCTCTAAACAGACCCTGTCGCCAGCGCCGAATACAAATGGGCGTACGAGCCTCTTCACGCGTGCTGAGATGCATGGCGCTACTTTCTCGGCTCAATCTAAAACAGGATCGTCCTCGGCGGTGAAACGTTGAGGGCTCTAGTAAGAGCTATGAGGAAGCGGGCATGATGAATGGATGGGTGAAGCGTTCGGGGTGCTGTGTCGCCGCGTCCGCATGTTTGTCAGTGGTAGCTGCGCATGCTCAGCCTCAGCGTCAACTATCGGTCGACTTCGACGCGCCGCTGGAAGCCGCCCAGAAGAGTGGCAACACGATCGTCGATCCTCATAGCAAGCAGGAATTTCGTGCCACGGTCGATAAGGGGACGCAGGCCGCCGACCGCCCGCAGGTCGTATCGCAAAATTGCCACACGCCGCCCAATTGCTTGCGCATCTCTCTCGATCCCAGCGCCAAGGGTGCGGCCAAGAACAAGATCATGTACAGCTTCTGGTCCCACTATAAGCCCCTGCCGGGAGGGGAGAAGGGGCGCATGGTCATCGGTGACAATCATGTCACGCGCGTACGCTTCGCGATGAAGCTGGGTGCGGACTATGACCCGCCTCTTCATCAGATGATCCATTTTCAGATATTCCAACCCAAGATGGCGACTAAGGTCAACCAGGTGAAGGATGTGAATCCAGGCGGTCCCATCCTGTCGCTCCGGATGGTCCCTAAGGGTCTGCGCAAGGCGAAGTCTCCGGACGTGCAGGAGTTCATCATCGTTGTGCGCAATCCTCAAGCGCAAAACCTCAAATTCTATGATCGCCGCGACAAGGGCGTGCTCTTCCGCGGTCAGATCAGGAAGGGCGACTGGAACAACTTTTCCTTCGTCCTGCAATCGGCGGACAAGGACGGACGGATGATCGGACGCGTCGGTTTCTGGCTGAACGACGTGAAAAAGGTCGATCATCCCGTCGAGTGGGGTTTCGACCCCGACCGCTACGGGGTGAGTGGCAAGCTAGGCTTTGAGCTTGGCAGCTATCGCAGCGCCGATCCCACCGGACATCAGACGGTTTATTTCGACGACATCCGCCTCGATCGCTGACAATCACCCAAGCATGAAAAAGCCCGCCGGCGCATCGCTGCATCGGCGGGCTCTTTTTTGCGTCTGATTGATGACGCGATGGGCTTGGGAGCCGCTTCCTAGATAGGAAGCGGCTCCCGATTTTTAAAGGCCTCAGCCTTCGTCGCTCTTCTGCAGGTAGTCGCCCGCGTCCGCATCGGTGCCGTGGGTCTCGCCTTCGACCAGCGCCAGCGGGTCGTCGCCGATCGCGGCTTCCGGACCCTGCGCCAGTTCGGCGGCATGTTCCTCGGCGGCGGTCTTCGGCGCGATCAGATGCGCTTCGTTCGACGCCCGCAGCGCGGCGCGCAGCGCCGCATCACGCGACGAGGCGGCGACCCGCATCCGGTTCATGCCAGCGCCCGTGCCCGCCGGGATCAGGCGGCCGACGATGACATTCTCCTTAAGGCCCACGAGCGTGTCTTTTTTGCCCTGGACCGCCGCTTCGGTGAGGACGCGGGTGGTTTCCTGGAAAGACGCGGCCGAGATGAAGGAGCGCGTCTGCAGCGACGCCTTGGTGATGCCCAGCAGCACCGGCTTGCCTTCGGCCGGCTGCATGCCAGCGCCCAGCTTGGCGTTCACTTCGTCCATCTCCTCGCGGTCGACCTGCTCGCCTACCAGCAAGGTGGTATCGCCCGACACGGTGATCTCGACCTTTTGCAGCATCTGACGAACGATCGTCTCGATATGCTTGTCGTTGATCTTCACGCCCTGCAAGCGATAGACTTCCTGGATTTCCGCGACCAGATATTCGGCCAGCGGCTCGATGCCGAGAACTTCCAATATGTCATGCGGGTCGGGCGAACCGCCGATCAGGTTGTCGCCACGCTTGACATAGTCGCCTTCCTGAACGTCGATCACCTTGCTCTTGGGGATCAGATATTCGACCGGCTCGCCGCCATCCTCGGGATTGATGGCGATCTTGCGCTTCGCCTTGTAATCCTTGAGGAACTGGACGCGGCCCGACACCTTGGCAATGATGGCGTTGTCCTTGGGCTTGCGCGCTTCGAACAGTTCGGCGACGCGTGGCAGACCACCGGTGATGTCGCGGGTCTTGGCCGCTTCACGGCTGACACGCGCCAGCACGTCACCGGCCTGCACCTGCGCACCATCATCGACCGACAGGGTTGCACCGATCGCCAGCATGTAGCGAGCGGCTTCCCCCGACTGGTCGTCGAGCAGGGTCAGGCGCGGACGCAGATCCTCCTTCGAGCGAGCCGAGCCACGGAATTCCGTGACCACGCGCTGGGCGATGCCGGTCGCTTCGTCGGTCTGCTCGGTCAGCGTCTTGCCGTCGATCAGGTCCTGATACTTCACGATACCCGGCTTTTCGGTGATCACCGGCATGGTGAACGGATCCCATTCGGCGATCCGGTCGCCCTTGGTCACCGCGGCGCCATTTTCGAACAGGATCGTCGCGCCATAGGGCAGGCGATGAGTCGCGCGCTCGCGGCCCTCGCTGTCGATGATCGCGATCTCGCCGTTGCGGGCGAGGCTCAGGCGACGACCATTCTTGTCGGTAATGGTCGGCATGTCGCGCAGTTCGATCGTGCCGTCCGCAACGCTTTCCAGGTTCGACGTTTCGTTGAAGTTCGCCGCGCCGCCGATGTGGAAGGTCCGCATGGTGAGCTGCGTGCCCGGTTCACCGATCGACTGGGCCGCGATGACGCCGACGGCTTCACCGATATTGACCGGCGTACCACGGGCCAGGTCACGGCCATAGCATTTGGCGCACACGCCCATCTTGCTTTCGCAGATCAGGGGCGAGCGGATCTTCACCGCCTGCGTGCCGATCGCCTCGATCTGCGCGATCATCGCTTCGTCCAGCAGCGTGCCGATCGGGATCACCACGCTATTGTCCTTGGTGTCGACGATGTCCTCGGCCGTGGTGCGGCCCAGGATGCGCTCGCCCAGCGAAGCGATGACGCTGCCGCCCTGGACGATCGCCTTCATCTCCAGCGCCTTTTCGGTGCCGCAATCCTCCTCGACGACGGTGCAGTCCTGGCTGACGTCGACCAGACGGCGGGTCAGGTAACCCGAATTCGCCGTCTTGAGCGCGGTGTCGGCCAGGCCCTTGCGGGCGCCGTGGGTGGAGTTGAAATATTCAAGGACGGTCAGGCCTTCCTTGAAGTTCGAGATGATGGGCGTCTCGATGATCTCGCCCGACGGCTTGGCCATCAGGCCGCGCATGCCCGCCAGCTGCTTCATCTGCGCCTGGCTGCCACGCGCACCCGAATGGGCCATCATGTAGATCGAGTTGATCGGCGCCATCCGGCCCGTATTCGGGTCCTTGGGCTGGGCCTTGATCTCGTCCATCATCGCGTTGGCGACCTGATCGCCGCAACGCGACCAGGCGTCGATCACCTTGTTGTACTTTTCCTGCTGGGTGATCAGGCCGTCCTGATATTGCTGCTCATAATCGGCCACCAGCGCCTTGGTCTCATCGACCATCGTCACCTTGCTGTCGGGGATGACCATGTCGTCCTTGCCGAAGCTGATGCCGGCCTGGAACGCGTGGCGGAAGCCCAGCGCCATGATGGCGTCGGCGAACAGCACCGTGTCCTTCTGGCCGGTGTGACGATAGA
>ENA-ORDG01000344-ORDG01000344.1-marine-metagenome-genome-assembly--contig:-NODE-344-length-21297-cov-4.603110_pt1 | contig 21297 bp, 22 predicted proteins | sample MGYA00248629_ERZ508524 | MGnify/ENA primary metagenome ERZ508524 (study PRJEB26194, sample SAMN05421901) | marine metagenome | isolation source: East of Rio de Janeiro, Brazil, South Atlantic Ocean...
AACGTACCGACTAATTTTTGGGAGCAAGCTATACCGCAATTACGCGAAGAGAAAAACGTATTTATGTTAGCCGAAGCTTGGCAACCGGAGTTAATGGAGAATAATTTATTCGATATGGTTTACGGTTGGGATTTTCATCACGAGATGAATAAAATAGCGCAAGGCGAATTAACTGCCGAAGCTTGGGAAGAGAAAATGCAAGAGATGAAAGAAAAGTATAAAACTGAACATATTTTAATGAATTTTACTTCTAATCACGACGAAAATTCTTGGTCTGGTACGGTAAAAGAGCGATTAAATGGCGGAGTAGAGACTTTTGCAGCTTTAACTTTCACAGCTCCGGGAATGCCATTAATTTATTCAGGTCAAGAATACGATATGAATAAACGACTTCGTTTTTTCGAAAAAGACACCATTTCTAAAGAAAACAATCATATGTTTTCTGTGTATAAGAAATTAGGTCAACTTAAAAATGAAAACGTAGCTTTAAACGGTGGTCAACAACCGGCAAGTTATGAGCCTTTAGAAAATTCAGCACCAAAAAAGGTGATTGCCTTTAAAAGAATGAAAGACGGAAATGAAATAATTTACCTGGCAAACGTTACCGATAAAGAGGTAGAAGTTGAAGTAAATCTTGAAGGTGATTTTCAGGATTATATGAATAATAACAAAACCTTAACCATTAAGAAAAACCAAAAAATCAAGATGTTACCATGGGAATATCACATTTTGAAATAGCCAAAATTTTGATATCATAAAAAAAAGCCCCATTTGTTGGGGCTTTTTTAATGTAGTTATTAACAGAAAACGTTTTAGACGTTTCATTTATTAGGTTTTATGATAAAATTCAAATATTTTTGATGCATATGGAACAAAAAATTAAGAATATTGGTGTTCTTACTTCAGGAGGAGACTCTCCGGGAATGAATGCCGGGATACGCGCGGTAGTTCGTGCTTGTGCTTACCATAAAATAAAATGTACCGGAATTTACAGAGGTTACCAAGGTTTAATTGAAAAAGACTTCGAAGAATTAAACGCAAGGTCTGTAAGAAACGTAATTAATAGAGGAGGTACATTCTTAAAATCTGCCAGGTCAAGAAGGTTTATGACTGTTGAAGGTAGAGTTACTGCTCACGAAAATTTAATTTCAGAAAAAATAGATGCGCTCGTTGTTATTGGAGGTGATGGTACTTTCACAGGAGCTTCTGTTTTTAAGAAAGAGCATAATTTTCCGATAATTGGTATTCCAGGAACTATCGATAACGATATACGTGGTACAGATTATACCATAGGTTACGACACTGCATTAAATACAGTAGTCGAGGCTATCGACAAAATTAGAGATACTGCAAATTCTCATAATCGCTTATTTTTAGTTGAAGTAATGGGAAGAGACGCCGGTGATATTGCCTTAAATGCGGGAATCGGTGCAGGAGCAGAAGAAATTTTAATACCAGAAGAAAACTTAGGTACAGAAAGACTTTTAGAATCTTTAAAAAGAAGTAAAAAGTCTGGTAAAACTTCAAGTATTATTGTGGTTGCTGAAGGTGATCAAATTGGTAAAAACATCTTTGAATTAGCAGAATTTATAGAAACTAATTTAGAAGATTATGAAGTACGTGTTACCGTTCTAGGTCATATTCAACGAGGAGGTTCTCCAAGTTGTTATGATCGTGTACTTGCCAGCCGGTTAGGGATTGGTGCAGTAGACGCATTATTAGAAGGTAAAAGTGATATGATGGTAGGAATAAAAGACAAAAAATTAACATATGTGCCTTTCGATCTGGCAATTTCAGGAGAAAATGAAATTGATATCGATCTAAGAAGGGTTGCAGATATAACTTCAATTTAAATACTAAAACTTATGAGTAAAGTAAATGTAGCTATCAATGGTTTTGGCCGTATTGGTAGAATTGCTTTTAGAATAGCAAGTGAAAATCCTAATATTAATATTGTAGGAATTAACGATTTATTAGAAGTAGATCATTTAGCGTATATGCTAAAATACGATTCTACCCACGGTAAATTTGCCGGTGAAGTAGAAGTAAAAGGAGGAAACTTAGTAGTAAACGGAAATGAAATTCGTATTTCTGCTGAAAAAAATCCTGCAGACCTTAAATGGGATGCATTAAACGTAGATGTTGTTTTAGAATGTACAGGTATTTTTAAAACTCAAGATACAGCAAAAGGACATTTAGATGCAGGTGCTAAGAAAGTAGTAATTTCTGCACCAACAAAAGAAGATGTACCAATGTTCGTAATGGGTGTAAACCATACCAAAGCAACTGCAGACGATAAAATCGTTTCAAATGCATCTTGTACAACAAACTGTTTAGCACCTTTAGCTAAAGTAATTGATGATGAATTTGGTATCGTAGAAGGTTTAATGACAACCGTACACGCGAGTACTTCAACTCAATTCACTGTAGATTCTCCATCTAGAAAAAACTTTAGATTAGGACGTAGCGCTATTTCTAACATTATCCCAACCTCTACAGGAGCTGCAAAAGCAGTAGGAGTGGTAATTCCAGAATTAGACGGTAAGCTTACCGGGATGGCATTTAGAGTACCAACTCCAGATGTTTCTGTAGTAGATTTAACTGTAAGAACAGAAAAAGAAGCTTCTTTAGAAGACATTAAAAAAGCATTAAAAACTGCTGCTGAAGGTAATTTAAAAGGAATTTTAGGTTATACTGAAGAAGAAGTAGTTTCACAAGATTTCGTAGGTGAAGGTCAAACAAGTGTTTTCGATGCAGGTTCTAGTATCGCACTTAACGATAACTTCTTTAAATTGATCTCTTGGTACGATAACGAGTGGGGTTATTCAACAAAGTTAATTGACCTTGCGTTACACGTAAATTCACTTAAATAATCGTCTATGTTATTAATAGCAGATGGCGGTTCTACCAAGTGCGATTGGATACTTTTAGACGATAACGGCGAAAAAGTATTTAAAACACGCACAAAAGGATTAAACCCGGCGGTTTTCAAGACACCAGTTCTTGAAAGCCGTTTACGGGAAAATGAAGACCTTGCTCAAGTAAAAGATAAAATTACCCAAGTAGGTTTTTTTGGTGCCGGTTGTGGTACAAAAAGACCAACAGAGAACCTTAAAAGAATTATTGGGGAATATTTTACGAATGCAGAAGTAGATGTTCGCGAAGATATGGTTGCGGCCTCTTATGCAGTGACTTCAGAACCGGGTATTGTTTGTATTTTAGGTACAGGTTCTAACAGTTGTTTTTTCGATGGTAAAGATGTAAGAATGGCAGTAGATTCATTAGGTTATATCTTAATGGATGAAGCCAGCGGAAATTACTTCGGAAAACGTTTAATTAGAGATTACTACTATAAGAGAATGCCGGTAGTTCTTGCAAAAGAATTTGAAGAGCGTTTTAACTTAGATGCAGACGAGATTAAACGTAACTTATATCAAGAAGACAATCCGAATACTTACCTTGCACATTTTGCAGAATTCATTTTTACAAGTGAAGAAGTAAATGGCTATTTCTATAAACTCATTTCTGAAGGGATGAAAAAGTTTATCGAAAACCGTGTACTTTGCTTTAGAGAATCTCAAAATGTACCAATTCACTTCGTAGGTTCAATAGCGCATTTTTCAAAAGAAATTATTGAAGACGCCTTAAAACCTTACAGTTTAGAATTAGGTAACATTGTAAGAAGACCAATCGATGGTTTAATAGAACATTATAGAAAAAACGTAATCAACAATGCCTCTTAAAACAATAAATCCAACAGCTACTAAAGCTTGGGAAAAGTTAGCTAAACATTATCAAGAAATAAAAGATCAAAAATTAGTAGATCTTTTTGCTGAAGATGCTTCTAGAGCAGAAAAATTTCAGTTGAAATGGAATAACTTTTTTGTAGACTATTCTAAAAACAGAATAAATACTACTACCAAAGATTTATTATTAGAATTGGCAAACGAAGTTGAATTGAAAGATGCGATAGAAAAGCAATTCAACGGAGATAAAATTAATCAAACCGAAGGGAGAGCAGTACTTCACACCGCACTTCGTGGAAACGAAAAGCCGGAAGAAGTAAAAGAAACCCTTCAAAAAATGAAAGACTTCTCGCAAGAAGTTATTTCAGGAGAATGGAAAGGTTATACCGGTAAAGCCATTACAGATGTCGTGAACATTGGTATTGGTGGTAGTGATTTAGGACCACAAATGATCGTAGATTCTTTACAATACTACAGAAATCATTTAGGTGTTCACTTCATCTCTAATGTAGATGGAGATCACGTAATGGAAACCATTCAAGATCTAGATCCAGAAACTACACTTTTTATTATTGTTTCTAAGAGTTTTACTACTCAAGAAACCATTACAAACGCAAACACAGTAAGAAATTGGTTCTTAAAAACTGCTGCTAAAGAAGATGTTGCAAAACACTTCGTAGCCGTTTCAACCAACTTAGAAAGTGTAAAAGAATTTGGTATCGCAGATCAAAACATTTTCCCAATGTGGAATTGGGTTGGTGGTCGTTTTTCACTCTGGAGCGCAGTAGGTTTATCTATTGCTTGCGCGGTAGGTTTTGATAATTATCAAAGCTTATTAGACGGAGCCGGAAAAATGGACGAGCATTTTCAAACAACCGATTTTAAGGACAATATTCCCGTAACGCTAGCGCTTTTAAGTATTTGGTACAATAACTTTTTTGATGCCGAAACAGAAGCTATTATTCCTTACTCACAATATTTACACAAACTAGTACCTTACTTACAGCAAGGTATTATGGAAAGCAACGGAAAAAGTGTTTCTCGCGACGGAAATTACATACCTTACCAAACCGGAACCATTGTTTGGGGAGAACCGGGAACCAATTCTCAACACGCATTTTTTCAATTAATACATCAAGGTACCAAATTAATACCGTGTGATTTTATTGGCTTTAAAAAGTCGTTACACGGTAATAAAGAACACCAAGATAAATTAATGGCTAACTTTTTTGCTCAAACTGAAGCTTTGCTGAAAGGTAAAACTGCGGCACAAGTAGAAAAAGAGTTAAAAGATATGGATGCTGAAAAGGCTTCAACCTTAAAACCTTTTAAAGTTTTTGAAGGAAACAAGCCAACCAACACTTTATTGATCGATAAACTAACTCCGGAAACCTTAGGTAGTTTAGTAGCTTTATATGAGCATAAACTATTTGTACAAGGTGTGATCTGGAATATTTTTAGCTACGACCAATGGGGAGTTGAATTAGGTAAACAATTAGCCAACGGAATTCTAAAACAGATGGAAACGAAAGATTTCTCTCAACCACAAGATGCTTCAACGCAAAGCCTGGTGAAAGAATACCTTTCGTAAAAACAAATTTACCTCACAAAAAAGCCGAGTTTCTAACTCGGCTTTTTTTATTGATAAAATTAGATGGTTCATATTTTTAATAATGTGTGTTTTCGTCTTTCCAGATTTGATCCGGAATCTCATAACTGCTTTGAAAAAAAGTAATCAAGGTGAAGTTTTCTTTTTTTGTTGCAATAGAGCATTCAAAAATTAAAATTTCTATAAATATCTAAAAAAATTATTTCTGCTTCATTTTAGTAATTCTGTCAATTTCTTTAAGTAGTAAGGGGAATGCAGGATGCGTCATCATATGTCCGTAACCATCCATTTCGTATAAAGTCGTTTCGGTGTGCCCAACTACTTTCATCATTCGCATCATATAAGCGTTTTCTTCATAACGGCCTAACATTTCTTTTTCGCGATCTCCGGTAATTAAAAGTAGAGGCGGAGCGTCTTTACGAACGTGAAAAAGCGGAGCTAAACTATCGATTATCGGAGTTTTACCGTCAATACCGCGCTCTTTTCTAACAGTAAAATGAGTAATTGTATGTCCGCTAAATGGGATTAATCCTGCAATATCATTCGCATCGATATCAAATTCTTTTAAATATTTTTTATCTAACCCGATCATACTTGCTAAATATCCTCCGGCAGAATGTCCGGAAACGAAGATTAGCGATTTATCGCCACCATAATCTTCGATGTTTTCAAAAGCCCAAGCCACCGCTGCGGCAGCATCTTCAATATATGTTGGCGCTTCTACTTTTGGGTGTAATCGATAATTGACACCAATTACGGCAATGTCTTTTTCTTTTAATAATTTCGGAATAAATTTTTCACCACCACTTAAACCACCACCGTGAAACCAAACCACGGTTGCAAAATTCTCTTTATTGGTAGGGTAATAAATATCTAATACGCATCGATCGGCTTTATAGTTATCACCTTTGATTTGTTTTTTGGTGTAATACGAAATGTTTTCTTTAGTTTCATAAGTGGTCTGTGCTTGAATGCTAAATGCTGAAATAAATAAGCACAGAAAAAATAGTTTTCTCATAAATGTTAGTTTTGATTATTTCAAAGATAAATGCTAATCGTTAAGCTGAAGAATTTCCATGCATTTTTGTTGAATTTCTTTAAACTCATCTTGATGTTGCGTTAAATCTCTATTCCAAAACGGGATCATTGCTGAAAGTTTTTCAGCTTTATCTTTTTGCTGAAGTAACTCCGGGAAAGCTAATTGAATAATTTCGATCATAATATGAACCGCAGTTGAAGCTCCCGGTGAAGCGCCTAAAAGTGCAGTAATGCTTCCTTCTTGATTGTGTACGACATCGGTACCAAATTCTAAACTTCCGCCTTTTTCTTCATCTTTTTTAATAATTTGAACACGTTGCCCCGCAACTTTAAGTTCCCAATCTTCAGACTTTGCATCTTTTACAAACTCACGCAGATCGTTCATTCGGTCTTCGTGATCTTTACTAACTTGACTAATTAAATATTCGGTTAGCGGAATGTTGTGCCAAAATGCGCCTAACATCGACGAGATATTATCTAATTTAATCGATTTGATTAAATCTGTATAACTCCCTTCTTTTAAAAATTTGGTGTTGAATCCCGCAAACGGACCAAACATCAATTCTTTTTTACCATTAATATAGCGAGTATCTAAATGCGGTGTAGACATTGGTGGCGCGTCGGGTCCTGCTTTACTATAAACTTTTGCATCGTGTTTTTCGATCACTTCTCGGTTTTTGCAAACCAGCCATTGCCCGCTCACAGGAAAACCACCATAACCTTTTTTCTCTTCAATTTCTACTTTTTGAAGTAAAGGTAATGCTCCACCGCCGGCACCAATAAATACGTGATCGGCATCGTAATATTTTTTCTGTTCGTTTTTTAGATCTTTAACTTCGACCAACCAATCTTCTTGATCGGGATCTACATCGAGCACATCGTGATTTCTAAAAACCGGCGTATCAAATTTCTCTTCTAAAATGCTGAAGAATTGCTCAGTGATATTCCCGAAGTTTACTTCGGTTCCTAATTCCATTCTTGTGGCTGCCATCGGTTCAGAAGAATGATCTCTGTTTTTCATAATGAGCGGAAACCATTCTTTTAAGGTTGAATGATCTTCAGAGAATTCCATTTCTCTAAAAGCAAATTCTTGACTCATTTTCTCGAAACGTTTCTTTAAAAATTCAACGTTATCTTTTCCGGTCACCCAACTATGGTGTGGCGCTTTATGAATGAATTGTTTCGGGTTTTTAACTAAATTTTGCTCTACTAAATACGCCCAGAATTGTTTCGATTTTTCAAACTGGTCAAAAATCTGAATGGCTTTAGAAATGTCGATACTTCCGTCTTCTTTTTCTGGCGTGTAATTAAGTTCACAGAAAGCAGAATGACCGGTTCCGCTATTATTCCAAGCTTCAGAGCTTTCTTGAGCAACTTTGTCTAAACGTTCAAAAATGGCAATTTTTACAGAAGAATCGATGAGTTTAAGCATTAAGGCTAAGGTTGCGCTCATAATCCCTCCGCCTACACAAATGAGGTCGTATTTTTCTGCTATTGGTTTCTTGTTCATCGTTGTTTTTTCTTTAAAGTTAATCTATATGAAATTGTTTATGGAGGTTCTAAAAAGACTTTGACGTTATTTTAAGACTTGCACCAGGGATTGAACGGCGTGTTTGAGCTCTTTTTAAATTTTAATAAGAAATTTAAAAAAGCGAGTAGTGAAAGCCCGACCCAAAGGGTGGTGCCCTCATCAAATTTTCAGGAATTTTCTTAATACTTTAATAAGAAAGAAGTTGGTTAAAAATAAATTTCTATTTTTAAGAAAATTACTTAATTCATGTTGGTTAAAGTTTTTGGTAGTGCGGTTTTTGGGGTAGAAGCTACGACCATAACGGTAGAGGTAAATGTCGATAAAGGCATTGGCTACCATTTGGTGGGCTTGCCCGATAACGCTATTCGAGAGAGTAGTTATCGCATTGCGGCTGCTTTACAAAACAACAAGTATAAATTACCGGGAAAGAAGATTACCATTAATATGGCGCCGGCAGATCTACGTAAAGAAGGTTCTGCTTACGATCTTACTTTAGCCTTAGGAATTTTAAGTGCTTCTTCTCAAATCAAAGCTGATAATATTAGCGATTATCTTATTATGGGTGAACTTTCTTTAGATGGAAGTTTGCAACCTATAAAAGGCGCTTTGCCTATTGCGATTAAAGCGAAAGAAGAAGGTTTTAAAGGCTTTATTTTACCGAAACAAAACGCTACAGAAGCTGCTATCGTGAACGGCTTGGAAGTTTATGGAGTTGAAAACATTACTGAAGTTATTAATTTTTTTGATAAAGGAGAAGCTTTAACACGAACCGAAATTGATACCCGAAAGCAGTTTTACGAGAATTTAGAACATCCTGAATTCGATTTTGCCGATGTGAAAGGACAAGAATCGATCAAACGTTGTATGGAAATTGCTGCTGCCGGAGGTCATAATATTATTTTAATTGGTCCGCCGGGATCGGGAAAAACGATGCTCGCCAAGCGATTGCCGAGTATCTTACCACCGATGACATTGCACGAAGCTTTAGAAACCACAAAGATTCATAGTGTTGTCGGGAGAACTTCTAATTTAGGCGGATTAATGGCAGAACGCCCTTTTCGTAGTCCACATCATACGATTTCTGATGTGGCGCTAGTCGGCGGCGGTCAATATCCGCAACCGGGAGAAATATCGATGTCGCATAATGGCGTTTTGTTTTTAGATGAATTACCCGAATTTAAGCGTTCGGTCTTAGAGGTAATGCGACAACCGCTGGAAGATCGAGAAGTCACGATTTCTAGAGCCAAATTTACGGTGACTTATCCGTCAAGTTTTATGTTGGTCGCGAGTATGAATCCGAGTCCTGGTGGTTATTTTAACGATCCCGATGCGCCGGTTACTTCTTCACCTGCAGAAATGCAACGCTATTTAAGCAAGATTAGCGGACCGCTTTTAGATCGTATCGATATTCATATAGAAGTGACTCCGGTGCCATTCGATAAGCTTAGCGAAGAACGAAAAGGTGAAAGTAGTGTAGTGATTAGAGAGCGAGTAACTAAAGCCAGGCAGTTACAAACCAATAGGTTTAAAAACTTAAAAAATGTACATTACAACGCGCAAATGGGCGTGAAGCAAATTCGAGAGTTTTGTAAGCTAGATGAAGCTTCTAAGCAGTTATTAAAAACCGCAATGGAGCGTTTAAACCTTTCTGCTAGAGCTTACGATCGTATTTTGAAAGTTTCACGAACGATTGCCGATTTAGAAAATTCAGAAAAAATTATAGGAAAACATATAAGTGAAGCCATCCAGTACCGGAGTTTAGATCGCGACGGATGGCTAGGATAAGAAAAAAAATGATGAAAAAGATTATACTTTTAAGCTTAGGATTAGCTTTTATTGCTTGTAAAAATGAGCAAGAAAACAATATACAACCTGCAAACGAGATCACAGAAGAAGACACCAGTATTGTAGAAGATATTAAGGGAGAATTGATGCCTTTAGAAGATATTCAGCTTACTTTAAGTAAGGCTAATAAATTGGTAGAGCTTCCTTTAGAATGTATAAGTACCAAATATCCTTACAAACCGGGTTATACGTTAACTTCAGAACAAGATTTGCAAACGCCAGATACGATTCATCCGGCATTTTACGGTTGTTTCGATTGGCATTCTGCGGTTCACGCTCATTGGTCGTTGGTTAATTTATTAAAACAATTTCCAGATTTAGAAGAAGCCGATGCGATTAAAGAACAGCTTCAGTTACATCTTTCTGAAGAGAATATTCAACAAGAATTAAAGTATTTCAAGAAGAAAGAGAACAAATCGTTTGAACGTACTTATGGTTGGGCTTGGTTGCTTAAACTCTCGGAAGAATTACATACTTGGAACGATTCTATAGCGAAGCCTTTACAGCAAAACCTTCAGCCTTTAGCAGATCAAGTGGTAGAAAATTATATGGAATTTCTACCTAAATTAAACTACCCAATTCGCGTAGGAGAACACGAAAACACCGCTTTTGGGATGACTTTTGCTTACGATTATGCAAAAACCACAGAAAATGAAAAACTGGTTGATCTTATCACTTCTCGAGCAAAAGATTTTTACTTAGGTGACGATAACTGCCCGATGGGTTGGGAGCCAAGTGGTTTCGACTTTCTGTCGCCTTGTTTAGAAGAAGTAGATTTAATGCAACGCGTCTTGGCAGAGCAGACTTTTAAAATGTGGTTAAAAGACTTTATGCCCGGTTTAATGCAAAAAGATTTTGAATTAACACCCGGTGAAGTTTCCGATAGAACCGATGGAAAACTAGTGCATTTAGATGGTTTAAATTACAGTCGTGCTTGGGTGTTTTATAATTTAGCGAATAAGTATGAAGACGATTTTAAGCACTTAAAATTAATCGGTGATCAGCACGTTTCTCACTCCTTCAAAGACCTTTTTGGTGACTCTTACGAAGGTGGGCACTGGTTAGGTACTTTCTCAATTTATGCTTTAAGTCAGCGTAAATAACTTATTATTTATGAAACATATAGATTTAAATTGTGACTTGGCAGAAGGCGGAGCGTTCGATGCTGCACTAATGCCATTAATCTCTTCTTGTAATATTGCTTGCGGCGGTCATTTTGGTAATGATAAAACGATCACCGAAGCTGTTCATTTAGCTTTAAAACATCAAGTGAATATTGGTGCACATCCTTCATATCCCGATCCTGAAAACTTCGGAAGGAAAAAGCTGGATATTGAATTAGACAAGCTGAAAAACACGCTTAAAACTCAAATTTTAGCAGTTAAAACAATTACCGAAAGGCTAGGAGGGAAGCTGCATCACGTAAAACCGCACGGAGCACTTTATAATGAAATTGCTAAAGATGAAGAAAAAGCTCGCTTGGTCGTAGATGTTGTAAAGGAGATCGATGAACAATTAATACTTTTTGTACCACCGAACTCTGTGGTCGAAGCAATCGCTAAAACAAAATTAAACACTTGGAAAGAAGGTTTTGCAGACCGAAATTATGAGGCCGATTTTAGTTTGGTTTCACGCTCAAAAAACAAGGCTGTTTTACATGAAAAAGAAGCTGTATTTCAGCACGTATTTTTAATGGTTTCTGAAGGAAAAATTCAGCTTGAAAATGATGCGTTTTTAGAAGCGAATTTCGATACAATTTGTGTACATAGCGACACTCAAAATTCAGTTGAAATTTTAAGGTATTTGAGAGAACAATTAGCATTGAAAAATATTAAAATAGGATAGAAGATGAAGTATCAAAAACCAAGTATTCAAGCATTCGGTAATCAAGCTATTTTATTGTCTTGGGAAGAAATAATTGAAGAAGATTTACTATATTACTTGCTTCAGGTGAAGAAAAATATTCAAAATTATTATATTGAAGTTAAGGTTGAAATAACAAACACATATAATTCATTATTAGTGAATTATATATCAACTATAAATAATATTTATGATGAAATTTTAGTAGTTGAGAAGCTAATTTTGGTCGATAGTGAGCAGCAAAAACTTCAACTCCATCAGTTTACGCTTCCGGTGTGTTACGATGAAAAATTTGGTTTAGATCTAGCTTTGCTAAGAAAGCAGAATAACTTAGAAATTTCAGAAATAATTCAACTTCATACCCAACCTAATTATACGATTTTCTTTACCGGTTTTTTACCCGGATTTTTATACCTCGGCGGGCTCGATAAAAAGCTTCATATTTCACGTAAAAAATCACCCCGTTTAAAGGTTGAAAAAGGAGCGGTTGGCATCGGTGAAAAACAAACCGGAATTTACCCGCAAATTTCTGCCGGCGGATGGCAACTTATTGGTAATTGTCCGGTTTCAATTTTTGACGTAGAAAACGAAAAACCTTCTCCGTTTCAAGCGGGCGATAAACTTAAATTTGAGTCGGTAAGTTTAGAAGCATATCAAGAGATCAAAAATCAAGTCGAAGAAGGAAACTATCAATTGAAAAAAGAAGTTTATGAGCATTAAAGTGAAACAACCGGGATTGTTAACCAGCGTTCAAGATTTTGGGAGAACCGGTTTTGCGAGTTACGGAGTTCCGCAAAGTGGTGTGATGGATCGCTACTCTGCCAAAATTGCAAATCTTTTGGTGGGAAATACCGAATACGAAGCCGTTCTAGAAATAACGATGATGGGGCCAACCTTAGTTTTTGAAGAAGAAATGTTAGTGGCACTTTCAGGTTTAGAAGCCGTAGTAACTTTAAATGATAAGAAAATAGAGCTTTTAAGACCTTTTGAAGTTAAAAATGGAGATGAACTTCAAGTAAAGCAGATCACGAAAGGAATACGTTTATATTTAGCTGTAAACGGCGGATTTCAAACTGAAATGAAGTTGAAAAGCAGAAGTATGTACGAACCTATTACGAAAACCAGCTCTTTACAAAAAGGCGATCAGCTCCACATTGCTGAATATCGTGATACCAAAGAGAAAACTTTTGCACACCTAAAATACGAAGCAGAAAAGTATGATTCAGAAACTATCAAAGTTTATCCCGGTCCTGAATTTGACTTTCTTACCGATGCGATGATCGATAAATTACTTCAGCAAAAATTCAGCATTTCAAAAAATAATAGCCGAATGGCTTACCAATTAGAAGAGAAAATTGAAAATAACTTGAAACCCATTTTAACACAACCTGTTTTGCCGGGAACAGTGCAATTTACGCCGGGAGGCAATCTCATAATTTTAATGCGCGATGCCCAAACAACAGGCGGTTATCCCAGAATATTTCAATTAACCGAAGAAAGTATTAATTTGCTGGCTCAAAAAATGCAAGGCGATGCTATTCAGTTTCAATTAAAAAATTATGAACGGTAAAATTTTATTCATTTTAGTTTTTATTTGCAGTATGGCAAACGCACAACAAAAAGATTGGGCTAATCTTAGATTTTATGAGAAAGAAAATCTAGCATTAGCAGAAGAAATTCCGTTAGAAGATCACATTGTTTTTATGGGAAACTCGATCACACAATTTTGGAAGTCAACAAGGCCTGAGTTTTTCAATCAAAATCCATATCTCGATCGTGGCATTAGCGGGCAAACGACTCCGCAAATGTTATTGCGTTTTCGACAAGATGTGATCGATCTGCAACCGAAAGCTGTAGTGATTTTAGCCGGAATTAACGATATCGCAGAAAATACCGGTCCTATTAAAGTAGAAAACATTTTTGGGAATATTGTTTCGATGGTAGAATTGGCCAAAGCTAATGATATTGAGGTGATCTTATGTTCGGTATTGCCGGCAGCAGCATTCCCTTGGAACGCCAAGATCGACCCGAAACAGAAAATAATTCAACTTAACAACTTACTTTCAGCATACGCTACAAAGCATGATATTTCTTACGTAGATTATTACGATGCCATGGTGATGGAAAATTTATCATTAAATACGGAATACGCTGAAGACGGCGTTCATCCTAATAAAAAAGGATATTCTGTGATGGAACCTTTGGTTGAACAAGCGATTGAAAATTTAAAATAATTACTATTCGCAAGCTTTCCAAAGCGGCTCGTTGGGTAACGGAGCGACAAAAGTCATTTCTTCTTTTTGAACCGGATGAGTTAATGTAAGTTTTCTGGCGTGTAAATGAATGCTAGCGTCTTTGTTACTGCGATCAAATCCATATTTAAGATCGCCTTTAATCGGGCAACCAATGGCCGATAACTGACTACGAATCTGGTGATGTCTTCCCGTTTCTAGATCGATTTCTAGCAAAAAGTAATTATCCAGTTTTTTTAGAATTTTATAATGAAGAATCGCTTTTTTACTGTCGGGAACTTCATTTTTATGCGCGTAAGATTTATTTTGTTTTGGGTTTCGTTTTAAATAATGAACGAGCGTATCTTGTTTTTTAGGTGGTTCATTTTTCACCAACGCCCAATAGGTTTTCGCTGTTTTCTTTTCAGCAAAGAGCTTGTTTAAGCGTGGTAAAGCTTTAGAAGTTCTGGCAAATAAAACGATGCCTGTTGTTGGTCGGTCTAAACGATGCACAACTCCCAAATACACATTACCGGGTTTATTGTATTTTTCTTTTAAATAAGATTTTACAACTTCACTTAAAGGTTTATCTCCGGTTTTATCGCCTTGTACAATATCGCCGGCGCATTTATTGACGACGATCAAGTGATTGTCTTCGTAAACGACTTTTAAATTGTCTTTATGAGAATGTTCTTTTTTCAAATTACTTAAACTTATTTTTAATAGCTTTTTCAGTTTTATAAAATAAGATCGCCACCGGAATAAGCAAAACTACAATTGCAGAGATTGATAAAACGGCATCGTCGATATCTGTTAGAAACGGACCGATAAGCGAAATCAATATCATTCCGATGCCGCATTTAAGCATCATAATGGAAGAATAGCGTTGTGCAAAATCCCATTGCTCTTGCGTTTCCATGGAAGTAGAAGTGCGATAACCGTAAAACGAATTAATTTCTTTCGGTGGAAACTTCAACAACAATAAACTCACGATCACGAAAATGATTCCGCTTAATAATAATGGAGTCGTAAATGCATTGAAAAGATTTTCCATTAGTTATGCGTGAGTTGAGTGATCACTTTTTCATGCTGCGGAAATTTTTGTAACAATTCAGCTCTACTCGGTAAAGTAAAATCTCTAAAATCGAAACCCGGTGAAACGGTGCAACCTACCAAAGCATAAGATTCTGGTTGAATTATTCTTGCGGCAAACCAATAATTTTTAGGAACCACAAATTGCGGAACTTCGCCATTTTCTAGGTTGTTGCCAATAATCACTTCAGAAAGTTTTCCTTTTTCAGAAATCATAAAAAGCTGAATGGCGCTTCCTTTATAAAAATGCCAAAATTCGTCTTGATTAATTTTATGAAATGCTGAAAAGGTTTCAGAAGTGAGTAAAAAATAGATGCAAGTAGAATAATTACGATCTCCGTCAAACACGTCGGGAAGTTGATTTTCTAAAATTTTACCTTCACTACGGTAAGTTTCTTTAAAATAACCACCTTCCGGATGCGGTTCAAGTTCAAGTCGCTGAATTATTTTTTCGGCTTCCGTCATTAATATTGCTCGTTCTCGTTGGGGAAATCACCCGATTTCACATCTTTATGATAAGCTGCAAAAGCATTGGTCATTTCGGTATGTAAATCTAAATAACGACGTAAAAAACGCGGATTAAATTCGTGCGTCATCCCTAGCATATCGTGAACTACTAACACCTGACCATCAACTCCGTTACCGGCGCCAATCCCAATGACAGGAATCGAGATACTTTCGGCTACTTCTTTAGCAAGTTTGGCCGGTACTTTTTCTAAAACTACTGCAAAACAGCCAATTTTTTCTAGCATTTTAGCGTCGGCTTTGAGCTTTTCGGCTTCAGCTTCTTCTTTAGCTCTAACGGTATACGTTCCAAATTTATAGATCGATTGTGGCGTTAATCCTAAATGTCCCATGACAGGAATACCGGCATTTAAAATTCGTTTAATCGAATCTTTAATTTCTTTACCACCTTCAAGTTTTAGTGCGTGTGCGCCACTTTCTTTCATAATTCTAATCGCAGAACGCAAAGCTTCTTTTGGATCACTTTGGTAAGAACCAAATGGTAAATCTACCACGACCAACGAACGGTTAATCCCTCTAATTACAGAAGAAGCGTGGTAAATCATTTGGTCAAGCGTTATTGGTAAAGTGGTTTCGTGACCGGCCATCGTATTGGCTGCAGAATCTCCCACTAAAATCACATCGATCCCGGCGCCATCTACAATACTTGCCATCGTGAAATCGTAAGCCGTAAGCATCGAAATTTTTTCTTTGTTGGCTTTCATTTCTACCAACGATTTTACCGTAACTCTTTTATATTGTTTTTTTGCAACAGACATTTTCTTATTTTTTGTTGAAGTAAAAGTACTAAATTAGTACACGAACATCAAAACATTAACGCTATGCGATTTTTCACTTTTATGCTATTGTTTTTTATAGGTTTTAGCAGTTTTTCTCAACCTTCAGAAGCAGCTGCAAAGCATATGGTTCAAGAGTTTTTTAAAGCTTTTCACGATCAAGACAGTGTAAAACTGAAAACTTTTGCTTTTGAAAAAGTTCAACTAAAATCTATCGGAAAAAAAGAAAACGGCAAAATGGTGGTGAATACCGATAGCTATGAAAAATTCGTGAGTTCAATTTTTTCTATTCCTGCGGAAGTTAATTTTGAAGAACGACTAGGGAATTTAACAGTGAATACCGATGGTTATTTGGCAAATGTTTGGATGCCTTACGAATTTTACATTAATAATGAATTAAGCCATTGTGGCGTAAATAACTTTCAACTTATTTATATCGACAAAGCCTGGAAAATACTTTCCATTGTCGATACTCGAAAAAAAGAAGCTTGTAAACACTAATCTTACTTATTACTTTTTAAATTCGCTACCAAAATACAATCTTATGAATTATATACTCTTTGACGGAGATGCCAGAAATAAATTATTGCCTTTCACTTTTACACGACCGGTTGCCGATATTCGTGTAGGTATTTTAACCATTCGTGAAAAGTGGGAACTCTTGCTAGAAAGTACAACGACTACTGTTACCGAAGCTTATTTATCTGAAAAATGGCCTATGGTTGAGTTAGAACAGAATGTAATGATCAACGGAGCGTATTTTCCTTCAGAAAGTTTACTTCAGCAAATAGAAAATTTAAAAGCGAATCAAGTGATCGTTCATCAAGATACTTATGTCGCTTTTTTAACAGCGGAAGATGAAGAAATAGATCTCGAAAGTTTTGAAACTATAGAAATTGAAGAAGAACCTTTGTTTATCGAAAATACTTGGGATATTTTTTCTAAGAACGGCGATGCTATTGAAAGAGATTTTTACTGGTTAACCAAAGATCGAGAATCTGCAGAAATTCCTGAATCTGTTTTCTGTGTAAATAAAGAACGCATTTTTGTGGAAGAAGGCGCAAAATTAACCATTGCTAGTTTAAATGCGAGTAACGGACCTATTTACATCGGTAAAGATGCTGAAGTGATGGAAGCTTGTAGCGTACGCGGACCGTTTGCGCTTTGCGAACATTCAACTTTAAAAATGGGCGCAAAAATTTATGGGCCAACCACCGTTGGGCCACATAGTAAAGTAGGAGGAGAGGTAAATAATTCAGTAATATTTGGTTATTCTAATAAAGGGCACGATGGTTTTTTAGGAAATGCCGTTTTAGGCGAATGGTGTAATTTGGGAGCCGATACCAATAATTCTAACCTGAAGAATAACTATGCTGAGGTAAGATTGTGGAGTTATGAAACCGAAGGTTTTGCCAGAACCGGATTGCAATTTTGTGGTTTAATGATGGGAGATCATTCTAAATGCGGAATTAACACGATGTTTAATACAGGAACAGTAGTTGGTGTAAGTTCTAATATTTTTGGTGCCGGTTTCCCTAGAAATTTTGTACCGAGTTTTAGTTGGGGCGGCAGTAGCGGAACAACCACCTATAAAACCAATAAAGCTTTTGAAGTTGCTGAAAAAGTAATGGAAAGACGCAGCATTTCTTTTTCAGACCAGGACAAGGCAATTTTAGAACACGTTTTTGAAGAGACTTCTAAATTTAGAAGATCATAAAAAAAGTTAAATTTTAACAACTGTTTAGGTTGGAATAAATATATAAAATTTTACTAATTGGCATAGCATTAGGCTTTCTTTGCATCACCATTTGTACCATAATTAGAGTTAATTATGTAAGAAAAATTAAGCCGAAGGTGATGAAGCAAAAACAAATTTTTGAAACGATGAACAACTCCTTTGTTTCAAAAAGAAATTTAAAACATTAATTATTTAATGTTTAGTTGGTAATTTAAAAGCAGTCCGCTAAGATTTTCTTTTGAAAAGTGGGCTGCCTTTATGTTATTTATTTCTGGATTAATGTTGAAGTTTTGCGCAGTCGTAAAATTGCTTTTCACTAAGTTAGTGCGTTCAAATACAGCGCCGCTTAATATACTTTCGTGAAAGTTGCTTCCTTCAAGATCGGCTTCTGTAAAATCTACTTCTTTTAAACTGCAATTTTCAAAATTGGTTTTCTTCATCTTACATTGATAGAACGAAGAAAAATCAAGCTGACAGTCTTTAAAATTCACCTGAAATAAAAATGGGTTGCAAAGATCGAAACGCAAGCCTAAGAGTTTACAAGCTTCAAAATTACAATCGTTAAGACTACAAGAACTTAGGTTGGCAGCGCTAAAATCGCAGGTATGAAACTCACATTCTATAAAATTGAAGTTGAGTAACTTCATTCCGGTAAATTGACAATTTTGAAAGCTACAATTGTCAAATTCGGCAATTTCTTTTTCTGTTGAAAAATCTACGTTTTTAAAAGTTTCGTCTTGGTAATATTTCATCTTAAAAAATAAAAGCCCGAAGTTAACTAAACTTCGAGCTTTTCTATAGTATTCAGCAATTTAAAAATTTTAAATACCGGTATAATTTTGCGGAGTAATTACTTTTAATTCAGCTTTTATTTCTTCAGAAACCTCTAGCGTTTCAATAAAATCTGCAATACTTTTTGCGGTGATTTTCTCGTTGGTTCTAGTTAAACCTTTTAAAGCTTCATAAGGATTTGGGTAAGCTTCACGACGTAAAATAGTTTGTATTGCTTCCGCAACAACAGCCCAATTTTTCTCTAGATCTTCGTGAAGTTTATCTTCATTCAGCAATAATTTATTCAATCCTTTTAGAGTAGATTGTAAGGCGATTAACGTATGTCCCATTGGCATTCCAATCGTTCTTAATACCGTACTATCGGTAAGATCTCGTTGTAAACGGCTTACTGGTAATTTTGCTGCTAAATGCTCAAATAAAGCGTTGGCGATCCCTAAATTACCTTCACTATTTTCAAAATCGATCGGATTTACTTTATGTGGCATCGCAGAAGAACCTACTTCACCTTTTTTAATTTTTTGCTTAAAATAATCCATCGAAACGTACGTCCAGATATCACGATCTAAATCGATCAAAATGGTATTGATACGTTTTAAAGCATCGAAAGTTGCCGCCATATAATCGTAATGTTCGATTTGCGTGGTCGGGAAGGAGTGTTTCATCCCTAAGCTTTCTACGAATTCGGTTCCAAATTTTTTCCAATCGATAGTTGGGTAAGCAACTTTGTGGGCATTATAATTACCGGTTGCACCACCAAATTTTGCAGCAGTCGGAGTTTGCGCTAACGTTTTTATTTGCTCTTCGATACGCGTAATAAAAACATCTATTTCTTTACCTAAACGAGTAGGAGAGGCAGGTTGGCCGTGTGTTCTGGCAAGTAACGGAATTTCTTTCCAGTCTTCTGCCATTTCTTTTAGTTTATCTAAAACCTCGTTTAACAGCGGATAATAAACTTGTTCGATCGCATCTTTTAAACTTAACGGTACCGAGGTGTTATTAATATCTTGAGAAGTTAAACCAAAATGAATAAATTCTTTAGATTCGGTTAAACCTAGCTCATCCATTTCTTTTTTGATGAAATATTCAACCGCCTTTACATCGTGGTTGGTCACCGATTCTATATCTTTTACCGCTTGCGCATCTTCCACAGAAAAATTTTCATAAATCTCACGAAGTTTAGGAAAATAAGAAGCGTCTACTTTTTGTAGTTGAGGTAACGGTAACTCGCAAAGAGCGATAAAATATTCGATCTCTACTTTTACTCGGTACTTGATTAGCGCTTCTTCGCTAAAATAAGAAACTAGATCTTTGGTTTTGGAAGCATATCTCCCGTCGATTGGTGAAATTGCCTGAAGCGGATTCATAGGTTTGCTTTAAAAATTTAAAGCGGTAAATATAAAACTTAAGGTTCAGCAAAAAAATAGATTACCTAAGTAATTTTTATGGCAATGTAAATTGTTAATTATCAAAAATTTAAATTATTCAGTAGAAATTAATTGTAATTTAGAATTCTCATATTTTACAAAATGATAAGTAAAAAGGTTTTACAACGAGAATTAGAAACTTTTCCTGATTACTTTACTATCGATGAGTTGGTTGGTAAACTTATAGTTTTAGAGAAAAGACAGCGTGAAAATACTTATACTAGTGGTATTGGTCATATTTCTGTAAAAGAATTAGATGCAGAAATAGAGAAGTGGTTTAAAATGTAAGCTAACCTATTTCAGTTAAAATTTTTCTAGCGCGTGCTTTGTAACCAGAAGTGCCTTGTGCATAATTTTGCTCTAAAATAAGTTTTAATTCCGGGTGAATCCACGCTGTTTTTGTCCCCAATAAATACAAAGTTTGCATACTGTAAGCTTGTGGTGCCACTTTTTGCGGACTAATTAACCAATCGAAACAAATCGTAGTAATTTTCTCTTGATCTTTAGTTTGAAGTTGAATCGTAGGATTTTTACTGAAGTGATCGAGTATCCATAATTCAAAAATTTTAGCCAAAGGTCTAATTACATCATCTTGTTTTGCTGTTGAAGCGATTTCAAACAATTTCTTTTTATGCTGAAATATTAAAGCAGCATCTTTTTGGCAAACCAGTTCTAAAGCGCGAGCTGCTTTACCTGAAACATCTTTATGCTCATCTAAAATAAATACGAGAACTTCTTCAATCAATAGGGGTGATTCCAGTAATCTCTGGGTAAAAATCTTTCGATTTTCAGGAGTTGTGTTTAGTTGAAGTAGGTCTGTTAAAAGTTTATCTTTCACTATTCTAAACTATAATTAATTATTTGCCAATAACCGATCTACTAATTCAACTAAACCGACAGAAGCTTTCTCGGCAATCACTTCAATCTTATCAGAAGAATTGATCGACGGATTGGGGTCTATAAAATAAACCGGCGTATGTTCTGGAGCGTAATGCATTAATCTCGCTGCAGGATAAACTTGCATCGAAGTGCCAACGATAATAAGTAAATCTGCTTTTTCAACTAAACTTACGGCAACTTCTAACAT
>ENA-ORDG01000360-ORDG01000360.1-marine-metagenome-genome-assembly--contig:-NODE-360-length-20637-cov-3.755982_pt1 | contig 20637 bp, 20 predicted proteins | sample MGYA00248629_ERZ508524 | MGnify/ENA primary metagenome ERZ508524 (study PRJEB26194, sample SAMN05421901) | marine metagenome | isolation source: East of Rio de Janeiro, Brazil, South Atlantic Ocean...
CTGCTGGTTGGGCGCCGCACCGGTGTAGAACACGTTTTCAGATGATTCCTCACCCTCGTACTGAACCGGGTAGAACAACAGGCCGTTCAGCTCCTCAACCACTGGCAATACGGATTTACGGGACACCGAGGTCCAGTTACCGAAGATCACGTCGACCTTTTCTTTCTCCAGCAGCTCACGGGCTTTCTCCGCGAACAGCGGCCAGTTGGAAGCGGGGTCAACCACCACCGGCTCCAGCTGGCGGCCAAGTACGCCACCGGCGGCGTTCTGCTTTTCAATCAGCATCAGCATGGTGTCTTTCAGCGCGGTTTCACTGATGGCCATGGTGCCGGACAGGGAATGGAGAATACCCACCTTGATGGGGTCTTCGGCGGCAAACGCGGTATTGATGGAACCGAAAGAGACAGACAGCGCCAATGCAGAGAGGCCCAGTTTCACGTGTTTTTTGATGCTCATGTTGTGCGTCCTTTTCGTTGGGTTATGAGTCGTCAACGCCTGAACCCCATAGCATCAGCTGTTCCAACACCACAGAAAATACTTTAAAAACATCATGTTATATATTGTTCATCGCGCATTTCGTAATCGCGCCACAAGATAGCGCACTAACCTTTGCTTCAATTTAGTGCACTGGGCAACCAAGCGCGCTGTTTGTGTGCACGACGCTCGCAGCACCCAAACCATGAACCCAAATTCACCGAAATACTCACAACAATGTAAGACATCTCGCACACACCAACGAGCCGATGTCCGGTATTTCCCCCACTCATGTTCAGTAAAATGGCGGTTGTCAGGGATGATAAGCCAGCACGGACGTTGGCTCAGGGATGGAAACTCCACGGATTCAGGAGTTGCCCGAAGGACAGGGCTGCAAGGATGAATGCAAGGACGAAGTGCTCAGGATGATGCGCGCCTGACGGATCAGGCAGGGGTCAGCCACGGAATGTCGGGACTACACGGATCGTAGTCCCATTCCGTGCACTCAGGCTCCAACACCTACCTACCGCCCTACCAGCAACCACTCGCTGTCATACCTGACTGTTCATAACAACATTATCGACACTCAGGAGTTCTCCGATGAAACACAACACCCTTCTGGCAACCCTCGTTTTGCTGTTCAGCCTGGCCACCGGCTTTGCCTACGCCAACGAAGCTGAAACCATCAATATCAATACAGCCGATGTAGCTACCCTGGCCTCGCTGAACGGTATTGGCGAAGCCAAGGCACAGGCGATCATCACTTACCGCGAAGAAAACGGCCCGTTTTCCGCCACCGAAGAGCTTGCCAAGGTGAAAGGTATTGGTGCCCGTACGGTTGAGAAGAATGCCGAGCGGCTCGCCGTAGAGTAAGACCCTGTCGGGCAGCCCCGGCTGCCCTTCCCTGCCCCTCTGGCGCAGCCATGCTGCCGCTGCTACCCTTGCCGGCCAACCCACACCAATCCGGCAGATTCAGATGATTCAAGGCGCCCTTTTGATTGCCCTGGCCGCGCTGCTCTGGGCCACCACAGGCATTGTTGCCAAGTTTCTGTTTACCGGCACAGAGCTTGAGGCCATCACCCTCGGTTTTCTTCGGCTGGTGGTTGCCCTGCCCTTCTTCTGGCTGCTGATGCGCCGGGAGCAGAAGCAACTGGTTGCAGCCCAACCCGGCCAGCAGGTTGCCGGCAGCTTGCTGCGTTCGCTGGGCCTGAAAGCCTTTCTGCCATTGGCCGCTCTTGGCCTGTTCCAGGCGTTTTACCAGGGCAGCTACCTGCTGGCCGTCGACCTGACCGGCGCTGGCATTGCCACCCTGATTTCCCTGTGCCTGCCGCCCGTCCTGGTGGCCATTCTGGCCGCGCCGCTGCTCGGGGAAAAACCGAACCTGCTGACGGTCATCGCAGCACTCGCCGCCATTGCCGGCACCGGCATGCTGGTGGTCAGCGATATGGATACCGCCGGTTCACTGCGCCTTGCAGGTATTCTGATGGCGTTGCTGGCTGCCGCCGTCTATACCGGCTTCACACTGACCAGCCGCTACAACTCTGCCGGCACACCGGTATTCACAACCGCCTTTATCTGCTTTGCCACGGCAGCGTTACTGCTGTTGCCGGTGGTTGCATTCAGTGGAGGTTTTGAAGGGCTGGACACTCTCGGGCTGAAGCACTGGCTGATGATTGTCTACATCGGCGTGGTGCCCACCTGCATCGGCTATGTGAGCTTTTTTAGCGGTATGAAAACCACACCAGCAACCTTGTCCAGCATTATCGTAACGCTGGAGCCGCTGTTTGTGGCGCTGCTGGCCTGGGTGATTCTGGGGGAAGTGTTGGGGCCTGTCGGTATTGCCGGAGCACTGATTCTGACCATTGCGGTGATCGTGGCCTCCCGCTATGGCAAATCCCCGGATACCAGTGCCGAGCACTGATACCGGGGCTACCGCTGGTTAACCCGCGCAGAGATCAGCTGTCTTTGCGCTGTTTTTCCAGCATGTTCGGCTGCAGGATTTCAATCCAGTAGCCGTCCGGGTCTTTGATAAAGGCCAGGCCTTTCATCTTGCCGTCGTCCGGCTTCTTCACAAACTCCACGCCCAGTTTTTCGAAACGCTCGCACGCGGCGTAAACATCCGGCACTGCAACACCGATGTGGCCAAAGCCCTGGGGCTGGTCGTTGCCATTGTGGTAAGCGAAGTCTGCATCGTCTTCGGTACCCCAGTTGTGGGTGAGTTCCAGCATGGCTTCGCGCCCGAAGGTATAGGTTGTGCGATGGGCATCGTCTGCCGGTACAGATTGGGCCTGTTTGTCATCCAGGTAGCCGAGGAAATAGAGCGTGAACTTCATTTCCGGGAAATCCAGTTTACGCACCAGCCGCATCCCCATTACCCGGGTGTAGAAGTCCAGGGAGCGCTCAGGCTCTTTAATGCGCATCATGGTCTGGTTGAACACATAACCTTCGGCTTCCGGTACCGGAGCGTCGTAAAGACCGGGCGCCTGCTCGAAATGCTTGGGCATCGTGGTTTCCCCTTTGGTTTAGAGGGTGATTTTAGGGATTCAATCCCCATAACTGCGTGCTGCTGGCGCCGATTTCAAGGTCATAGACCGCTCCCATGCGACCAGCCGGTTTGTGAAACAGCGCACAGATACCCACGCCCTCCCCGCCTTAAAGTACACCTGCACAACAAATAACCGCCCGCCTTGCAAAAGGCACCAGCGCGGGCTCCGGCAAAGACGGGCTGTCCATTCACGATGTCGAGTTCCGGGCGGACATTGATATGCCGGTTTTCAAGATTGGCGGCACCAGTATCGGTACGGTGCAGTTCACCGATTTTGCCATTACTGACACCACCATGATGGTTTACGGGCGCTGATAGAACCTCGCGTGGCACCGTTCACTGGACAAGGCCCACGCCGGTCAGGGTAAACTGCCTGCCCTGATACGGCGGGCGAGCAATGGCAAGCGAGACTGACAGCGATTACCAGAAACGGACCTCCTGGCGCAGGCTGACGCTGTTCAGCCTGGTCTTCCTGCTGATGACCGGCGCAGGCCTCTATGCCGTATACGACCGCTTTGCCGGCCGCAGTTTCGAGTTTGATAACCGCCTGCTCTCCCCTACATTATTGATCCCGGCCGCGGCCCTGCTGCTGGTGTATTACCTGGCCGATGGCCTGCGCCTGCACTACACACTTCGGGCGCTCGGCCACCGGCTGCCCTTGCGCAAAGTATTCCGGCTGGTGTTTATCAACCTGTTTTTCTCCAACGTCACGCCCATGGCCACGGGTGGTGGCTTTGCCCAGATCTGGTACCTGACCCGCCACGGCGTGCCGGTTGCCCGCGCCACTGCCGCCACCACGATTCGCACGGTACTGGCGGTGATCTTCATTTTCTCCCTGACTCCGGTCTTTCTGCTCACGCTGGATGTACTCGATGGCGGCGTCTGGTCGTCTGGCGTCGGCACGGCCCTGGCCGTGTTCGTAACCCTCTATCTGGGATTTTTTGCGGTGCTGCTGCTCCGCACCCGCTGGCTGATTGCCCCTCTGAGCGCCCTGATTGCCGGGCTTCGCAAGGCCCACCTGATCAACGCCAGCCGCCACGACCGGTGGCAGTTCAAAGTGCGCCGGGAAATGCTCCGGTTTGCCCAGTGCTTCAGCGATTACCTGCAAGGTAACCCCCGCGACATCCTGCTCTCGGTGGGCTTTACCGCGCTGTTCCTGCTCAGTTTGTTCAGCTTTCCGGCGCTGCTGATCCATGGTCTGGGCTATGAGGTGGATTACCCGGTCACTCTGGGGCTGCTGGTGGTGACAACCTTCATCATGTACTTCTCGCCTACCCCGGGCGCTTCCGGCATTTCCGAAGGGGTGTTCGGCAGTTTCTTCCGGGATATCCTATCGGGTAACCACCTGGTGCTGGTCACCATTGCCTGGCGCTTTCTGACGATCTACCTGGGTATGCTGATCGGCCTGCTGGTGATGCAAAGGGAACTGATCAAAAGCCACCGGAGCGTGTCATGACCCGACGAAACCCGCTGAAACTCCTGTTTTACCTGTGCCTGGTAATTGTCGTGGCCTTGATCGGCTACAAGGTGTACCTGAATTTCTTCAAGCAGGATTTCGAAGCCCTGCACAGCGGGCAGGTGGAGCGAATCCACCAGCGCACACCACCCGGCGAAGGTATCCGCTTTGCGGTAGTCGGCAACATCAACAATTCGGTCGGCATTTTCGAGCGGCGCTTTATTCCGGAACTGAACCAGGCCGGCCTGGATTTTCTGGTTTCCGCCGGCAACGCGGTCAGCGGCGGTGGCGAAGACAAATACCGGGCGCTGTACGGCACCCTGAGCCACCTGGAGATTCCCTACTTACTCACCTTCGGGGCCCACGAATACGAGGACTTCGGCAGCTTCCGGTTCTACGACCACTTCGGGCCACATTTCTACAGCATCCGTACCGGCAACACCCGGCTGATTTTTCTCGACAGCACCGGCAAAACCCCCTGGCGCTGGCAAATACGCTGGCTGAGGGACCTGCTGGCCCACGACACCAGTAACGCCCAGATCCTGTTTGTTGGCCATCCGCTGTTGAAACCGCTAACCCCGATCCTGTTTGACGGAGAAGAAGACTACTTGCAGCCGGAAGCCTTTCGCCAGGCGTTGATGCAGCTGGTGAAGGAGCAGGATATCGACCTGGTGCTTTCCGCCAACCTGTCCCTGTATGACGAACAGGAGATTGACGGCACTCCGTACATCACGACCGGCGGCGCCGGAGGCCTGGTACTCAACACAGAAGAAAGCTTTTACCACTACGTTGACGTGTCCGTCTCGCCGAACGGTGAGGTACAGCACCAGATGAAGCGCCTCGAAGTGGGCCAACACCCTATCTGGAAACGGCTGGAAGGTTTCTGGTTCTTTATCTACTCCCTGTTCTATACCGGCTTTTTGAACTTCATCCTGATTGTGTCCGTGTTTGTGGCCATCACCATCAAACTGTACCAGGTGATCTTCATCGGCAAAGACTACTATCCGGACTACGACCTGGACCCTACGCCCTGGCTGGAGAAACCGTTACGGGTGGCCATGTTTACCAACAACTACCTGCCGTTCATTGGCGGTGTGCCGATTTCCATCGAACGATTGCGCAACGGGCTGGAGCAGCTGGGCGACAGCACCCTGGTTATCGCGCCAAAATACCGCGACCAGTCCGACCAGGAAGATGCAGTGGTTCGCGTGCCCTCGCTGCTGGCCATGGGCGAGAAGCGGGAGTTCCGGCTGGCCAATATCTTCCTGGCCCGCATTCGCAAACAGGTGCGGGCGTTCCGGCCTGATGTGATTCACCTGCATCATCCGTTCTGGCTCGGCAGCCTGGGGCTGTTTATGGCCCGCCAGCTCGGCGTTCCGGCCATCTACACCTACCACACCCGGCTGGAGCACTATGCCCACTTCGTGCCCCTGCCCGGCATGCTGTTCCGCAACCTGATTTCCCACGCGTTGATCAAGCGTTTTGCTAACCGCTGCGACGGGGTGATTGTGCCCACCTACTCCACCGAGGAATACCTGCGCATGATCGGAGTAACCACGCCCACCTTTGTGCAGCCCACCGGCATCGAGTACCAACGCTTTCAGTCGGTAGAAAAAGCCGACGTTGACGCCCTGCGCAATAAACTGGGGCTGACCAACGAAAAGGTTTTCATCAGCGTGGCGCGGTTGTCTAACGAGAAAAACATCGATTTCATGATTGAAGCCATCGACCGGCTGAGGAAAGAAACCAGCGTACCGTTCCGTTTCCTGATGATCGGCGACGGGCACCAGCGGGACCGCCTTCAGAAAAAAATTGAAAGCCTGGACCTGGCAAGCCATTTCACCCTGGCTGGTGCGGTGCAACCGGAGGAAATGGCGATCTGGTACAACCTGGGCGATGCCTTCCTGTTCGCCTCCAAATCCGAAACCCAGGGCATGGTCATCCTGGAGGCCATGTCTGCCGGCTTGCCGGTGGTAGCCGTCCGCGCCAGTGGCATTGAAGACGTGGTGCGCGACGGCCTGAATGGCTACAAGACGCCGGAGAACCAGGCCCGCTGGCTTGAGAAGGCCCGGCAACTGCTGGAAGATGACGCACTGCGTGCGGAACTCTCCGACAAGGCCCGCAGCTTTGCCGCAGACTACTCCATCGAACAGTTTGCCCGGGATGTCCGTGGCATTTACGCCACCAGCCTGGCGGCCAGGCAAAAGCGACACTGACCGGCACACGCCGGTGTTGGGCACAGCCGCCTGATCGGTTTACACTGAAAGCACGTAAGCGGTATCAGCAACGTCACTTTCAAGACTGGAGAAACCCGTGAGCGGTATACCTGTTGGCATCAGCACCTGCCTGCTCGGCAAGGAAGTTCGCCACGATGGCGGCCATAAACACTCCCGATACTGCACCCAGGTGCTGTCTAAGCATTTCGAGTTCCGTTCTATCTGCCCGGAGCTGGAAGCGGGCCTTGGCGTGCCCCGCCCGGCCATTCACCTGCGCGAGCACGAAGACGGGCTGCACCTGATTGAAAGCAAAGGCACCAAAGACCACACACAACCCATGCAGGACTTCATCCAGCAGATTTTGCCCTCCCTGGAGAATCTGCGCGGCTATATCCTGATGGCGAAGTCCCCCAGCTGCGGCATGGAACGCATCAAGATCCATAACGCCGAGGGCGCCTTCATGCATCGCGATGGCCGGGGCATGTTCGCGGATGCCCTGATGAAAGCCTACCCGCTGATGCCGGTGGAAGAAGAGGGCCGCCTGCACGACGACATGCTGCGGGAAAACTTTATCGAGCGTGTGTTCGCCTACGACGACTGGATGCAGAACGTGGCCGGCGACCAGCTCACCAAGCAGTCACTGCTGGAGTTCCACCAGCGCCACAAGTTCACCCTGCTGGCACATTCTGAAAAGATCTACCGCCAGTTGGGGCCGATGCTGGCCGATTTGAAATCCGAGCCGCTGGCGCAGATTGCCGAGCGCTATATTCACGGCTTTATGGAAGCCATGACACAGAAAGTGAGCCGGGGCTCCCACGTGAATGCCATGCAGCATTTGCTGGGCTACCTGAAAGACGGTATGTCCGCCGAAGAGAAAACGGTGCTGCTGGAGCAGATTGAAGCCTACCGGCGCGGCGAGATCCCGCTGGTGGTGCCGATGACGCTGCTGCGCCTGGCCCAGCGCAAGGAGCCGGTAGACTACCTGCACACCCAGAAATACCTGACCCCCTACCCGGACGAGCTGGGGCTGCGAAACAACGTATAACCGGTTTCCGCAAACAAAAACGGGGCAGATGGTTAAACCACCTGTCCCGTTTTTTTAACCGACGCTGCTCAGAAACCGTAGAGCAAAGACAGCGACGTTTCGGTGTCGGTCTTGTCTGAACCTTCCGGCGCATCCGACACATGCTTCACCCGGAACGCCACTTTCATGGACAGGCTGTTCACGATGGTGCTCTGCAAGGAGGTCTCAGACTCGGTGATGGTGTTGTTGTAATCCAGGCCGATTTCCGTGCTCAGTTTCTGCCGGAACAGGGAGGTTTCAGACAAACCGTAATCGAACTGGCCTGCCAGCCGCACGATGGCTTCTTTTTCCACGTCACGACCGGTGTCCACGTCCACCTGCATGAGCTTGTTGTAGCGATAACCGGCGCCGGCAGACAGGTCCAGGAAGGAACGGTCGCCAGACTGCCACACCCGGTTGCCATAACCGGTGGTCAGGGTGGATTCAAAGTCGTAGCCGGAGAAACGGTCATCCTCCCAGGACCCGCGAACAAACCAGTACTGATGGTCGTCGAACTTGCGGTTGGCTTCCAGTGCAGCCTTGTATTCCTCGGCAGTGGTTTGGTCTTCCGCCTCGGTGTACCTGGAACTGAAATCGCCGCTGTTACGCCAGGTGCCGGTTTCGTGAATCAGCCCCAGCCGGCCGTTCACCTTGGTTTCCTCGCTGTTACCGGTGGTCATCAACACACCCAGTTCGGCTTCGCCTTTCCAGTTTCCGCTTTCCTGGGCATGAACCATCGGGGCCAGTGCCATACAGGCGACTACCAGCGGTTTCCTGATCAACATAGTTTCTCCTTGGTTGAGTTTTCTTTAATTCGGCGTAGACTTACGTGCGTTTTCCCCCTCCAGACTTCTGCGGGCCTGTTGCTCGCGCTCGGCCTTCTTTCGGGCCTTGCGCTCGGCAATAATGCGGGCCGCTTCGCCACCCACGTGGGCTTCGCCACGTTCCTCGGCCAGACGCATCTGGCGCTCGCGCTCCTTGAACCGGGCTTTCTGTTCCTCGGTCAGGGAGTCGATGCACTGGTGGCAGCTCACACCCTGTTCGTATTCCGGGCGCTGTTTATCGTCTTCGGTAATGGGCCGGCGGCAGGCGTGGCACTGGTCGTAGTCACCACGCTCCAGGTTATGGTTGACGGTAACCCGGTCGTCGAATACAAAACACTCGCCCTGCCACAGGCTCTGCTCCTGAGGCACCTCTTCCAGGTACTTCAGAATGCCGCCCTTGAGGTGATACACCTCGTCAAACCCCTGTTCTTTCAGGTAAGCGGTGGACTTTTCGCAACGAATGCCGCCGGTACAGAACATGGCGACTTTCTTGTGTTTTTGCGGGTCCAGATTCTGTTTCACATACTCGGGAAATTCCCGGAAGGTGTCAGTGGCCGGATTGACGGCGTTTTTGAAGGTACCAATCTCCACTTCATACTGGTTACGGGTGTCGACCAGCAGCACTTCCGGGTCTGAAATCAGGTCGTTCCATTCTTTGGGGTCTACGTAGGTACCCACGACGCGTTTCGGGTCGATACCTTGCACGCCCATCGTGACGATTTCTTTCTTGAGTTTGACCTTGGTGCGTTTGAACGGCTGGAATTCCACGAAGGATTCTTTGTAATCCACGCCTTCAAAGCGGTCGTCGCTGGCGATCCAGGCTTTGACGGCGTCGATGCCTTCACGGCTGCCGGCGATGGTGCCGTTGATGCCTTCACAGGCCAGCAGCAGGGTGCCGTGGACGTCTTTTTCCAGCATGAGGTTCAGCAGGGGCTGGCGTAGGTCTTTGTAATCATTCAATACTGCGAACTTGTACAGTGCGCAGACAACGATGTTGTTGCTCATGGTTTTCTCCTGCGGGCCGGATCGTAAATCCGGAGCATGGTTTGTGGTGTTCACGGAAGGGGGCAGAGTTTAACCAACCTTAGTTTGGACGCAAGTAGGTGCTAGCCGTGGAAGGTGCCGTGGATGCCGCCCTGACTGGGGGATGTCTTTCCAAAATACGCTGTGAATACGTCCTTGTACGCTCGGCTCCGCCATCCATGGCTCCGCACGATTTTGGAAAGACATCCCCCACCCAGGGCTAACTCTTCGCCTAGCCGCCGCAACGCATGCTGCGTTACCAGGCGAGAGCTTTAGTCTGCCGTTTTATTCAATTCACGCTCTACGACCGCAGACAACTGCCCCCAACCCGGGCGGGTCAGCTGGATGTTGTCCACCATCACTGTCGGAGTGCTGGAAACACGCATTTGAACGGCAACCTGTAGGCTCTGTTCTACCGCTTCTTTGTGCAGTTCGGTTTCCAGGCAGCGGTGGAAGCGGCGTTCTTCGAGGTCCATGCCGTTGGCGTACCGGGTGAAGGTGGCTACCGGGTCGTTGGAGCCGCTCCATTCGCCCTGAGCGTCGTAGAGTTTGTCGTGCATGGCCCAGTATTGGCCCTGGTCACCGGCGCAGCGGGCGGCCTGGGCGGCGGGCATGGCGTTCTGGTGTTGGCGCAGGGGGAGGTCGAAGTAGACAAAGCGGACTTTGCCGGTTTCGACGTATTCCTGCTTCAAACGCTGGCTGGCTTCGGCGAAGCGGGCGCAGGCGGGGCATTGGTAGTCGGCAAATTCACGCACGACAACTCTGGCGTTTTCGGAGCCAACGGAGGTGCCGTACTGGTCAAGGAAGGCCGGGAAAGGTTCGGCGTTCGCGGCGGCCACCGGCAGTTCGTCGGAGGTCGGGGCCGGTGGGGTTGTGAGGAAGTACAGGGCGGCGGCCACAGCTGCAACAACCACCAATGCACCTGCAATCAGCAGGGGCTTTTTGTTGTTTTTCCTGGCTGGCGAGGGGGCACCGGTTTGTTTGCGTCGTTTGGCTTCACCCATCTGGGGCTCCTTGTTATACGTTCGGAAACTGGCGGGCGAAGGTTTGGAGTTCCAGGAAGAACGTCAGGAAATTCGCCTCGAGTTCCAGCTCATTGTCCCGAATTTCGTCAATTATTCCAGTGAATTGGTTGGGGAAGCGGATGCGGCCGGCAACCCGGTCCAGGGCGAAGCCAATATTGTCGAGGTCCTGGTAGGCGCCAAACCAGTCGTGTTCCACCATACGGCGGGTGACTTTGACCATGGCAGGCGGCATGACCTGTTCGTGGCACTGCAGCTCTTGATAGACCGTCTGCACAAACTCCCCACTCTCGCAGTCGGCAAACCGGCACCAGTGCCGCAACAGGAAATGGTCGTAGAGAATGTCCAGCGCCACGCCGGCAAAGCGCCGGCGCTGGCTGGAGAACAGTCGCTTGCTGGCCAGCACTTGCGGGTGCTGGTCGGTGAAGCTATCGACTGCCAGGTGGTGGCGAACGCCTTCCAGCACCGGGGGTGGCAAGGCCGCCCAGTCCACACCCCGGGAGAAATCCCCGAGGATGCTGCCCACACGTGCCTCGGGGGAGTCTGGGGCGAGGAAGGTGTGGGCGAGGTGGTTCATACTCAGTCTTCTGCTAGTTCGATTTCTTCGGCAATATAGTCACTCGAAGCCGACCCGGAATATTCGATTTCCAGCAACGGACGCTGACCTGCATTCAGGGCATCTTCCAGAGCGTCACGACTCGTATCATCAAACTCCGCGCCGCTGGTCTCGATCTCAATCCCAAGAATACTGAAAACAGTGCCGGAAACCTCAGTTAGCTCCCCAGTTAGCTCAAACTCGAGCTCCTCGCCGGCTTCAGAATCATCATCGTCCCGCTCAATCCGGAATGCTTCCAGGAACACAACGCCAGACGCACTGGTACGTTCGATACCATCAACCTCCAGCTCGTAGCTGCCGTTCAGGTCTGCCAGTTTCAGGCGCTGATCACTGTCATCGTCACTGATAATGGTCAGGGGGGTAACCTTGACTAGCACGCCACCCACCCGGAAGGTTTCATTAGCCGGGTCCAGAGTATTTACATCGACCACACCTTCGACAGAGGCATTACCTTCACGGGCCTCGATTTCCTCTGCCAATACAGTGCTATCACTCCGGAATGTGCCTTCCACCTGAATCAACAGGCCTGGTACCAAGTCTGATTCCGTGAGGCCGTCATCAAACTCCGTATCGTTATCTACCTGAACGATCAGGCCATTGATTTCGAAAGTCCGAGCGCTTGCGCTGTAGGCCGAATTGACTGGCCCTGCAAACTCAATATCGTCACCAGTGCCGCGACGATAGCGGCGAACCTCGCCTTTGTTAACGTTCTCCGCAATGAAATCACTGCCAGAAATCGAGCCTTCGACTTCCACCAACAGCCCTTCGCCCAGATCACTCTCGCCCAAATCATCAGTAAACAAGGCGCTGTCATAGGAAACCAGCTGACCATTAATGCTGAACTGCTGAAGACGGGTGTCGAGCGAGTCTGCATCAATAAGCCCTTCAATTTCCACGTCGTTTTCAGTGCCATCGAACAGGGCCAGGAAACTCGCTCGATAAACCCTATCGGGCTGGCGCCAGCCGCTCACCCGCACAAAGTCACCGTTGGTCAGAGTGGCCAGGGTCGTTCGTTTGGTGACGGTCTGTTTATCAACAACCAGGGGTTGGCCGTAGATGGTGAAGGTCACCGCATCCACGGCACCGTCAGCATCCAGAATTTGCTGTACATCGGAGACGGGGCCACGGAAGGTATCGTCGTATTCAACAGTATCCGCGTCGCCGGAGCCATCATCACGCCAATCGCCATCAATCCTCAGGATCATGCCTTCTTCAAGCTGATCCTCGCGCTCGATGCCGTCATTGCTGATGACTCCGCCGTCAGTCTCAAACTTCACCCCATTCACAAACACACTACCAAACCCGGAAACCGGCCCGACACTGGAGCCGGTGCCGCGAATTCCGCCGTCGGCTATACCGATGCCACCACCACCTCCGCCGCCACAGGCGCTGAAAATGCCGAAGGCCACAGGTGCGATTGCCAGGGAAAGGCGTTTACGGAGTTGGTCAGACGTCATTGTGCTCTCCCGCCAGCCATCCGGGCCGGCCATGGTTATCAGGTATCGTTGAAGCGGCGGCGGGGAATGCCGTTGCTGAACAGGTCTTCAGGCTCAGCCAGTACCGATTCCGGTTCAGGCTGCCCCGCAGGAGCATAGGCGCTGCGTTTTAACAGAACATGACCGCTTTCCAGGGCCTCGACAATGCCCTTGCGCAGGAGTTCGTTCAGCACAACAGCAGACACCAGGTCGGGGTTGGCGCAACGCACCAGGTCGGTAAAGGCGTCATCCCCTTCGGCCAGGGCCAGCAGCATTCTGGGCTGGTGCTGCTCATCCAGGAAGTCACCGGTTCCCAACCAGCAACGGATCACCTGCCGGGCTCCGGGTGACAGCAAGGTGGTCACCAGCCCGGTCGGCTGCCATCGGGCAGGCTCCACCGTTGTGATCTTCGGGCTCATGAGCGTTTATCTCCACTGGTGTCCGGTTGTATCGGTTCTTCGAAATAGAAAATGCCAACGCCGGTACGCACTTTGTTGGCGCCTTCACCCTGGTTTCCAGACCCTTGCCGGTCATGGGGCCCCAGCCAGTCGTCCAGTTGTTCCAGCAGCGCCTGGGACCGTTCCGCCGAAATCTCCCGCCACCGTTCAATCACGTCTGCCGGAATGTTGTCGTAGGTCAGGGTCCGCTGGAACAGCGGCGGATGTCCTGCCGAACGGCTGATCAGGTTGTGATCGATGGTAGCCACAAGATCTGATACGTCTTCACCGAAAATTTGGAGCATATCCTCACTGTCTCCGGCCGGTACGTAGGCTCGTTGTTTTAGCTGGAGCCTGCCGGAGTCCGGCTCTACCGCTGCCACGCCCACCCGTAAAAGTTCATCAAGCACAGCCCGCGGCGTCATGTCACCACTGTACTTGCGTACCAGCTCGGTGAAGCTGCCGGCACCTTCAAACTCCAGCATGGCAGGCTGCTTGTCGCAAGTCTGATACGCCGGATCGTGTACCCAGCCGGATACCACACGGGAGGCCCGGTTGGCGTTAGACCGGGATTCCCGCGCAGGGTTCTGGCCCGCCAGGATTTCCCGCTGGCGTTTGACTTCCTTGCGGGTCAGGCCGGTCATAACCGCTGCCCGGGAGTCCGTGGGTTTGCGCCGGCCATCACTGAAATCTTCCAATGCCGCTTCCACATAGGCGCGTTTGACCAGTTCGGAGAATTCGCCGAAAGGCACACCATTGCGCAACAGCAAACGGGCCAGGGGCCGCAAAATGCGGAACAGTGCTTTGTGGAGGGGGTTGGCATTGGCATCAGTCATGTTTGGGATTGTATTCCCATAGCGATTGTAAAAGCCAGAACGGGCCGCCAGCACTGCGGCCCGTTTCGGGATTACCGGTCAGTCGTCATCATCGTCATCGTCGTCCTCGTCTTCACGCTCGATGGTGAAGGCTTCCAGGTATCCATCCCGGCGGCGACCTTCCACTTCTACATAGTCGCCGACCATGAAAGCGTTGATGTCGTCTACCCGGCTACGGCGGCCATCGTCATCGTCGTCATCATCAATCAGGGTGCTGGCCGTGAGTTGAACCCGAACGCCACTGACAATCAGCACTTCACCGGCCAGGTCGACCTGCTCGATCCGGCCTTCCACTTCGTCATCGCCTTCCCGGCCTTCAATTTCCTCGGCCAGCAAGACACCGTTGCGGAAGTCGCCCTCTACCTCCACAAATACACCGTCCTGCAGGCTGCTGGCGCTGATGTCATCGAAATCAGTGTCGCTGTCGATCTGCACCAGCACACCATTGATGCGGAAGGTTCGGGTACTGCTGTCGTAGTCGTAGAGATCACCGGAGATTTCGATGTCATCGTCGTCATCAAACAGGTCGTCTTCGTCGTCAATTTCTTTGGCCATCAGGATGCCATCCTGCAGATAGCCTTCCACTTCTACCGCCATGCCGTCGCTCAGGTCATCCAGGTCGAAGTCGTCATCGCCACTCGCCAGTTGGTAATCAATGCGGAAACCATTAATGGTGAAGGTTTGGGCTATGGCATCCAGGTTCTGTACCACGCCTTCCAGCTCAACCTCATTGTCATCGTCGAAATCCGGTCCGCTAACCCTGGCGCCCACGTAACTGGCCCGGAAGCTGCCATCGTCCAGTCGCCAGCCGCTCACCCGCACCCGGTAACTCGCTGGGCTGGCCGCCAGTTGCTCCGGGGTCGCGCCACGGAAGACGGTTTCATTGGTCAGGCCAATCAACTGGCCCAGCATTTCAAGCTGGCCGGTATTGGCCGAGGCGTCCCAGCTTGCCGCTGTCAGCGGGCCACGCAGGGTGTCGTCATAGGAAATGTCATCGGCCCGGCCTTCACCCCGGTCGTCCCAGCTGCCCTTCACTTTCAGGATCATGCCCTTGTCCAGCTGGTCTTCCCGCTCGAGCCCGTCATCGCTGTCCACCCTGCCATTGGTGGTAAAGCGAGTGCCGTTCACATATACACTGCCAAAGCCGGTAACCGCACCCACACTGGTGCCCTGGCTGCTGGCGCTGGTGTCAGCGGAACCGGAAGAGCCGGAGCCACCACCGCCACAGGCCGCCAGACCACCCACCAAAGCTCCGGCCACCGCCAACTTGATCGCTTTCGAAAGTCCGTTACGTTTCATGTTCCATCTCCAGGCTGATTTCACTCAATCCGGCGCATGCTCAGTGCGCGCCGCCAGTTTGGGACATTTTTCCCAAACCGTTAAATGGGAAAATAATCCCATTTTTTGAGATTGTCCAGTTTTTGGATATGAAACTTTTGTGAATCGGGAGGGTTTACTAGCCCATCAACTGACGAATCCGTTGATTAAGCCGGTTCACTTCCCGGCGCATGTCCTGCACCTGGTCCAACAGCTCCAGGGACATTGCCAGCCCGGGCAGGTTGAGTTTCAGATCCCGCTGCAGGCGCAGGGCTTTCTGAAGACGCTGGAGTGCGGCCACATCAAACTGCCACTGGCGCACTTCCGGCAGCTCCTGTAGCGGCGTGATCACCCCGTAATTCACCAGTTTGATCACAAACTCCGCGTGGCAGTCACCACGCTCGCAGATTTCGCGCAGGGTGAAGGTGCTGCCGTTGGTGTCGGTCACTTCTACGGTCACTATCTGGTCTTTATTTGTCATGTTCACCCCCACTCACACGTGCAGCTTGCTGCGCGGATTGAAGTCTTTTTCCAGCTTCGCCAGCGTCTCGTAGAGCTTTTCCGCCTCCGGCGTGTGTTGCTCAGGCATGGCCACCTGCAGCACCACAATCTGGTCGCCCGGATGCTTACCGGGGAAGCCCTTGCCTTTCAACCGGAGCTTGCGGCCGCTGGAAGACCCTTTGGGCACTTTCACGTTCACCTTGCCACCCACGGTTGGCACGGTCACCGTGGCACCCAGCGCAGCTTCCCAGGGTGCAACCGGTACCGTCACCAGTACATCCCGACCCTCGATGGAGAAATGGGGATGAGGTGCCAGTTCAATCTCAATGAACAGATCGCCCGGCTCGCCACCGCCTACACCGGGCGCCCCCTGGCCTTTCAGCCTGATGTGCTGGCCCTCCCGCATACCAGCGGGAATCTTGACCTTCAGGGTTTTCTGCCGCGGCATCATGCGGCCATGGTCGTCGACTTCGTGCACTGTGAACGACACCTGTTTTTCGCAGCCGTTGAAGGCTTCTTCCAGAAACAGGGCCAACCGGGCATGAACATCTTCGCCGCGCATTCTCACGCTCTGGCGAAACCCGCCACCAAAGTCAGCGCCAGAGAAACCACTGCGCCTGCCGCCGCCAAACATCTCCTCGAAAAACTCACTGAACTGCCGGGCATCGGCTTCGGTATATCCGCCGCCACCAAAGCCAGAGGCACTCTGCCAGCCCGGTGGCGGCTGGAAGGAGCCATCGGCCCGGGCGCCGTATTTGCGCAACTGGTCGTACTCTGCCCGTTTCTCCGGATCTTTGAGCACTTCGTAGGCCTCACCCACATCCTTGAACTTGTCGCTGGCGTTCTCTTCCTTGCTCACATCCGGATGGTATTTGCGCGCAAGCTTGCGGTAGGCCTTCTTGATGTCCTCGGGCGTAGCCGACTCGCTCACCCCCAGAACGGCGTAATAGTCTTTGAAGTCCATGTAACTCCTCGCACCTGATCAAAACGTGATCTCTGACTCTTTATATTTGTCGCTGCCGAGGAAATTACAAGCTGCTTCCTTGCAGTCTTGCTGCAGATCAAACACTGAGACCGGGTTCACACCCTTTCTCCCGTGGCCGAATCTGACAACCTTTCGCCCCTGTTTGCGGTCGAGAAACGCCGGAGCTTGGGCAATAGTTGAAGGGCAGTATCCGTAGACGAATGGTCTACCCCTTACACATGGAGCTCTAACAATGATAAATAAAGCACACCGCTGGTCGCTCTCGGCGCTTGCCAGCAACGTCCTGAAACCCGCACTGGCACTCAGTGCAGCCTTGCTGTTTTCCGGTTGCAGCGAACTGGGCTACCTGCTGAGCAACGACAAAGTGACCGATGCCGACAACGACCAGGTAGTCTTTGTGGGCGATTCCATTTTTGCCCCGACCATCGAACGGGAAGAGGAAGAGGGCTTTTTCAGGTTTGAGCGCGAACGCCGCTACGGCTTGAATTAGCAAGCTAATATCCATCCTCATAATCGCTTATAGCCGTTAGAGCACCCAACCCTGACAATGGCGGGCTTTCTCTTCCCTGATTGGATCAAGGAGATCAGATTGAGCGCCGCCACCCACAATCCCGAATCCGGCCTTCCAACCTGGCTGATCGTCTTTGCGCTGGCGATGGGCGGCTTTGGTATCGGTACCGGTGAATTCGCCATCATGGGGTTGATGCCCAATGTCGCCCAGGATCTCGGCGTTTCGGAGCCACAGGTAGGCCACCTTATCTCCACCTATGCGCTGGGCGTAGTAGTCGGCGCACCCATTCTGGCCATTCTCGGTGCGCAACTGTTCCGGCGGCAGCTGCTCATTCTTCTGATGTCCTTCTACGCGCTGGGCAACCTGGCCAGTGCCCTGGCCAGCCATTACGAATCCCTGCTGGTTTTCCGGTTTATCGCCGGACTGCCCCATGGCGCCTACTTCGGTGTTGCCGCACTTGTGGCAGCTTCACTGGTGCCGGTACACAAGCGGGCCAAGGCGGTGAGCCAGATCATGATGGGGCTGACACTTGCACTACTGATCGGCAACCCTCTGGCCACGGTGATGGGGCAATCCATGGACTGGCGCTATGCCTTTGGTTTTGTTGGCCTGGTGTCGTTACTAACCGTGGTGCTGATTACGCTGTTCCTGCCCAAAAACCCCCAGGAACAAAGGCACAGCCCGTTAAGCGAAGTCCGCGCCTTTAACAAACCACAAATCTGGTTTGCGCTGGCCATTGGTGCCATCGGCTTCGCAGGCATGTTCGCGGTGTTCAGTTACCTTGCCCCGACACTGCTGGAAGTCACCCGAGTGGATGCGGTCTGGATTCCCGTGGCCCTGGTGGTGTTCGGGATGGGCGGTTTTGTGGGCAACCTGCTTGGTGGCTGGCTGTTTGACCGTCTGCAATTCCGGGCCGTTGGCGTGATCCTGGTGTTCAGCGCCATGATTCTGAGCGTCTTTCCGTCTGCCACAGGCTCATTGCCCGTGTTACTCGTAGTCTGCTTCCTGACCGCATTAATGGTAGCCCTGGGCCCGGCTCTGCAAACCCACCTGATGGACGTGGCAACCGGCGCCCAGACTCTGGCCGCTGCCTCCCATCACGCCGCGTTCAATCTCGCCAACGCCCTCGGCCCATGGCTGGGCGGGCTGGCCATTACCGCCGGCTTCGGCTGGCAGTCCACTGGCTACGTAGGGGCTGCCACCGCCGTGGCCGGGCTGATGATTTTCCTGGTCGCCTGGCGCCGGCCTGAGCCGGTGCCAGAGGCCAGCTAGGCGCTCATTTCTCACGCTACAGTCATTATCATTCACTCCGCTTAGCCAGTAGAATAGCGAGCTTTGAACGTTACCTGCGCGGAAACCGGAGTGAAACCCCAGCCAATGCCCTCGCAACCTCTGGCAAATACTGGCCTCAGAGCCAGGCTATTGCGCCAACTGGATGATTCAGCGACAACGCTGAACGGCACCCAGTTGCCCTGCTTCGCAGAGCGCCTGAGCCGGCTGTTTGGCCTGGGCGACACCATGACTCTGGATGCGGCCATTGGTTATCGGGCGAAACAGCCAGGCACGCCTCAGGGCGCCACGGTAGAGCGGTTAACCGAGGAACTGGCGACAATACGCAGGGCACTGGTTCAGCGTATTCGCGGGTTTGGCGCCGATCTGGAGTTTGACGGTGAACCCGAGCTTGAAGCCGCTCTCAATGCCTGGCTGGCGCTGCAACGCAAAGTGGCGGCCAACAGCCGTCAGTTGCGGGACAAGGTTCGAAAATCGATGAAAGATCAGGGCCCGAAGCTGGCCCACCTGGCCGAATTGGACGCCGTGTTTGATCAAACAATGGCCGGGTATACCGCACAGTGTTTTTCCCATATTCCCAAGGTACTTGAACAACGATTCGAGCACCGATCGACCACCCCGGAGCAAAGCCCCACCCCGGCCACAACGGCCGACTGGTTCCACCGCTACTGCGAGGAAGCGCAGTCTTTGTTACTCGCTGAACTGGATGTTCGGCTGGAACCGGTTCTGGGTTTGCTGGAGGCTTGCCACAAAGAGGTTAACAACACCCCATGAGTAAACTGTTCTTTACCCTGGCGTTTGCCATCGGCCTGGCCGTGGTAGCCTGGATTGGTGCCGGATTTGTCGGTTCCGACCTGCTGGCGCTGGCGTTTACCGGCCTGATTGGCGCCGTTTACTGTCTCGGCTTTGGCGAACTGGTGAATTTCCGCCGACAAACCCGCGAACTGAACGCACAGGTTCATCAGTTACCTGAAAGCCAGGAGCAGGTTAACCACTGGCTTGGCACACTGCCCGCCCCGATGCAGTTCCCGGTGCAACGGCGAATCGAGGGCCATGCCGCCGCATTACCCGGCCCGCAACTGACACCCTACCTGACCGGCCTGCTGGTGATGCTGGGCCTGCTGGGCACCTTTGCGGGCATGATTGTGACCCTGGGCGGCGCCGCCTCGGCCCTGGATAACAGCACCGAACTGAGCGCTATTCGCAGCGCACTGGCCGCTCCGATTGCCGGTTTGAGCCTGGCCTTTGGCACTTCCATTGCCGGTGTGGCGGCCTCTGCCATGCTGGGGCTGGCTTCCACCCTGAGCCGCCGGGACCGGTTGCAGGCTTCCCGCGCACTGGATAGTGCTCTGCGCGACAAGCTGCATCATCTATCCGCAGATCATCAACGCCACCAGGCGTTCCTGGCGCTGGAAAGCCAGGCCAAAGCCCTGCCCGAAATGGCCTCGGCCATGGAACGCATGACGGCGCGCATGGAGCAACTTGGCCAGCAACTGGAACAGTCCCTGACTCACAACCAGCAGGAATTCCACAGCACGGTCGGCCACCACTACCAGACCCTGGCCAACTCCGTGGCCGACTCCCTGAAAACGGCATTGGATAACACTGCAAAGCAAGCGTCAGAGCGGATTGAGCCCATTGTTGTCCAGGCCCTGGAGCAGCTTCAGAAGGATGCTCACGGCCTGCAACAAAGCTGGGCAGATAATGCCCGTGAACAACTCACCGAATTGATCTCCGGGTTTCAGACAGTTACCACAGAGGCGGGCGAACGCTGGCAGCAGAATCTGACTGCACAGCAGGCCCAGAACCAGGAGACGCTAGCGGCCCTCTCAAAGCAGAACGAACAAAGTCAAAGCCAGTTGCAGGAACAGCTCCACACCTGGCTTGGCGCCATCAACGACCAGCACCAAACCTGGCTCAAGGAACAGCAGCAACAACTGGTACAGAGCTGTGAACGCCTGAACAACGCCGGAGCTGAGGTGTCGCAACACTGGCACCGACAGCAGG
>ENA-ORDG01000366-ORDG01000366.1-marine-metagenome-genome-assembly--contig:-NODE-366-length-20480-cov-4.559820_pt1 | contig 20480 bp, 18 predicted proteins | sample MGYA00248629_ERZ508524 | MGnify/ENA primary metagenome ERZ508524 (study PRJEB26194, sample SAMN05421901) | marine metagenome | isolation source: East of Rio de Janeiro, Brazil, South Atlantic Ocean...
AAAAACTTTAAAAAAACTTGCGTTTAATTTTAACTCCCAACTTGTCGCAAAAAATTGACGAGGTTTACAATTTGGTTAGTACTTAAATTTATATTTGACACCTAAATTAAAATTGATTGAATAGGTGTTTACATTATCCATCACGTTGAAATGGTACTTATATAAACCTTCAGCCTCTAAAGAAAACTTTTTGCTTAATGGTAATTCTGCTAATAATCCTGCTTGCAAGGTAAAATGACTATTATTAAAAATATTAAATTCTCCTAAATTCAAATCTTTATCATTATAGTTAGACATACTTACATTATTATTTCTTAAATGAAGAACACTCCCACCACCTTCAGCAAAAATATTTAGCTTTTTATCAATTACCTTGTAGCTGGCCATAATCGGTATTTCGTAATAATCTAATTTGTAGTTTAACGTAATCTCTTCAGAAGAGTTACTAAAATTTTCAATGGTTTGTTGACTTACAAAATTGTTAGATCTTGTATTAATATAATGCATTAAACTAGGTGTTCTTTCAGGTGAAATATTTATATGTTTTGCTTGATAAGAATAATTTTGAAAAGCGATACCGGTATATAACCAGAATTTTTTATCTAACTGAATAAAAAATTGAGCGCCATAACTATAATTTAGTTGAAAGTTTTGAGATAAATTAGGATTTGCAGACGCTAATGGATGCTCTTTATGTAATGGTTGCATTAAATTGCTACCGAAAAACGGTTTTACCGCCCAATTTAATTTTGAGTCTTTATTGGTTTGGTGTTCATCTTCTTTTTCCATGAGTTCGGGATTAAGAATTAATTCATTTTTAATAATGCCGAAAGAAGAGAGTTTTATCGAGTCTAGTTTTACTTGATTTAATTTGTGTGAGTTGAAATTAGAATTTGTGTTGGATTTATTACTGACTTTTGTTTGCTGTTGAATTCTATTTTTTTCTGAAGTATTACTACTCGATAATCTATTAGGTTTATTTTTTGAATTTAGAGCCTCATTCTGTTTCCAGAATTCTTGTTTAGTAGAGTTAGCCTCTTCTTGTACTTTTTTAGTTTTAGTAATGATCTCTTGATCTTGTTGACTTCTCTTTTCTAAAGAATCTTTAAAAATTAGGTTGTTAATTTTTTCATTTGAGTTTTTATTAAGATTAATAACATCAAACTGAATAAGGCTTACGATCGTAATCGGGATAAGCATAGTTGCAATACTTAGAAGAAAAATAACAGCTCTTTTTTTTCTCCGTTTTTTTGTGATTGTTTGATCAATAGAATTCCATACGTTGTCACTAGGAGTGAACGCATTTTGTTCATTGTCGAATTTATTTTTCCAATTATTATGCTCCACGTCTAGAATTTTTTAATTCATGTTTTTTTTGAAGAAAGCTTTTTAGAGCAGCTTTTGCTCGATGCAAATTAGATTTTGACGTATTTACAGAAATCTCTAATTGTTTGCTTATTTCTTTATGAGAAAAACCGTCTAAATAATATAAACTGAAAACAATTCTATATTGATTTGGTAAGCTTTGTATTGCTTCTAGAATAACTTTTAAAGGTAAATCTTGATATTCATCTAAATTGGTATCTTCCCATTTTAATTGGCTATCATAAAAAACTACATTAATTTCTTTTTTATTACGATACCTATCGATCGCTTTATTAATCGCGATTCTTTTCATCCAGCCTTCAAAAGAACCTTTTGCTTTATATTTCTTGATATGAAGAAAAACCTCCACGAAAGTATCGTGTAGGTTATCTTCTGCTTCGGCTTGATTTTTACAATATTTAAGGCAAACCAAAAACAGCTTTTGTTTGTATTGTTCATAAAGCTGTTTTTGGGCCTTTCTATCTTTTTTCTTGCAAGAAGTTATAAGTTCTTTCTCTGTCAAGTAATTAGAATTTAATTGCAATCTGTAACTCCTTTAATCGTTATTTCTCTGTCATCTATGTTTGTGCCTGTATAGAATGACTTGCGATTGAGATATAAAGTTTGCGGATTACTAATTAAGGTATAATTTTCAATGTTTAGACTATCTGTTTGGGTTGTTGCCCAGTCTTCAGTTTCATAGAAATTAAATTGAATAGGATCTAAAAATTCTTCAGAATTCACAGAAAACATACAAGGTAAATAGTCTTTTAAAGAAACTTCAATTGGTTGTTGAAGATCGTCAATGCATACTTCAACTTCATAATTCATACAGTCCATAATACAGTTTCTTTCCATAAAAATTGTATTTGTACCGTCGGTAATTGTAAAGTTACAACATTCGTTAAAACCTGATAATACTTGCCAGTCTTTATTGAGAAAGTCTAACTCTCCGTTATTCTGTAGAAAAATATTGGTATATAAATTATCTTCACTAATGTCTGAATGTGCTACCCAACTTCCATCATATTTTACATTATCGTGAAAAAATGAAAGTCTTCCTGTTGGTGATAAACTTAGTAGCGCTCCTTCAAATTCTTGATGATTTGTGTAAGAAATGATCTCCAAATAACATTTATCATACTCATCACCGTCACCAGAACCGGTTAAATATTCTTCGCATGCAATAATAAGTTCTTCATTAGCACAAGTCTCTATAGACTCTTGTAAATCCTGATTGTTTTGAATTTCTATTGTATTTCCGCTGCTATCTGTTGTCATTAACGGATAGTTAATTCCCATTTGTAAATTAATAGGGATCGAATTTAAAAAATCACTAAACGCTGTACCATTACTAATATAGTTAGAACTTACGTAGTCTTGATTCGAGTCGAAAAGATATAGAATCAATGGGTAATTAAATTTTATACAGCTGATTGTTTCCTCATCAGGATCTTCAGACGTTGCAATTCTTTCAAGGTAAGAACTCAATTCAGAATTTTTTTCGACAATTTCTACCTCTTCATAAGTTGGCATACCAACAGGTTCGTTTTCACAAGCTATAACAGCAAAAAGTGATAAGGTTAAATAAAATATTTTTTTCATCATCTTAAAAATTTAGTGGTTTACTAAATAGTCTGTTTGAAAGTAAAAGGTTGCGTCTAAATTTTAATAATGTGTTGGTTTTTTGATTATTATAAGATGAATAGCCAAGAGAAGTCTAGGATCTATAGCTATCATTAGTTCAGAAAAAGAGATATAATCTTTAATAGTGATAGTTTCTAAATATTCTTCATTAGTAATAAATAGAGAAATTTGTAGAGGATAGCTAAAAAGCATTAAATCTCTATTTTCGGTTACCTCAGTATTTATGAAATGTAAATTGAATTCTTCTAGTTTAGTTTGTTCTAAACCATTCTTAATAGTTGAAGTGATTTTTGGTTTTGTAGTTAAATCAATTGGATAAGTTTGAAAATTTTTTGGTACTTGAAATGAATTTCTCATAATAAACTATTTAGAGTTTTCTAAATAGTCTAAATACAGAAGAAAGGTTGCGATTTTCTAAACAAAAAAAGCCTGCTTATCTAAAAGCAGGCTTTTTGAAAACTTATTATAGTTTTATTTTTTACACTCTTACGTGACCGTCACCGTAAACATAGTATTTATTGGTTACTAACTGTTTAAGGCCTAACGGGCCTCTGTGGTGTAATTTATCGGTACTTATGGCTAACTCTGCGCCAACTCCCATTTGACCACCATCGGTAAATCGGGTAGAAGCGTTATGGTAAACCGCTGCACTATCGATTTGCTCCATAAATTTAGCGGCTTTGTCTTTATCTTCTGTAATAATACAAGCAGAGTGACCACCGGAATACTGATTTATTTTTTCGATAACACTGTCAATACCATCAGCTTCGGCAAGTACAATTTTTAATGCTAAAAATTCTTCGTACCACGTATCTTCACTTGGTATTTTTTCTTCATTAGAAAGTGTAGCGCTAACTTTTTCATCTACAAGAATCTTTACGTTTGCTTCTTTTAAAACAGTCTGAAGCTCTTTCAGTTTAGATTCGTATGCTGGAATATTCTTGTCGATAAATACTTTATCTAATGCATTACATCCTGAAATTTTATCTGTTTTCGCGTTGAAAATAACTTTTACTGCTTTTTCCCAATCGGCATCTTCTGCTACATATAAAAAGTTATTCCCACGACCACTTACCAATACGGCACATTTAGCGTGATCTTTTACAAACTGAATTAAACGCTCACCACCTCTTGGTACGATCAAGTCTAATTGTACCGGTGGATTTTGTAAAAACTCCTGTGTTTCTGTTCTGTTGGTGTGCATTAGCTCGATCCAGTCTTTAGCTAGACCGTTTTCTTCTAAAGCTTCGTGCCAACATTTTTCAAGAATGATATTACTGTTTTTTGCTTCTTTACCACCTTTTAAAAAGATTTTATTATTGGCTTTAAAAGCTAATACAGCAGCTTCAATGGTAACGTCTGGTCGAGATTCATAAATAATCATGATCGTACCAAACGGTGCGGTTTTATTAATAATTTTTAAACCGCTATCTAAAGTTCTGTCAGAAATTTCTTTACCAACAGGATCGTCTTGTTCTTTTACTTCTTTAATCGCCTGTATCATTCCATCAACCTTAGCTTCATTTACCACTAATCGGTCGTAAAGTGCTTGATCGTCTTTATTAAAAGCGTCAAGATCTTTTTTGTTTTCAGCGATAATGTTAGAACGTTCTCGATCGATAATTTTCATCATCGAGTCTAAAACTTTATCTTTTATTGTTGAATCTAATAATTGCATGTTTCGTTTTTTAGTTGTTAAAATTTACTTAGTTGGTAAACTTTGTTCCTACATCTTTTCCGTCAATAATATCTAAAATCACATTGTGTCGTTTACCATTTGCGATGTAGGTAGGTATATCTTTATTTGCGGTTCCTTTAGCAATTTTTAATTTAGAACCCATTCCGCCACGGCCTTCGCCTTCACCTTTGTCTGAAGTTTGAACGTATTTTTCAACATTCTCATCTACTTTTACTTCATTCAGTTTTTCTGAATTTTCATCTTCCGGGTGACCGGTGTAAAATCCTTCGATATCGGTAAGAATAATTAGCTTATCGGCATTAATCAATTCGGCTACTAAACTTGCTAATTCATCATTATCAGAAAACATAGACATGGTTAATGATACGGCATCATCTTCATTAGCGATCGGGATTATCCCTTCAGCTAATAAGCCTTCGTAACAGTTAATCATGTTTTCTCTGTGCTTACCAGGATCGAAGTCTCTTTTGGTGGCTAGAACTTGAGCGCAACGCATACCGTAATCGTGAAAAATGCTGTAATAGTGTCGCATCATTCTTGGTTGTCCTACGGCAGAAAAGACTTGTCTTCTAATCGATTTGTCTTGTATTTTACATTCGCCAAGTATTTCTTGTCCTGCTATAGAAGAACCAGAAGAAACTAGAACGGTCATAATATCACGTTCGTATAATTCTGCAATTTGTCTTACTAGCTCTTTTAATACAGGGCCTAAAATTCGGTTGTCTTTGTTGGTCATTACATTGGTTCCAACTTTAATTACAACTCTTTTTGTATCCTCGTCCATAATTGGTTTATAATGAATAAAATTATTTTTCTCCTAATTCGATTGCTCTATTAAAAGCTGCATAAGCTGCCTCTTTTATAAGGTCTTTGACATTGTTGTCGTCCATAGAATCTAACGCAGCTCTTGTGGTACCTCCTTTAGATGCAACTCTGTTCATCCAAGTTTGTGGCGATAAATCGTTTTTGTTGAAAAGCTCTACGGCTCCTTCAAAAGTGTTGCTTACTAAAACTTTAGAATCGTGTTCTGAGAATCCCATTTTTTTAGCAGCTTCGAGCATAGAATTCATAAAGTAGAAAACATATGCAGGTCCGCTACCTGAAATTCCTGTTGAAGCATCAATAAATTTTTGGGTATCTACGTGTATCGATTCTCCTGTAGTATCTAATAAATTTCTAATGGCTAATAATTCTACTCTAGAAACTTTATCAGACTCGGTATAAGAAGTAACACCTTTACCAACTTGTGCCGGTAAGTTAGGCATTGTTCTTACAACTTTTTCTGCGCCTAAACGCTCTTGGATAGACTCGATGGTAACACCGGCCATTAACGAAATGAAGATTTGATTTTGATTAATCATTGGCTTCATTTTTTCGAAAAGATCATCACTGTGATAAGGTTTCACAGCGATAAAAACTAAGTCTGCTTTAGGAAGGCAGTCTTCTAATTTATCGTAAACATCGAAATGCGAAACTTCTTTTAAAGCAATTATTTTTTCTGGATCAGTGTCGAATATCTGAAGGTTTTTTTCTCCCAGAAGTGATGATTTTACCATTCCTTCTGCGTAAGTTAACCCCATATTTCCTGCTCCAATTACTAATACTTTCATTTTTGTTTATTTCTTGGTTTAGTATTTATTTGCTTTATAATGTACAAGGACTGTGCAGATATCCTTATAAAAAGCACAAATTCACAGCCATCCGAAAATTAGTAATTAACTAGTGTATTAGTTAATACTTTGACATTATTTTAATAAAATTGTGTAGATAATCTAATTTGGTGATGAAAATTTAAAATTTTAATAACTGCCAATACGTCGAAAAGTGTAAGTATGTCAGTTAAAGAAATCTTAAAATATAAAAAGCTCCGAAGAAATTCGGAGCTTTTTATGCATTTGAAAGAGAATAATTACTTCTCGTTATTGTGTTCTCTTTTTTTATCTTCTCTTGGAGGTCTTGGTAAAAGCGCCTTTCTAGAAACTTTTTCTTTTCTAGTTTTAGGATCTACTCCAAAATACTTCACATCAATTACATCGCCCATATTTACAACATCGGTAACGTTGTTAGTGCGTTCCCAAGCAAGTTCAGAAATGTGTAATAAAACTTCGTTTCCTGGAGCATCTACATATTCTACAACTGCACCAAAATCTAAAATCTTGATTACTTTTACTTCGTAAACACTACCTTTTTCAGGCTTAAAAGTAATCGAATCGATCTTCGCCATTACTTTATCGATACCTTCTTGATCGGTTCCTAAGATCTCCACAATTCCTTCTTCGGTTACAGGATCTTCGTTAATAACGATTTCTGTTCCTGTTTCTTTCTGAAGTTCTTGAATTACTTTACCTCCAGGACCAATTAAAGCACCAATAAATTCGTTAGCGATTCTACGAGTGATCATTTTTGGAGCATGACCTTTCACTTCTTCACGAGGAGCTTCGATCGTTTCGGTAAGTTTACCTAAGATATGAAGCCTTCCTTCTCTTGCTTGTTTTAAAGCTTTAATTAAGATCTCGTAGCTTAATCCTTTCACTTTAATATCCATCTGGCAAGCCGTGATCCCGTCTTCTGTTCCGGTTACTTTAAAATCCATATCACCTAAGTGATCTTCATCTCCTAAAATATCTGAAAGAACAGCGTATTTTCCAGAATCTGCATCAGAGATTAATCCCATGGCGATACCAGAAACCGGTTTTTTAATTTTTACACCTGCATCCATTAATGCCATTGTACCGGCACAAACCGTTGCCATAGAAGAAGAACCGTTAGATTCTAAAATTTCTGAAACTACACGAACTGTATATGGGCAATCTTCAGGAATCATTCCTTTTAAAGCTCTTTGTGCTAAGTTACCGTGACCAACCTCTCTACGTGAAGTACCACGAATTGGGCGTGCTTCTCCTGTTGAGAAAGGAGGGAAGTTGTAGTGAAGGTAAAAAGTCTCTTCACCTTCGAAACTTGGCATATCAATTTGGTTAGCTTCTCTAGAAGTACCTAATGTTGCGGTTGCTAAAGCCTGAGTTTCTCCTCTAGTGAAAATAGAAGAACCGTGTGTAGATGGTAAATAATCTACTTCACACCAGATTGGTCTAATCTCATCAGTTTTTCTACCATCTAAACGTAAACCTTCGTTTAAAGTTAGGTCACGTACGGCAGCTTTTTCTGCTTTAGAATAATATTTTGAAATTAAATCTCCGAAATCTTCTCTTTCTTCTTCAGAAAAGCTATTTGCAATTTCTTCTTTAATTTCACCAAAAGCGGTAGAACGTTCTTTTTTAGAAGATCCTGCTTTTGCTACGGCATAAACTTTATCGTATGCCATTTCGTGAATCTTCTGCTGAAGTGCTTCATCTTCTCTTTCTCCATCATATTCACGAGTTTCTTTTTTACCAAATGCTTCTGCTAATTTTACTTGAGCTTCACATTGTTTTTTAATGTGGTCGTGTGCAAATTTGATGGCTTCTGTCATTTCTTCTTCAGAAATTTCATTCATTTCGCCTTCAACCATCATCACAGAATCTGCAGAAGCTCCGATCATCATATCGATGTCTGAATTTTCTAACTGTGCGCGTGTTGGGTTAATGATTAATTCGCCATTTACACGACCTACTCTTGCTTCAGAAATTGGGCACTCGAAAGGAGCGTCTGAAAGTTGAATAGCTGCTGAAGCTGCTAAACCAGCCATTGCGTCTGGCATTACATCTTCGTCATGAGACATTAACTGAATCATGATCTGTGTTTCTGCATGATAATCTTTGGGGAAAAGTGGTCGAAGTACACGATCTACTAAACGCATCGTTAATACTTCACCATCACTTGGTCTAGCTTCTCTTTTGAAGAAACCACCCGGGTAACGTCCTGCAGCCGCAAATTTCTCACGGTAATCTACAGTTAATGGTAAGAAGTCAACATCGCTTTGTTTGTAGTTAGATACTAATGTACAAAGCAACATACACTTCCCCGATTGTACAACCACAGAACCATGTGCTTGTTTTGCTAATTTTCCGGTTTCGATAGAGATTTCTCTTCCATCTCCTAAATCGATAACCTCTTTAAATGTTTTTGGAATCATAAAATTTGTGTTATTAAACAATGGTCTTCCGTCTTACCGGACGGTCTGGGTTGTGTTGTTGTGTGTTTAATAGACCAATGAAAAACTACCCAATTATTGTTTGGGTGACAATTTATCTTATAAAAAAAAGGGGCGTAAAGCCCCTTTTAATATTATTTTCTTAATCCTAATTCCTTAACGATAGCACGATATCTTAAAATATCTTTCTTCATTAAGTAATCAAGTAAGCTTCTTCTTTTACCTACTAGCGCTACTAGTGAACGCTCAGAGTTGTAATCTTTTCTGTTTGTTTTTAAGTGGTCAGAAATATACGCAATTCTTTTCGTGAATAATGCGATTTGACCTTCTGCTGAACCGGTATCGTTTTTACCTTTACCGTGTTTTTCGAACAATTGTTCTTTTTCTTCTTTTGTTAAATACATTCCAATATTATTTCAATGATTATTATGTACCGATAGTTTTTCTATCGAAGCGGCAAAGATACATTTATTATTTAATAAACAATTTCTTTACTCGAATTATTTTTATTACGCTCTAATAGGCTGATTTAAAATTAAATCTATATAAAGATTGATCTTATTTTTTAGCTCTTTTCGTTGCGTGATAAAGTCTAAGAAACCATGCTCTAATAAAAACTCAGAACGTTGGAAACCTTCTGGTAAATCTTTACCAGTTGTATCTTTAACAACACGAGGACCAGCAAAACCAATTAATGCTCCTGGTTCAGAAATATTTATATCTCCTAACATCGCAAAAGATGCAGTTGTCCCACCAGTAGTAGGATCTGTACATAACGAGATGTAAGGTAATTTAGCTTCTGCTAATTGCGCTAACTTCACTGAAGTTTTTGCCATTTGCATTAACGAGTAAACTGCTTCTTGCATTCTTGCACCACCAGATTTTGAAATAATCATTAATGGTAGCTTATGCTCGATACAATAATCTGCTGCTCTTGCTATTTTTTCACCTACTACAGAACCCATAGAACCACCTACAAATCTAAAATCCATACAAACGACAACGAGGTCTTTTCCTTTAGATTTTCCTACGCCGGTTCTAATGGCGTCTTTTAAACCTGTTTTTTCTTGCGCATCTTTTAAACGATCGGGATACTTCTTGGTATCTTCAAACTTTAAAGGATCTTTAGCAGTTAGGTTTTTATCTAGTTCTTTATATTTTGCATCGTCAAAAAGTATTTCGAAATACTCTTCGCTACCAATTCTAACATGGTATCCGTCTTCTGGACTTACATAGAAATTTTTAGCTAGTTGCTCTGCATCTACGATTTTTCCGGTAGGAGATTTGTACCAAAGTCCTTTAGGGACGTCTTTCTTATCTTCGGTAGCGGTCTGAATTCCTTTTTTTGTTCTTTTAAACCAAGCCATAAATAGTTATTTGGGTTGTATGAGGTTTTATAGAATTTGATTAAAGACTGTTAACGTTGTTTAAGTCTTCGAAGGCTTTTTTAAGTCTGTTCTTAAAAGTAATTTCTCCTTCTCTTAACCATTTTCTTGGGTCGTAGTATTTTTTATTAGGCACATCTTCACCTTCTGGGTTACCAATTTGCGTTGCTAAATAATCTTTGTGCTCTAAGATGTAATCACGTACACCTTCAGCAAATGCATATTGTAAATCGGTATCGATGTTCATTTTAATTACTCCGTAACCAATTGCTTCTCTAATTTCTTCAACAGTAGAACCACTTCCGCCGTGAAAAACAAAATCGATGTGATTTTCTTCTACACCATATTTCTCGGTAATGAACTCTTGAGAATTTTTAAGGATTTTTGGAGTTAATTTTACGTTTCCTGGTTTGTAAACCCCGTGAACGTTACCAAAAGCAGCTGCAATTGTAAATTGATCACTTACTTTGCTTAACTCTTCGTAAGCGTAAGCTACTTCTTCTGGTTGCGTGTATAATTTAGATGAATCTACATCGGTATTATCTACACCATCTTCTTCACCACCGGTAATCCCTAATTCAATTTCTAAAGTCATACCCATTTTGCTCATGCGAGCTAAGTATTCTTTACAAATTTCAATATTTTCTTCAAGTGATTCTTCACTTAAATCAATCATATGTGAACTATATAATGGTTTACCGTGCTCTTTGTAAAATTTTTCACCGGCATCTAATAAACCGTCAATCCAAGGTAATAATTTTTTTGCACAGTGATCGGTATGTAAAATTACTGTTGCACCGTAAGCCTCTGCTAGATCGTGTACGTGCTTTGCACCGGTAACACCACCTAAAATCGCTGCTTGTTGGTTCTCGTTAGAAAGACCTTTACCGGCATTAAAAATTGCACCTCCGTTAGAAAATTGAAGAATTACAGGTGAATTTAGCTCTGCCGCAGTTTCTAAAACTGCATTAATAGTGTTAGAACCTACTACGTTTACTGCCGGAAGGGCATAACCATTCTCTTTTGCATGGTTAAAAATTTCTTGTACTTCTTTTCCGGTAGCAACACCAGGCTTAATATTATGACTCATGAATTAGTTTTTTAATTAAACGATTTACAAAATTAATAAAATAAAATGGGTTAGAAAGGATAATTAATTCCAACATTATAAACTGCGTGTGCAAAATTGTAATGCTGAAACCATTCTTGTCGATTATAAGCGGGGTTGTAAGTTTTAAACCCAACATCGAAACGAATTACAAAAAAGCTAAGGTCGTAGCGTAAACCTAAACCAGAACTTACTGCAATTTCTCTAAAATCTTTAATAGAAGTGAACCTAGAACGCTCGTCTTCTACATTGTCTAAAACATTCCAAATGTTACCGGCATCTACAAAAACAGCACTGTTTAATTGCCCAAATAGATTAAAGCGATACTCGGCATTGAGTGTGATTTTCATATTCGCTTCGTTAAACTCGTTAATTCCGCCAGAGCTTCCGGGACCTAGATCGTAAGCTTGCCAACCTCTGTTATCGTTTGCGCCACCGGCAAAAAAGCTACGTGCAAAAGGAATGCTGTTAGAATTTCCGTAAGGAACAGCGATACCTCCTAAAGCTCGAATGGCGAAGATGTTTTGTTGACCTAAATCCCAATGTTTGATAAAATCGGTTTCAAATTTTCCGTATTGAGAGAATTCAACCCCAAAAAGATTATAGTTGTCATTATCATTTTTATCAAGATTTAAAAGAGGAGCGACAAGCGAAAGGGTGCTTCCGGCAGCTTCAACTTTAAATCTGAACTGCGTAAAATCTTGATCGTATATATTTTCTTTGGTGTTTTTAATATAGCTGAAGTTAGAGGCTAGTATTAAATTGTCTTGCGTTAATCTATTTCTTCGCTCAATAATATTTCTGGTGATCTGATTTTCTTCCGAAGAAAAATTATAAGTGTTATTATTAAAATCCCTAATGAAAGATTGCGCACCATCGGGAATACTTAAATTAGGAAGGTTGTCGTCGTTAGGATTGCTGTCGTCGTTGAAATATGAATTGTCTACTTGGTCAAAATTATTTTGCGCAATGTTGTTAAGCCTGCTGAAAGAATTTCGGTAAACATTAAAATAGTTGCTGGAGTTTAGGTTTCTTACATATTGTAAATCGATCAAATCTAGACGATGGGTAAGTTCATCGTTAGGATACCAGCGGTAATTAAACTTACCGGTAACATTATGCTTATCTAAACCAATATTTTGCTGTGTGCTTACACCGGCACTTACAGTGGTGAACGGAAACATCGATTTTGGGATGATCCCATCAGTATTAATAGGGAATGCGATCTTTGGGAATGATAAATTTACATCGGCTCCAATTTCTGAAATATTAAAAAAGCGATCTTCACTATCGGCCGCATCGTTTGAAGAGCCAATGCTACCTCGACCTCCAATTTCTAACGTTTCGGCGCCGCCAAAGACGTTTCTTATTAAAAGTGAACCTCCAAAACCGATCCCGAAATCTTGAATATTACTTCTGGAAACATCAAAATTAAAATCGACTCCAAATTTTTCTTTTGGGGTAAGAAAAATATTCGTGATTAATTGAGTTCCTGTTGAATCTCGCGGATCGGGCATATATTGAATATCGGGATATTTAAAAATCCCTAATTGATTCATCCTTCTGTAAGTAAGCGATCGGTCTGAATCTCTGTAAACTTCTCCTTTTTTTATAAAAACTGCATCTGCGATTGCTTCAGGCTTGTAATTCATCTCTTCAAAACTATAAAGCGTATACCCTTTAAAGCTGGCAGAATCGGTGATGGGTTTATTTTGGTTGCTATATTTGTAATCGGTAAAAATGTTTACATCGCTAATGTAATGCGCTCGGTAAGGAACGGTGTAAGCGGTATCTTCTTTTTGAATATTTCTATCGGCAATCACTAAGTCGATATTAACTTTATGATTGGTATCGATAGTATCGGCATCAAAACTAATGTATTCTTGCTCGAAGTGATAAAAACCATTGTTTCTAAATAAACTTACAATACGATCACGTTCTGCGTTAAATTTATCGGTTTCAAACTGCTCGCCGCTAACCACGAGACTTTCTTCTTTGTGTTGTTGATAAACAGAGTCTGCTTGTGGCGAAGCAATACGTTCAGCTATTGAATCTAAAATGTAAGCTTGGTGTGGCTTTATGCGGTATTCAACTTTAGCTCTTTTATTTTCTAATTTTTCAATGTTATAATCGGTTTCTACATTAAACCAACCGTGGTTCCAGTACCAAGCTTTTAGTCGACTGGCAGAACGCTCAGTCTTTTCTTTATTTAAGATTACCGGAGCTTCACCGGCATCTTCTAAAAATTCGTGAAAACCAACATACGATTGACCTATTTTTTCAACCTGCTTTTTAGAAAGCCAATTAATAAGTCGCTTTTCTCGTTTTGGTTTTTTATGCAGCCATTTATAAAAAGTAGTGTCGGGATTTGGGTTGGCAGCGTTGTAAATGTGTAATTTTAAAGGAATACCAAGTAACGGAAGTTTTGCGTTTGGTTCTTGGTATAACTGATCGAAAATTTGTCTTTTGCTAATTTCTTCATCATTTACAAAAATCTTGTTCTCGGTAAGTAAATGTTGATCTTTTTGAACCTTTTTTACCGCATTACAAGAAATTATAAGCAGCACCAACAGAATAAATGATATTTTTGTCGTTACAGATTTCAAATAAAAAAAATTAAATTTCAAAAATACATCATTTTATGCTTAGCAAAGGCCAAATAAAGTTAATAAACAGCCTATCTCAAAAAAAATACAGACAAAAAAATGCATTGTTTGTGGCAGAAGGTATAAAAGTGATCAAAGAGCTGTTAAATTCTAACTTTGAATTGGAGCGTTTATTTTCTGAAGCTGATCTTTTTTTTACTGAAAATAATAAAATGCAACTTCTGGAAGCCAACGAGCTTAAGAAAATCACCAAACTTGCTACAGCTCAAACAGCCTTGGCTTTGTTTAAAATTCCGCAGAAAAAGCAAACGATAACCGAAGATTTTATCGTGGCTTTAGATGGAGTTCGAGATCCCGGAAATTTAGGAACGATCATTCGGCTTTGTGACTGGTTTGGCGTAAAGCAATTGTTATGCTCTAAAGATACGGTCGATTGTTATAACGAAAAAGTAGTGCAAGCCACAATGGGTTCTATTGCTAGGGTTGAAGTGATTTATGGCGATTTAACTGAAGAAATTTCGAAGCTCGATCTTCCTGTTTTCGGTACGTTTATGAATGGCGAAAATATTTATGAATCTTCACTTTCTTCCAAAGGAATTTTAGTGTTGGGGAATGAAGCTAACGGAATTTCAGATGAAATTAAGCAATTGAGCAAACATCAAATTTCGATTCCGCAGTTTGGAGAAACTAAAAACACCGAAAGTCTAAACGTCGCTACCGCTACCGCAATTTTATTAAGCGAATTTAAACGTCGCTAATCTTACTGAAAAGTAAAGTTTATGAAAATACCGCGGGTAGACATTTGATCGATATTACCCGTGTAAGGACTATTGGGATCTACGTCACGTTTTAATTCATCATTAATCGCAAAAACACCACGTATCGAAGGGCTAAATTTAAAGAAGAAAAGGTATAGATCTATCCCAAAACCTACTTCGTAATAGTAGGTGCTTTGCATCATTCTAAACTCACCGGCGCTATTATCGTCTGGGTTTTTCTCGTTACTCGATAAGTTGATAGAAGTCGAGACACCGCCAACAATAAACGGTTTAAAATTATTGATTCTTTTTGTTGAAAATTTTACAAGCAACGGAATATGAACATAAGTAGATCTTACTTCTCTAAAATTATCATCTTCCGGGATATCGGGATAGGTTAAATTTCTATTAGAAAAAACCACGCCCGGTTCTAATCGTAAATCAAAATAATCGTTTAGCCGTAAATTACCAATTAATCCCACGTTAAACCCTAGGCTTTTTTCAACAAGAATATCGTTAGTCGGGTGTTCTTTGTAGTCGAATTTAAAATCGTAAGAATTAAACCCTAAAAAGTAACCCCAAGACCATCTTTTCTTATCGAAATTCTCAAGGTTTCTTATTTTTTCTTTCGTAAAAAGTTGCGCGTTAGTGTATTGAAAACCTAGTAAGAAGGTTAAAACTAAAATTACTTTCTTCATACAATTATTTTGAAGCCGTGTAAATGGTAGCGACACCAAAAGTTTGAGGCTTATCTTGTGTATTTATAAACCCAATTTTTTTTAAAATATTGTTGAATTTTTCTCCGTATGGAAAAACAGCAGCACTATCACTTAAATATTTGTAGGCAACTTTATCTTTAGAGAACACTTTACCAATGGTTGGTAAGATGTATTTACAATGAATATGATAACCTTGTTTAAATGGAAATTTAGTAGGGACAGAAGTTTCTAAAACCACAAAAATACCTCCCGGTTTTAATACGCGGTAAATTTCTTGAAGTCCGTTTTCTAAAGTTTCAAAATTTCTCACTCCAAAGGCAACGGTAATCGCGTCGAAGCTATTATCTTCAAAAGGTAAATTTTCAGAATCACCTTGTATCATTTCAATTTTGTCAGAAAGCGAAGAACCTTCAATTTTCTTTCTTCCTACGCTTAACATTCCTTCAGAAAGGTCTAAACCAACCACTTTCGGAATGCCATTTTGCGCCATGCTAATCGCTAGATCTCCGGTTCCTGTCGCAATATCTAAAGCATTTTTAGGATGGGTGTCGGTAACTAATTTAATTACTTTTTTTCTCCACGAAGTATCGATCCCAAAAGAAATTACTCGGTTTAAACCATCGTAGTTTTCAGAAATGGTATCGAACATTTGCTCAACCTGCTTTTTCTTTGTGAGCTTAGAATCTTTATATGGAGTTACGTTTTTAGACATAGCAAAAATTTTTGCAAAGATAAGGTTTATGTAATAGATATAACTTTTACGATTAAAAAATTGCACCCTAAGCTTTTACTTCATATTTATAATTTAACCTATCTTTGTTACTTTCTGAAAAATTTCATGTTTATATGAAGATTATTATTGCGGGAGCGGGAGAAGTAGGATTTCATTTAGCTAAACTATTATCTTTTGAGTCTCAAGATATTACCTTAATCGATACCGATAAATATAATTTAGAATACGCCGATACGCATTTAGATATTAGAACCATTAAAGGAGACGCTACTTCGATAAAGGTCTTAAACGATGCGCAAATTAACGGGGTAGATCTTGTTATAAGTGTAACTTCTAGTGAAACTACTAATATTACGGTTTGTGTGTTAGCCAAGCAATTAGGTGCAAAAAGAACCGTTGCCAGAATTTCGAATACAGAATTTTTAGAAAATAAAGATGAAATTGGCTTTAAGCGATTTGGGATAGATGAATTAATTTCTCCGGAAGCGCTTGCCGCAAAAGAAATAAAATTACTTCTAGATCAGTCTGCTTTTAACGATACCTTTCAGTTTGAAGATGGTGCGTTAACGATGGTTGGTTTTAAACTTTCAAGAAATGCTTCATTTGTTCGTAAAAGTGTAAAAGAAGCTGCAGAAATTTTTCCTGAAGTTCATTTTGTGCCGATCGCTATTCAACGATTTAGTACACAATATACGTTAATTCCACGAGGTGATACGCAGTTTAGAGAAGGTGATCAGGTTTATTTTATTACAACGCAAGATGGTGTAGAAGAACTGTTTAAACTCACCGGAAAAGTAAAGCAAGACATTAAAAATATAATGATTCTCGGCGGAAGCAAAATAGGAAGAAGAACCGCTAAAGATCTAAGTGAATCAAAATTCAATGTCAAGTTAATTGAGCACGATAAAGAAAAAGCCTTCGATCTTGCCGATGAATTGCCTAAAGTATTAGTGATTAACGGTGATGGTCGCAATGTTGAATTGTTAGAAGAAGAGAATATTCACGATATGGATGCGTTTATCGCATTAACCGGTAATTCTGAAACCAATATCATGTCTTCGCTGGTAGCTAAATCGAAAACGGTAAGAAAAACCATCGCTCTAGTAGAAAATATGGATTATTTTCAGCTGAGTCATTCGATCGGGATCAATACACTTATCAATAAAAAGCTGTTAGCGGCTAATAATATTTTTAGGTATGTAAGAAAAGGTGAAGTAGTAGCGATGACCAAGCTTAACAATATGAATGCAGAATTGTTAGAGTTTATCGTTAATCCATCTTCTAAAGTTTGTAACAAGAAAATAAAAAATATCGATTTTCCGAGATCGTCAATTATTGGCGGAGTAATAAGAAACGGAAAAGGATTAATTACTCTTGGCGATTTTAGAATTCAGGAGGGCGATCGAGTAGTGGTTTGTTGCTTGCCAAGATCGATTAAAAAAGTAGAAAAACTCTTCTTGTAATGCCAAAACTTAACTATAAAATTATTCTGCATATTATGGGTTTGCTGTTAGTTTGTAACGGCGGCTTTATGATTTTTGCTTGTTTAGTAAGTTGGTATTATGCAGACGGAGTAACCGTTCAGATTTTAGGAGCAGCCATCACGACGATGCTTTTAGGGATGGCACTTATGTTTTTTACCCGAAATCACCGTAAAGAAATGAAAAAGCGTGAAGGTTACATTATTGTGACTTTTGGGTGGATTTTTATGGCGCTCAGCGGAATGTTGCCTTATCTTTTTTCTGAAGCCATACCAACCGTAACCAATGCTTTTTTCGAAACCATGTCGGGTTACACTACAACCGGAGCCACGATTTTAAATGATATTGAAGTAATTCCTGAAGGGATTCTCTTTTGGCGAAGCCTTACCCATTGGATTGGCGGAATGGGAATTATCGTACTTGCCGTTGCAATTTTACCGCTGTTAGGAATCGGCGGGATGCAGTTATTCGCTGCGGAAGCTCCAGGCCCAAGTGCCGATAAACTAAAACCTAGAATTACCGATACCGCAAAACGTTTATGGTTTATTTACGTAGGTTATACTTTTGCTGAAACCATTTTACTCAAGGTTGCCGGGATGAGCTTTTTCGATGCAATTAATCACGCGTTAAGTACACTTTCTACCGGAGGTTTTTCAACTAAAAATGCCAGTGCCGCTTATTGGAACGATCAGCCGATAATTCAATACATTCTAATTGTTTTTATGTTTTTGGCGGGAACCAATTTTGTCTTGAGTTACTTTAGTTTTAAAGGAAGAGTGCAAAAAGTTTTACGAGATGAAGAGTTTAAGTGGTATTGCATATTTGTATTTGGTTTTACGGCTATTGCTGCTTTATTAATTTATTTTGAAGCCGATGTTGGCGTGTCTTCGATTGCACATCCAATGGTTTGGGGTGAAGCAGAAAGTGCTTTTCGTCACGCGTTGTTTCAGGTGTTAACCGTGATTACTACAACCGGTTTTGTGTCGGCAGATTTTAGTTTATGGACGCCCTTTCTTACCATATTTTTCTTCGGAATGTTCTTCTTAGGCGGTTCTGCGGGTTCAACTTCAGGTGGAGTAAAAGTGGTGCGACATATCATCATGATTCGTAACGGAATCACAGAATTTAAACGAACCTTGCATCCTAATGCAATTTTGCCGGTTCGCTATAACGGAAGAAGCATTAAAGGAGAAATCGTATTTAATATTCTTGGTTTCTTTATTTTATATATGCTGGCATTTATTATCGGCGCGATTGGTTTAGCCTCGTTAGGTTTAGATTTTCCTACTTCTATAGGTGGTGCCGCATCTTCGTTAGGTAATATTGGTCCGGCGTTTGGCGCTTTAAGTCCGGTGAATAATTTTGATGCTTTACCTTCTCCGGGAAAATGGTGGTGCGCGTTTTTAATGCTTATCGGTCGTTTAGAACTCTTTACAGTTTTAATTATTCTTACTCCTTTCTTCTGGCGAAATAGATAATCGATGAGGTTAATAGTTTACTTTTTCCTGTTTATTTCATTGGGTTTACAAGCGCAAGAAGTTTCAGGAATTGTAAAAGATAGCCTTACGCAAGAAACTTTGCCTTATGTGAATGTTACTTATTTACATTCAGATGAAGGAACGAGTACAGATCAACAAGGCGTTTTTCAGCTTCAACTTTCAGAAGAAAACCAAAAAGATACTTTGTTGATTTCTTACGTAGGTTATCGGTCAAAATTAATTCCTGTACATCAATTAAATTCTACTTCCGAAGAGATTTTACTTCAGCAAGAACGAGCAGAAATAGAAACCGTTCAACTTCAAGTTAAGAAAGCAAAATATACTTCAGCAAGAAAAATAGGATTTAAGCGTAAAGGCGATTATCGTCATTCGAAAGCTTATGGTACTGAAGTTTGCGTCTGGATAAAAAATGAAGAGCGGCGAGCAGGAAAACTTACCGAAGTGCAATTGTTTTTTAAGAAGAATAAACCACAGAATAAGAAATGGAAAAGTTATCAAGCTTATTTTTTAGTGAAGTTTTATGCTTTTGATGTTGAAAAAAGAAAACCGGGAAAGCTATTAGTGGCAGAACCTGTTTTAATTCAGCCTAAAAATAAACGCCACACCATAAAAATTGATGTTGAAGAGTTAAATATTCTTTATCCTGTTGAAGGAATTTGCATAGGTGTCGAAACCATAAAACCGGAACACGTAAAACCTACAGAATCGATGTTTTCAACCTATCCGTATCAAGTTTACGCACATTCCAAAGAAGCTTTAACTTGGGGGAGTTTTCGAGGAAAACCTTGGAAGAAACAACGCAAACGTTCTTATTTTAAGCGAAATATGTTTACCAATCCTTTAGTAAAATTAAAAGTGAAATACAGAAAGTAAATTTTAATCATAAAAAAAGCCTTATCGTGTCGATAAGGCTTTTTCAGTATAAATAATTGAAGAACTTATGCTAAAGCTTCTTTAATTTGAGCAATGGCATTTTTAATATCATCTTCGCTGGCAGCGTAAGAAATTCGGATACAATCCGGGTTACCAAAAGCTTCACCGGTTACAGTAGCAACTTGTGCTTCTTCTAATAAATACATCGAAAGATCGGTGGCATTTTCAATTTTGTTTCCTTTAAACGTTTTTCCGAATAAAGCAGAAACATTAGGAAATACATAAAAAGCACCTTCTGGTTCGTTACATTTAAAACCTTCAACTTCATTTAATAAATCTAAAATTAGCGTACGACGCTCTTTAAATTTATCGATCATGTATTGAATTTTACTAACCGGAGCTTTTAGTGCAGTAATCGTTGCGCGTTGCGCGATACAGTTGGCACCGCTGGTAATTTGCCCTTGAATTTTATTACAAGCTCTCGCAATATATTCTGGAGCGCCAATATAACCAATTC
>ENA-ORDG01000370-ORDG01000370.1-marine-metagenome-genome-assembly--contig:-NODE-370-length-20444-cov-5.311141_pt1 | contig 20444 bp, 20 predicted proteins | sample MGYA00248629_ERZ508524 | MGnify/ENA primary metagenome ERZ508524 (study PRJEB26194, sample SAMN05421901) | marine metagenome | isolation source: East of Rio de Janeiro, Brazil, South Atlantic Ocean...
ATAAGTTTATACGTTCTAAAATCTTTAAAATTCTGAAACCCGAAATCAAAAACCAAAAAAGCAATTAAAAACAGGTCTAGAAACCAGACAATAATATTAGATCGGGTAAACTTCTGTTGCATTAAGCATTCAATTTAGCTTTGATGTTGGCCATCAATTCTTTTCCGCCGTTTGAAAGTATAGCTTTTGCAGCTTTTTCGCCTTGATTTTTGTAATTATTTAAGGAAAACGAAGCTTTTTCTTCTAGTTTTGTTTTTCCGTCTAAGCTGAATAATGCTCCTGTAAATTCTACCGTTTCATTAGTAATAGTTGCTAAAGCTCCGATCGGTGCAGTACAACCACCTTCTAACACGCGAAGAAATTCACGTTCAATTTCAACGCAAATAGCAGTGTTTTTATCGTTTAATTGTGCAACTGCTTCTTTACAAAAATCATCATTTTCTTTTGCGACAATAAGCATTGCGCCTTGCGCCGGAGCAGGAATCATCCAATCGAGATCGATAAAATTTTCTGGTTTTAAATTAATTCTTTCTAAACCGGCTGCGGCAAAAATAGCTCCGTTCCAATCGTTATCTTCTAGTTTTTGGAGACGTGTGTTTACATTTCCGCGTAAATTCTCTACTTGATGCGTTGGGTAACGATTAAGCCATTGCGCTTTTCTACGTAAACTTCCTGTAGCAATAGTTCCTTCCGCAGAAAGAAAATCTAAACCTTTATGAATAAGAATATCGCTCACATTCGCTCTTGGTAAAACGGCTCCCTGCACAATTCCGTTAGGTAATTTGGTGGGAACATCTTTCATCGAATGCACGGCAATATCGATTTGGTCTTTTACCATCGCGACATCTAAAGTCTTCGTGAAAATACCGGTAATGCCCATTTCGTAAAGCGGTTGGTCTAAATTTAGATCGCCGGTCGATTTTACCGGAAGCAATTCGGTTTGGTAACCTAAAGCTTCTAATTTATTTTTCACGGTATTGGCTTGCCATAATGCCAATTCACTATCGCGGGTTCCTATGCGTATGGTTTTGCTCATCTTATTTGGAAACTTCGTCTAATTGAAAAACCTTTTGAATAAGTTCTAGGCTTTCATCGGTAGAATTTGAACCGTTTTTTAAGTGGCTCGCAAATTGGTTCATGATTTTTTGAATAATGCGATTGCTCACGATCTCTGCATGTTCATTATTAAAATCATTTATTTTTTTACGCTGAAAGTCTAACTCGGCATCTTTCATTTCACCAAGTTTACGTTTAAGCGCTTTTATGGTAGGTGCAAATTTTCGGGTTTCTAACCAAGCGTTAAAATCTGCTTTTACTTCTTCAATAATTTCTTCGGCCTGCGGAATGTGTTTCTTGCGGTTTGCCAAAGTTTCATCGGTCATTCTAGAAAGATCGTCTAAATGTACCAGCGTCACATTTTCTAATTCAGCAACATCATCGGCCACATTTTTTGGGATCGAAAGGTCTAAGATCAACAGCTCTTTTTTACAATAAATAAGCTCTTTAGAGATGGTTGGGTTTTGCGCTCCTGTGGCAACGATTAGAATATCGGTATTTCTAATTTCGGCTTGAAGCTCTGCGTGATCTTTTACAATTAAATTGAATTTTCCCGCAACCTTTTCTGCTTTGTCTTTCGTACGGTTAATAAGCGTGATGTGCTCATTTTGCGTATGCTTGATCAGGTTTTCGCAAGTGTTTCTCCCTATTTTTCCGGTTCCGAAGAGTAAAATGTTTTTTTCTGAAACTTTTTCAACTTCATTTAAAATATATTGAACCGATGCAAATGAAACAGAAGTTGCTCCAGAAGAGATCTCGGTCTCGTTTTTAATGCGTTTGCTCGCCTGAATCACAGAATTTAGTAAACGTTCTAAAAGTGGCGTGGTCATCCCCAAATTTTTAGAAAGCGTAAAGGCGTATTTTAACTGACTTATAATCTCGAAGTCTCCTAAAATCTGACTGTCTAAACCGGTACCCACTTTAAAAATATGAGCAATAGCTTCTTGCGATTTGTAAACGTAAGCTACTTTTTCAAATTCTTCTACCGTGCCGCGCGTGTGTTGGCAAAGTAATTTGATAAGCTGAAAAGGATGCTGTGCAAAACCGTAAATTTCGGTTCTGTTACAGGTTGAAGTCACTAAAATTCCAGAAATTCCTTCTTTTTTAGCGTCTTGGATGAGCGCGTGTTTTTGCTCTTCATCTAAACTAAAATGACCTCTAACTTCGGCATCTGCTTTTTGGTAGCTTAAACCAATTGCGTAAAAAGTAGTATGTTTAGGTGTATGTCCGTTTAGCATTAATAAAATAGCCGTGATTCGGGTGCAAATTTAATCGTTAAGGAATTCTAAAAATAACGGCAAAAGTACTTTTATTGTCGATAAAAGTTATTTTTTAGCTTAAATGTCTATTTTTGTTGGTTTTAGCCTATTTTTGTAGATGTGGCAGAAGTTCTAAAAGCTTTATTTTAGAACGATTCTAAATAAAAAAAGAGAGAAAAGAAATGAGTTCAATACAAAAAAATAACGCTGAAAGTACTTTTCAAAAAGTATCGATAGAAGATAGTTTTAAGATATTAACGCACCAGAATAATACCGATGAGGTTGAAATTTTAACCGAAGAAACCCATCGAGATTTTATTCAATTTCATTTTTGTTTAAAAGGGAGTGCAAAATTCAACTTTAATGAAGGGAGTTACTCGTTAAATTTGGGAGACGAAAAAGCTTTGTTGCTGTATAATCCTATTAAAGACTTGCCTTTACACGTTGAAGTTTCTCCAAAATCTTGGTTGGTTTGCGTGTTGGTTTCTATTCAAAAATTACACTCTTTATTTTCTGAAGAAGCAGATTATATTCATTTCTTAACCGAAGAGAATATGGGTAAAAAATATTATCAGGAACAAAATATAAGTCCGTCGATGGCCGTGGTTTTAAGTCAGATCTTAAACTTTAACTTGCACCCTTCAGTCAAGAAAATTTACCTGAAAGGTAAAGCTTACGAATTGATCGGATTATATTTTAACCGACCAGAAGAAGCCGATATCGAACAATGCCCATTTTTAGTAGATGAAGAAAACGTTCGAAAAATTAGAAAAGCCAAAGAAATTGTGATCAATAGAATGGCAGAACCGCCATCGTTACAAGAACTTTCTGATGAAATTGGGTTGAGCCTAAAAAAGCTAAAAGAAGGTTTTAAAGAAATCTATGGTGAAACAGTTTTTGGTTTTCTCTTTGATTATAAAATGGATTATGCCAGAAAACTCTTAGAAACCGGCCAACATAATGTGAATGAAGTCGGTTTGCGAGTAGGTTATAGCACGGCAAGTCATTTTATCGCTGCGTTTAAAAAGAAATTTGGCACCACACCGAAAAAGTATATTCTGTCGTTACCCATTTCAAATTAATTCATGATGATGCGGTTTTTCTTATTCATAGTGAGTTGTTTTGTTTTCGGGATTTGCCAAGCTCAAGATGCAATATTGGTTTTTCATAAAACCGAAGGCTTTCATCACGAATCGATCGAGGCCGGTCGTGCGTTTTTTCAGCAATTAGGAAAAGACAATAATTTTGAAGTGGTCACAAGTGAAGATGCTTCAATTTTCAATAAGAAAGAACTAAAGGCTTTTAAATTGGTAGTTTTTTTGAATACTACAGGAAATATTCTTAACCGAAAACAAGAAAAAGCATTTGAAAAATTTATAGCTAAAGGCGGAAGTTTTCTAGGAGTTCATGCTGCAGCCGACACCGAATATGATTGGGAATGGTATGGACAATTAGTAGGCGCTTATTTTGTAAGTCATCCGCAAGTTTGCGAGGCAGAAATTCAACTTAAAAAATCTTCTCACAAAACTGTTGAACACCTTCCGGAAGTTTGGAGACGAACCGACGAGTGGTATAATTATAAGTTTGTAAATCCCGATATCGAAGTTTTACTAAATTTAGATGAAACCACTTACGAAGGTGGCGAGAACGGAAAATATCATCCCGTTGCTTGGTATCAAGAATTAGAAAATAATAATGTTGCCATTTATACCGGTGGCGGTCATACCCAAGAAGCTTACCAAGAATCTCATTTTAAAACCCATCTTTTACAATGCGTTTTATGGGGACTTTCGAGAAATAAATAAAATTGATGAAGCTTTAATTCAAGAGAAATTTATAGTTGTATTTTTGTAATCAGGAAAAAGAAAAAATATGAGCAAAGGAGTTTTACTGGTTAATTTAGGTTCCCCTAAAAGTACCGATCCTAAAGACGTAAAAAAATACCTCGATCAGTTTTTAATGGATGAGCGCGTGATCGACGTGCCTTATTTATTAAGAGCTTTTATTGTAAAAGGAATTGTCTTGAACACAAGACCTAAAAAATCTGCTGAAGCTTACCAGCGCATTTGGTGGGACGAAGGTTCACCGTTAATTGTACTTTCAGAACGTTTGCAAGAAAAAGTAGATCGTTATACCGGCGTGCCCATTGCTTTGGCCATGCGTTATGGCGAGCCTTCTATTAAACAAGGTTTGCAAGAATTGGTCGATAAAGGTGTAGATGAAGTTTTGTTAATGCCGTTATATCCGCAATTTGCGATGGCTACCACAGAAACCATTTTGGTGTTAGCAGAAGAATTGCAAAAAGAGTTTTTTCCGCAGATAAAATTTACCACCGTTCCGCCGTTTTACAATCATCCCGATTATATTAATGTACTTTCCAGAAGTATTGCAGAAAAGTTGGAAGGCGTAGATTACGAACACTTATTGTTTAGTTATCACGGCGTTCCTGAGCGACATATTAAAAAGAGCGATGTCACCAATTCGCACTGTAAGATCGATGGTTCTTGTTGCAACACGCCATCACCGGCGCATCAATTTTGTTACCGTCATCAATGTTTAGAAACGACCAAGCAAGTAGCAAAAACTCTTCAGCTTAAAGAAGGAACGTTTAGCACTTCGTTTCAGTCTCGATTAGGCTTCGACCCGTGGTTAAAACCATATACCGACAGAACGATTGAGAATTTCGGTTTAAACGGAATGAAAAAAATGGCCATTGTTTCTCCTGCTTTTGTTTCAGATTGTTTAGAAACTCTAGAAGAATTAGGAATGGAAGGAAAAGAGATTTTTGAAGAAAATGGCGGAGAAGAATTCACACTTATTCCGTGTTTAAACGATCGTGAAGATTGGGTGAAAACCCTAAGTCGTTGGATAGACGAGTGGGCAATGCAACCAGAAACGCAAAACGCTTAATGCCAAAAGTAGACTCGGCCGCTTTAGGCAAAGAATCGATAAGCAAGTTATTAGTAAAACAATCGGCACCGGCTTCAATTGGTATTCTGGTAATGTCGTTGAACATTGTTGTCGATACTATTTTTGTAGGAAACTGGATCGGTTCTACCGCTATCGCAGCGATCAATGTGGTTTTACCGATCTCATTTTTTATTGCCGCTTTAGGGATGGCTATTGGGATCGGAGGATCTTCGATGATCTCTAGAGCTTTGGGTGCTAACGATAAAGAAAAGGCACTCAAAACCTTTGGGAACCAAATTACAATTACCATCTTATTAACTGCCATTTTTGTAGCCGGCGGATTGTTTTTTGCGAACGATTTGATTCCTGCGTTTGGAGGTAAAGGTGAAATTTTTGAACCTGCCAAAATCTATTACCGCATTGTCTTGTATGGAGTTCCTATTCTCGCGTTAAATATGCTAGGGAATAATGTGGTGAGAGCAGAAGGAAAACCCAATTTTGCGATGATCGCGATGATTATCCCTTCCGTAGGAAATTTAATTGCCGATTATGTTTTGATCAATATTTTTGATCTAGGAATGGCGGGCGCCGCTTGGGCAACTACAGGATCTTATTTGGTTTGTTTTCTCTATATATTTTGGTTTTTCTTATCGAAAAATTCTGAATTAAAAATAGTTCCGCATCACTTCGGTTTAAATCTAACGATTTTAAAAGAAATTGCAGCATTGGGTTTTGTAACCCTAGCCAGACAAGCGGTCGTAAGCGTCACCTATTTATTAATGAATAACATTCTTTTTAAACTAGGTGGCGAATCTTCGGTAGCCGTTTATGCGATTATTGGCAGAATGCTCATTTTTGCGTTGTTCCCGGTATTGGGGGTGACGCAAGGCTTTTTGCCGATCGCAGGTTATAATTATGGAGCAGAACAACCACATCGTGTTCGCGAAAGCATTAACAAAGCCATTTTGTACGCAAGTATTTTAGCTTTAGTAGTGTTTTCGTTAATTATGATCTTTCCAAAGGAAATTGTTTCGGTATTTACGAAAGATCAACACATTTTAGAAGAAACACCAAATGCCATGCGTTGGGTTTTTGCGGCCATTCCGATCATTGCCTTGCAGTTAATCGGTTCAGCGTATTTTCAGGCAATTGGTAAAGCGGTACCGGCACTTTTACTTACATTAACCAGACAAGGTTTTTTCTTTATTCCGTTAATATTAATTCTTCCGAAGTATTTTGGAGAATTAGGAGTTTGGATCTCTTTTCCGTTGGCCGATGTGATCTCTACGATCGTTACAGGATTATTTCTAAATCGAGAAATTAGAATGCATTTAAAGCCGAAGGAAATGGAAGAAGTAGCAAGCTCACAAAAACTTTAAAGCTTAATCTTTATATTTGTAAAAACGGGTGGTTATGAATGAAGAAAAATTAAATGCTTTCAAAATTGAACTTTTACAAGCACTAATTGATTGTAATGATGTAGAAAAGCTAAATAGGATAAAAGCTATATTGAATAAAAAACATTTTTCAGTTCGTGAAGAAACAAGTCAATATTCTATAAAAAAAAACGATAATCTAGTTCCTCAAAATTTTTATGATGAACTGGAAAAAGATTTTGAACTTTATCAAAAAGGAAAATTAGAAGCAAAATCTTGGGATGAGGTCAAACAAGGATTAAAAGAAAGAATAAATATTTTAAGTTAAATATATGATTCGACGTCACCCTGAACTTGATTCAGGGTCACATCTTGGATTGATTTAATCGGAATGAGATGCTGAAACAAGTTCAGCATGACGTATTGAAAACTACCAATAAAAAATTAACACCCATCAAAATCCTTCTAAGAAACCCTAAATGGAATATTATAACTACCTTAAATCGCTTCACTTAATTTTTGTAATTACCTGGTTTGCCGGTTTGTTTTACATTCCGCGTTTATTTGTTTACCAGATTGAAGCTTCGCAAAAACCATCGCCCGATAAAGAAATTCTTGGTGAACAATTAAAACTTATGGCAAAGCGGTTGTGGTTTATTATCACGTGGCCTTCTGCAATTTTAGCGACTATTTTTGCCATTTTACTTTTAATCGCACAGCCGGTTTGGTTGCAACAAGGTTGGATGCACGTAAAACTCACGTTTGTGGTCTTGCTGTTTGCTTACCATTTTAAAACCCATCATATTTTTAAGCAGTTGCAAAACGACGTGGTAAAATGGACGTCTAGCCAAATGCGATTGTGGAATGAAGGTTCTACGCTTATTCTCTTTTCCGTAGTATTTTTAGTAATTTTAAAAAATTCTATCAATTGGATTTTTGGGGTAGTTGGCATTTTTGTATTGGCGATTATGTTAATGCTAGGTTTCAAAATTTATAAACGTTACCGAACGCGTAAGAACGAAGAATAATTTGGCGTTAATTTTGAAGAGGTTTAGAAAATTGATGAGGTAGAATTAGATTAAAAATTGGCTATGAAGTTTTTTAAACGCTCTTTACGAACCCGTATTTTCTTCAGTATGATTTTTCTGGTTTTGGGAGCATCAATTCTCATTGCCGGCGTTACGATAATTCAATATAAAGATGAAGCAGTTGCGTATCAAAAAGATAAACTAAAACGTAAAGAAGCCTCAATACGCGCGAGTATTAACTATGAAATTAAGCATACGACCTACGAGGTAAACACCAAGAATATTCCGTGGATATTTAAAGATAAGATTTATGAACTTCAAAACATTCACGGAACCGAAATTAATATCTATGATCTTGAGGGTAATCTTTTAAAATCGTCGAAAGCCACTTTTTTTAGAGATAGTTTAAGCACAAAAATGCCACAATTGGCGATAGAAGGCTTAGAAAGTTCACAAAGCAATCGTTTTGTACAATATCATAATGGTGGCGAAGGCGAAGATTACCAATCATCGTACAGCTACATTACCGATCAATATTTTAAACCCTTGGCGATTTTAAACTTACCAAGAATTGAAGACGATGGTTTTGTCGATACACAACTTAAAAGTTTTCTTTCCATCTTAGGGCAAGTATATATAGTGATGATTGTCGCAGCTATTTTACTTTCTTACTTTTTATCAAAATATATCACTTCTTCTTTAAAAGCCGTGAGTGAAAAAATATTGACGACTCGATTAGACCGAAAAAATAAAAAAATTAAACTAAAAGATGCTTCCGAAGAAATTCGCTCACTCGTGAAAGCTTATAACTCGATGATCGATGAGTTAGAAGAAAGTGCCGTAAAATTAGCGCGAAGTGAACGAGAACAAGCTTGGAGAGAAATGGCCAAACAAGTCGCGCACGAAATCAAGAATCCGTTAACGCCTATGCGACTTAGCGTGCAAAGTTTTGAGCGTCGATTTGATCCTGAAGATCCTGAAAGTAAAGAAAAACTCCGTGAATATAGTTCGACGTTAATTCAGCAAATCGATACGATGAGTTCGATCGCTTCTGCATTTTCTAATTTTGCGAAAATGCCGGCACAGCAAAACGAAGAACTCAACGTTCCTAAAATCGTAAAACTGGGCTTAGACATTTTTAATGAACCTTATATTTATTTTGAAACTGAAGCCGAAGAGATCTTAGCAAAATTTGACCGAACACAGCTAATTCGGGTGGTCACTAATTTGGTAAAAAACGCCATTCAGGCTTCCGAAGAAAAAGAAAATCCGAAGATCGAAGTTGAAGTAAAAACCGATGAAAAAGATGTGATTATCTTGGTGAAAGATAATGGCCACGGAATTTCAGAAGAAAATAAAGCTCGAATCTTTGAACCCAAGTTCACCACCAAATCTAGCGGAATGGGCTTAGGACTCGGAATAATAAAAACTATTATTGAAGCTTTTCACGGAAGTATAAATTTTACTTCAGAAGAAGGAGAAGGCACTACTTTTATTGTTAAATTTCCAAAAATAATCAAACCATGAGTTATCAAAATATTTTAGTAGAAACCGAAAATTACATTACAACGCTAACCATTAACCGACCTAAAAAGTTAAATGCTTTAAATCGTGAAACTTTAGCAGAAATTCACAATGCTTTTGTAGCGTTAGAAAGTGATGAAGACACCAAAGTGATTATCATCACCGGAAGCGGAGAAAAAGCTTTTGTTGCCGGCGCAGATATTTCAGAATTCGCAAATTATTCTGTTGCAGAAGGTAAAGACCTTGCAGCTCGCGGTCATCAAGAAGTGTTCGATTTTATTGCCAATTTTAAAAAGCCGGTAATTGCAGCCGTTAATGGTTTTGCGCTTGGTGGCGGTTTAGAATTAGCGATGGCAGCCCATTTTAGAATTGCCAGTGAGAATGCAAAATTAGGCTTGCCAGAAACCTCTTTAGGAGTAATTCCCGGTTACGGCGGTACGCAACGTTTGCCTCAATTAGTAGGTAAAGGTCGCGCGATGGAAATGATTATGACGGCAGGAATGATCGATGCTAATCAAGCTCTACAATATAATTTAGTAAATCACGTAACGCCATTAGAAGATCTTATCGATTTAGCTGAAAAGCTTGCCGGAAAGATCATGAGAAATTCGATGGTAGCGATCGCTCAGGCGATTGAAGCGATCAACGCCAATTATGAAGATGGCGTAAACGGTTTTGAACAAGAAATAGAAGGCTTCGGAAAAAGTTTTGGAACCGAAGATTTTAAAGAAGGAACTTCAGCCTTTTTAGAAAAACGCAAAGCAGATTTTCCAGGAGAATAATTCAGAATAAATTCATTTCTAAAAGTCGAAACTTATTAAGTTTCGACTTTTTTTATGAAAAGTTGTTAAATTTTTAACAAAAAATGTATATTGCTGCAAACAAAAAACTCTTTTTATGAAATTAAAACTACTCTTAGCAGTAATGCTATGCTTTTGCGTGGCTGTTCAGGCACAAGTGAGCCCAATTCAAGTTACAAAAAGTAAAATTGAAAAAGATAAACGAAAAGATACAGAGTTAATGTTTACTGCGGACGACGGTAAAGGGGGCTTTATTTCAGCTAGACTCTATCGCGCCGGACTTATGAAAATGCCTAAAGGCTATTATATCGAACATTACGATGCAGCGTTAAACTTAGTAAGTGAGTATGAATATGAAATTGACGATAGCAGTATCAAAAGCTTATTTGTTAAAGATGGGAAGTTAAATTTAATAGAATATAAGCGTAACCGTGATACCAATAACAACGATTACAATTTACTTACTTCTTCTCTAGACAAACTCGACTTTAGTGGGGAAGGGCAAAACATTTTTTCTGTATCTAGAAAAGACGTTAAAAAACCATTTTTCTTTGCAGTAGGTTTTATTCCGATTGGTAATTTAGGTCAGGTAGATCACGATCCTACCGGAGAAGTTTATCTTTCGCAAAATAGAAATCACATCGCATTTAACTTCGATATTAAAGATGATAAAGAAGAAACCCATTTGGTAAAAGTTTTTGATAATGACTTGAACTTAGTTTTTGAAAATGAATTTAAACAAGAAGGAGTAAAAGATAATTTATTTCATTACAATTCTATTACGATAGACGATAGCAATGGTGATGCTTATTTCTTAGGAAAATTATATGAAAGCAGAAGAATGAAGAAGAAAGGTAAGTCTAATTACGTTTATAAATTATACCAACTCAACGCCAACGGAACCAAAGAACTTTCTTTCGATACTGCAGAAAACTTTGTAGGCTCAATGGAGCTAATTAATGATGACGAAAATTTAGTTTGTGTTGGTTTCTATTCAGAAAAAAATGATTTCCGCTATAAAGGAACCGTTTATTATAATGTAAATAAAGACGATTTTAGTGTTAGTGCATCTTCTTTCAACCCATTTACCAAACAATTTATGGTTGATAAGTACGGAGAAAAAAGAGGTTCTCGTAAAGAGAAAAAAGGAAAAGAACTTTCTAATTTAAGATATAGAGGTTTACATATTGGTACAGATGGCGGAGTTTATTTTACTGCTGAAGAATATTATATAACCACCACCTATGGTTATAACGGTACTCAAAACACGGTTTACCATTACAATGATATTTTTGCCTGTAAAATTAATACATCAGGCAAGATGGAATGGGCTAGAAATATTAATAAAAGACAAACTACAGGAGGTAATGCGATCGATTATTTCTCATACCTTTCTACGGTAAAAGATGGTAGAATGCTAATTTTACTTAACGGTTCAGATAAGGTAAAAAAAATGCGTGACGACCGTATTCGTTTTAACGATAAACGTGTGAAAAAATTAAGCCTTTATGTTGTTGAAATTTTACCGGGTGGAGAATTTAATTACGACCAAGTAATTAATAATGATGAATCTAAAGTCACCTATAAAGTTGCTGAAGGAGTAATTAGTAATAATTATGATGCCGTAATTTTAGAAGGAAATAAAGGAAAGAAAAAGCGAGTAGTAAAACTTACCTTGTAAGGATTAAATCCTTTTTTAAGGAATAATTCCATATAATTAAACTAACTTTGGTTCTGTAAAGAGCCAAAGTTTTTTTATGTCGTTAAAAGATTATATTAAAGGTCGTGGAGCACAACAAAATGTGCATAATAAGTTTGAATCCTTAAAGCACACAACCGATCCCGAATTTTTAGAGCATTGTCACCAAGAGGGCGAAGAGCCCGACAATTTAAAAACTCGTTTTCAAGAAGTATATCCGAAAACGATCGTGAATAAAGTTAAAAGTCCCGATGTGGGGATGGAGTATTCAGTTAACGCTTATCAAGGTTGTGAACATGGTTGTATTTATTGTTATGCCAGAAATTCACACGAATATTGGGGGTATAGCGCCGGATTAGATTTTGAAAAACAAATTTTGGTGAAGAAAAACGCTCCGGAATTATTAGCACAAAAACTTCAACAGAAAAATTGGCAACCCAATACCATTGTATTTTCAGGAAATACCGATTGTTATCAGCCGGCAGAAAAGCAATTTAAACTCACCAGAAAATGTTTAGAAGTCATGCTGAATTTTAAACACCCAACCGGCATTATCACTAAAAACAGCCTAATACTTAGGGATTTAGATCTACTAAAAGACCTGGCAAAACTCAATTGCATTCGAGTAAGTATTTCGATTACTTCTTTAGCTGAAGAAACTCGACGAATTCTAGAACCACGCACTGCGAGTATCAAGCAACGTTTAAAAACGGTAGAAACACTAGCGAAAAACGATATTCCGGTAAATGTGATGGTCGCGCCGATCATTCCGTTTATTAATAGTCACGAAATCTTACCGATCGTAAAAGCGGTAAGTGAAAGAGGAGCATCTTCTGTTGGTTATACGGTAGTTCGTCTAAACGGAGCCATTGCTGAAATTTTTAGCGATTGGATTAAAAAAACCTTACCCGATAAGGCTGAAAGAGTTTTGCATCAAATTGAAGCTTGCCACGGCGGAAATTTAAACGATAGCCGATTTGGAACACGAATGAAAGGCGAAGGTGAATTCTCTAAACAAATTGCACAACAATTTAAAATAGCAAAAGCAAAGTATCTAAAAAACAAAAAAGTACCCGAAATGGATACTTCTCATTATTTGCAGCTTAAAAATCCGCAGTATAAGTTATTCTAATTGCAAGTTACTTTTTTTAGTTTGGTAGTGGTTTCAAAATCAGAACCCGGGTCTAAACTTACTTTGGCAGCATTTTCAGTCATTTTAATAATCATAACTTTAGATTGTTCTTGCCCTTCCTGCATGTAAATATATTTAGCTTTAATGGTATTTTTTGCTACTTTTTTTCCTTCAAAAGTTCCTTTACGGGCATCTTTTTCTGCAGGAATCCAGTTATATTCACCTTTAATTGCGTCTCTTGTAAATTGTAGGCTTAATTCAGATGTGTCTCTTATATGCTCTTTTTCTCCGACTACAGCTAGATAGCAAAATTGTTCTAGAACAGGTTTTTTCTTTTCTTCAACCTTAATGGTTTTATTTTCTTTAGCTGAAACCGGTTCTTCTTTATCCTCATTCTTGCAAGAAGAAAGAAGCGCAACTGCGATAAAAAGTATAGATAGTTTTTTCATAATGTAAATTTATAAATTAGCATCCCATTCAGCATAAAACTGTTCAAGAAATTTTTCCATAAATAGGTGGCGTTCTTGGGCAATTTGCTTCGCTTTTTTAGTGTTCATTCGGTCTTTTAAGAGTAGAAGCTTTTCGTAAAAATGATTAATCGTTGGGTTCTCTCCTTTCTTATATTCTTCTTTGGTCATATTTAATTTTGGAGCAATAGAAGGATCGTAAAGTTTACGATTTTTAAAGCCGCCGTAATTGAAAGTCCTGGCAATACCAATAGCGCCTAAAGCATCTAAACGGTCTGCATCTTGAACGATCGCTAATTCTTTTGAATGAAATTGTTGTTGAAAATTACCACCTTTAAAAGAAATATGTTCAATGATTTTGATTACGTGCTCGATAATTGCAGGTTCAACATTTTGCTGCTGAAGAAACTGCTGAGCTTTCTTTGGACCAACAGTTTCGTCTCCTTGATGAAATTTAGCATCGGCAATATCGTGAAGAAGAGCTCCAAGGGCTACAATCTCAAGATTTACGTCTTCACCTTCAGCAATAACTAAAGCATTTTTATAAACTCGCTCAATATGAAACCAATCGTGGCCGCCTTCAGCATTTGCTAATTCTTGTTGAACAAAATTTTTTGTTACTATAATAAGTGGAGATTCTTTTATCAAAGTTCAATAATATTTTATCTAAAGGAGTAACCAACACTTAGCGTTAGCCAGTTTTTTTTTAAATCTTCTTCTAAGTTTTTACTAATATTCGTGACGCCTAAATTATATTTTAAATTGATATCGATCACTTCAGCAATAATATAACCAACACCAAAGTAAATGCTGGCATCAAAAGAAGTAAAGTTTTCGCTAAATTCAAAAGTATCGTAAAAAGGATCACTATTATTTGATAAAGGATATTTTCCGAAATAATTTGTTCCTAACTCGCCACCCACAAAAGCTTGATACTTATAATCTTTAATATAATGTAAACCTAAAGGAAAGTTGATCGAATGTATTACGAGCGGTTCCTCATAACCATCGATTTTTGCACCAATATTATTGTAAGTGGTCCCGTAACGCAAAGAGAAGCTGTCACTAATTTCGTTGTAAACAAAAAAGCCAATATAAAAACCTGTTTTTGCTGAACTATTTTCTAATCCTGAAATGTTAGATGAAATGCCACCAACCTCAATAGAAGTATAGCAGTCATAGCAAAAATAACCGTAGAATTGAGCATAAGATTGGTAAGAGATAAATAAGGTAAACGTAAGGATGAGTAGTAGTTTTTTCATAAAAAGTTATATAATGAGTAGTTAGGTAAAAATGAATAAAAAAAACCTGTTTTAAAAGTTTTAAAACAGGTTTTTTAAGATTTTATTAAGAAAAATGTATTACTTCACCATCGCAGGATTTACCCATTTAAAATGCGTGATCTTTTCAGAAATTTTAATTCGCTGGTTAATACGTTCCATTCTTGCCGGTAAGCTCATTACAAAATCACGAGCTTTTTCAGCCTCATCGGTAAGTCCGGTAATTTTTTCAATATCCCAACGAACAATAAGTTTTTTCATAATATCGATGTAATCTTGACCGGTGTAAACGCCAATACGTTGCGCTGCATTCGAAAACTCATCAAAAGCATCGCCAATGCTGTCGCCAGATTCTCTTAAGAACATTGCGGGCATCACGATTTTATGCTTCATCATATCTTTAAAAGCGATCATCATTTGGCTTGGGTCGATCGTAAAAATTTCTTTTACGAAAGTGCTGTAAGCGTTGTAATGTCTCATCTCATCACCAGAAATGATCTTACACATTTTCGCTAAAGATTTATTACCGTGTTGTCTTGCCAATTTAGCGACGCGGTTATGAGAAATGTAAGTCGCTAATTCTTGAAAACTGGTATATACAAAGTTTTTATAAGGATCGCGATCGGTACCAATATCAAAACCATCGTTAATTAAATGTTGAGTTGTACGTTCTACCTCAATCATATTTACACGACCAGAAAGGTAAAGGTATTTATTAAGCACATCACCATGTCGGTTTTCTTCTCCCGTCCAATAGCGTACCCAACGTGACCAGGCCGTTCCGCCATCGTGTTGGTTAATACCTTCTACATCCATCAACCAAGATTCGTAGGTTGGTAATGCTTCTTCGGTAATGGTGTCTCCTACTAAAACTACCCAAAAGTCATAAGGTAATTCTTTGGCTAATTCTCTAATTTCGGTGACTTCGTCGTAAAAAGTTTCTTGTTGAGAGTTTGGCAAAAAATCGGTTGGTTGCCAAATTTTTTCAACAGGAATTAAAAATTCATCAATAAAGCCATCAACCTTTGGTTCTAGTTGCTGCATTACTTCCAATCTCACATTTTTTTCAGGCATAATTTATAGTTTATTGATTGATAATATCTTTTATAATTTCTTGTTCTACTTTTTCTATTAAGGTGTCGGTATCAAATTGATGTACCAAAATAGGATCTTGTACGGTTAGTTTTACGTGTACTCCTAAATTTAACGGAAAAGAGCCAAACTTAACGATTTTCCAAGAGTTATTTATAGTAATAGGTACAATTACTGCTTTTGGGCAATAACGGAATAACATTTTTAATCCGTTAGGTGAAAATTTTCTCGGCATTCCTGTTTTACTTCGTGTGCCTTCCGGAAAGATCACCGCCGATCGATTAGTTTCATTTAAATACTCCGCAAAATTTTTAATTGCCGGTAAGGATTGTCTTGGGTTTTTACGATCGATTAAAATGGATCCTCCTTTTCTTAAATTGTATGAAATGCTCGGGATGCCTTTCCCTAATTCTTGTTTGCTTATAAATTTAGGATGTAACTTTCTTAGGTACCAAATAATTGGCGGGATATCGTACGGACTTTGGTGATTGGCCACAATAATATGTGGAACACCTTCCGGTAAATCGTGCTTATTTTCAAACGTAATTCTGGTGCCTAAAATATTTAAACAACGCAGTAAGCTAAAATTAAGGTAATCAACACTTTTTTTATGTGCTTGATAACCGAATACGTTGTAGCAAACCCATTGAATAGGATGAAATACAACAAGCGTTAATCCGAAGAAAAAGTAATAAATTACAGAAATGGGGTACGAAATAATCTTCTTCATTCAAAACCAATTGAGACGACAAAAGTAGCTTATAAATGGCACTATTCTTAATATTTGCTTCAAAACAAATATGCGTGCATAATAAATTCAACTAGAACGAAAACTTTACTTAGTTGAAAAACTGAATTATAAAAAAAGCCACTTCATTAAGAAAGCGGCTTTAAGAAATACTTTTCAGCTAAATTTTAGCAGAATTCGTTATAAGCATCACGAAGATTTTCAGCAATCATATCAGCCGGTCTACCTTCAATGTGGTGACGCTCTAACATATGTACTAATTCACCATCTTTAAATAATGCCATCGATGGAGAACTTGGTGGGAATGGTACCATATGCGCTCTCGCTTTATCGGTAGCTTCTTTATCTACACCTGCAAAAACAGTGACTAAATGGTCTGGTTTTTTAGCGTTGTCTAAAGACATTCTAGCTCCCGGGCGAGCGTTTGCCGCTGCACAACCACAAACAGAATTAACAACCACTAAGGTTGTACCTTCTTTAGCGATCGCTTGATCTACGGCTTCAACATTTTGTAATTCTTCAAAACCTACTGCCGTCAATTCTTCACGCATTGGTTTTACTAAATCTGCTGGATACATATTTTTAAATTTTTTCTGTATTAATTTTAAGTGAACAAAGATATTAAATAAGTTATGGCTTTAAGAACTCAGCATCAGTAAGTTTAGCTATAGGCTTATAAATACCTTTTATAAAGTCGAAAAACTAACTTCAGCATTACAATTAAATCATAAATCTCCCGAAAGTTTACATAGCTAGGCTAAGCTTTTTATATTTGTAGTTCAATTTAAGTTTATGGTAAAATGGGTATTAGCGGTATTGGGATTAGTTTATATGCGTTTTCCCGGTGCGGTTATAGGTTTTTTGTTAGGTACTTTATTAGAATTGTTTATTAAAAAAGGCGGTAGTGCACACCGAAATGTTTCTAAAATGTTTGGGCAAGAGCAAGAAGTCACAATGGGAGATTTTGAGCTCAATTTGCTTTCACTTTCCACCATTGTCGTAAAAGCCGATGGTAAAGTAAGCCAGACAGAGTTAGATTATGTGCGTAGTTATTTTGTAAAAGCTTACGGTAAAGATCGTGCCAACGCCACGTTTAGAACCTATAACGATGTGGTAAAAAAAAGGCAGATCGACGCCGGCAGAATTTGCGCTTACCTACATATGCGAACCACTTACGAAGTTCGCCTTCAAATTTTACACTTTTTATTCGGTATTGCGCAGGCAGACGGAAATGTCTCTAGCGGAGAGTTGCAACAACTTGCTAAAATTGCCGGACATTTACGCTTAAGTCAGCGTGATTTTGAAAGTATAAAAGCCATGTTCACGATGGCAGGACGACCTTCTGGCGATACTTCTTACGCCTATACGATTTTAGAAATCGATAAAAATGTATCAAATGCTGAAGTAAAAAAAGCCTACCGAACAATGGTGAAAAAATACCATCCTGATAAGTTGCAACATATGGATAAAGTGCACCAACAAGGAGCGCAAGAAAAGTTTAATAAAGTGCAAGAAGCTTACGAGCAAATACAAAAAGAACGTGCTTTTTCTTAGGGCGTTCCCTTCGGGCGGGCTTTCCGTTACAATCTTTAGCTCCTAGCGTCGCTAAAGGATTTTCACTGCAATCCCTAACGCGAATATTCTAGAAATTCCAACATTTTATTAGAAGTAAGGTAGCTAAATTTCCTGTCGATCACTTTAAAATTTTTATTCAATAAAATTAGTGCCGGCAAGCTAAAAGTTTCATTTTTTCTGCTTGCTAATAATTTAGCGAGCTGATGTGTTGGGTTTCGATGTGTTTCAACTTCATCATTAATAAATATTGCTCCTTCAAAAACAATGGTGTCTTTTGTTTCAGCATTCATTTTTACCGCATAAAAATCTTTTGCTAATAATTCAATAACTTTTTGATCTTTAAACGCGTGACGATCCATTTTTTTACAATACGCACACCAATCTGCATAGAAATAAATCAAAATCGGTTTGGGTTCTTCTTTTAATTTCACTTCTAACTGTTCAAAATTGAGCCAGTCAATTTCAGTTTGCGCAAAAGCATTTACGCAGCTAATTAATAAGAAAATGTAAAGTAGGAGTTTCATCATTTATAAATTATGCAGGTTGCCAAATTTAATTCCGAAGAAAAATGTTCTCGGTAGCGACGGACCATAAACATAATCTGAATCTCGGGTTGCGCCGGAATCAAAATCGTCTTGGTAACTGTTCAATATATTTTTGAAACCTGCAAAAATATTCATTTGTAGGTTGTCGCTTAAATCGAAATGATGATTAAGTTTTATGTTAAGATCAAAAAAAGGATCACTTTCATTTAGCTGAAGAAAACCGCTATCACTTACTACCACTGGAACGGTCATTTTCCCGGTGTAAGTTCCAGTAACATCGATACTCGATTCTTCAAAAACGCGCAGGTTGGTGTTGAGGTAACCATAAAAACTTGGGTTTCGAACAAAATCTTCGATCACAATATTGGTTTCAGAAGGATTAGTGCCATCGGCTTCAAAAAGCACCTGACCTTCTCGATATTTAGATTGCTGAATCGTTCCGCCCATTTGAAAAGTAAATTTAGAAGATGGCGAAATACCCATTTCAAAATTAGTTCCGGCAACATAAGCTCCACTACCGTTTCTAACTTCTTCTAAAATCGAACCATTGGGCAAAGTTGCTCCCGTACTTACAGTGGTAAAAGGGTTTTCAAGATCGGTATAAAAACCTTCTAGTAAAAAATTGGTTTGTAATTTTTTGAAGTTTTTCGAGTAGTTTAAAGAAGCGGTAAACGCATTTGAATATTCAGTTTCTAAATCTTCAGAAAGAATCACGAATTGCGGTTCACCACCAACCGATGAAATATGCAAATCTTCATTAAAGGCTTGCGGCGCTCGAAATCCTCTCGCATAACCACCGCGCAATCGCCAATTTTCAGCAAAATTATAAAATAAGGTAAGCCGCGGACTCAACACGGTCTGATCGATATTTGAAGTTCTGTTGACTTGTTGTATGTTATAATTTCCTTCAACATTTACGTGATCTAATCTTGTTCCAACTAATGCAGAAAAAACTTCAGAAGGGTTCCATTCGTATTGCGCAAAAGTCCCGATTGAGTTTACTTTTTGATCGATAAATCGATTATAGCCGGCGATATTATCTTCGGTGTGATTCAAATTATATTCGGCGCCGACGGTTAGAATATCATTATTGTTGAAATATCGGGTAAATTGACCGCCAACTAAAATCGCAAGATCATCGGTATTTCCGTATGCGTTAGCCGCGGTGATGGAGTCTTGAGCTGTTCTTCCGCCACCTAAACCGCCGTAAAAACTTTTTCGGTCGGTGTGTTGCCCAGAGGTGTAAACGGAATAATGATTGGTTTTTTCGGCATTAGAAAATTCAGAGGTAAGTCCGCCCATCAACGTATTGTGATCTAATTCTTCGGTAATATCGGTTAAATGTGGAGCAAGATCTAATCGGTCGCCGCCACGTCGGTATTCTTCAATCGCAGTAAGATCTAAGGTGATTTTACTATTTTCATTGGGTTTAAAAAATGATTTGGTGCCCAGGCTAGTGTTGGTGAGTTCAGTAAGTTCAGAAAAACCATCGTTGTTGGCATCGTAGCTATCACGATCGCGTTTCATCCCGTAAACGGTAATTCCGGAATTTAAATCTTCACTTACCACGGTAGCATTGGCATTAAACACACGATCGGTAGATTGGCCATCGATAATTCCGAAATTTGTAGCAATTTCCCAAGAATTTAAAATAGGATCTTTGGTAATAATATTCACCGTTCCTGCAATAGCATTAGAACCGTAAAGAGCAGAACCGCCACTACGAACAACTTCAATTCTATCTAATATGGAAGTGGGTATTTGCTCTAAACCATACACACTATTTAAAGCGCTAAAAACCGCTCGACTGTTAATGAGAACTTGCGTGTAACTTCCGTCTAAACCATTTAGGCGAACTTGCGTAAAACCACAATTCTGGCAATTGGTTTCTACGCGAACACCAGGTTGGTAATTTAAACTTTCTGCCACGGCAATAGATTGTGTGGCATTAAA
>ENA-ORDG01000373-ORDG01000373.1-marine-metagenome-genome-assembly--contig:-NODE-373-length-20380-cov-2.819140_pt1 | contig 20380 bp, 9 predicted proteins | sample MGYA00248629_ERZ508524 | MGnify/ENA primary metagenome ERZ508524 (study PRJEB26194, sample SAMN05421901) | marine metagenome | isolation source: East of Rio de Janeiro, Brazil, South Atlantic Ocean...
GCGTCTCGCCCGATTTCAGGCGATAATCCCAGGGAAGATGGTGGAACCAGAGCAGCTCGCTTTCAGGCGTGGTGGCGGGGTCGGCGAGCCGGCGCGCGAGAGCGGGCGCATATTGGGCGATGGCGTTGCTGCCGCTTTTGGTGCGGTCGAAGCCAATGCCGCGGGCATCCGCCTTGTGATAATAGACCGGGTTCCATTCCGGGCGCGCCAGGTCCGACACCCAGGGCGCGGGCCCATAATGATGGCCCGTGCCCATGACATGGGCAAGGCCGAGGGGCGTCATATAGTCGACCGCGGCTTCGCGCGATCCCATCATCATCGCGACCACCGGCTGCACCAGGCGGGGGTTGGGCGAGAAGGTCATCGCCGCCCATTCGCGCGCGATCGACTCCGCCGTCAGGTCGGGATCCCAGGCGAGGCGGCCAAAGGCATACCAGTCGGCCTGATTGAAAATGGAGCCGCTCCAGTCGCGATCGACGCCGATATTGGCGACGCCCGCGATGCCGGTCAGGCGATGGCCATCGAGCGATCCGTCGACCACCTTGGCGACGGTCGAGCCCTTGCCTTTCGCATAGGTGTCGGCGTCGAGCGTTTCCTCGAACAGGGGGCCGAGATAGGTGAGATGCGTGGACTGGCCCAGATATTCCTTGGTGATCTGGAACTCCATCATCAGCGGCGTTTTCGGCATGGCGCCGAAGAGGGGGTGGAAGGGTTCGCGCGGCTGGAAGTCGATCGCGCCATTCTTGACCTGCACCAGCACATTGTCGGCGAACTGGCCGTCGAGCGGCTTGAAGTCGGCATAGGCCTGTTTGGCGCGATCGTCGGGATTGTCATGGGCGTAGACGAAGGCGCGCCACATGACAATGCCGCCATGGGGCTTCACCGCGGCGGCGAGCATGTTGGCCCCATCGGCATGCGTGCGGTCATAATCCTGCGGGCCGGGCTGGCCTTCGCTGTTCGCCTTGACCAGGAAGCCGCCGAAATCCGGGATGGCTCGGTAGATCTCGTCCGCCTTCGCCTTCCACCAGGCGGCGACCTGCGGGTCGAGCGGATCGGCGGTCTTGAGCCCGTCGAGCTCCATCGGCGCGGTCCATTTCACCGACAGATAGACCCGGATGCCATAGGGCCGGAAAATGTCGGCCAGCGCGGCCGCCTTGGCGATATAGGGTGCGGTCAGGCTGTCGGCCTTGGCATTCACATTGTTGAGGACGGTGCCGTTGATGCCGATCGAGGCGTTGGCGCGGGCATAATCGGTGTAGCGAGGCCCCTTATAATCCGGCAGGCGCCACCAGTCCCAGATCGACATGCCGGCATAGCCGCGTTCCACCGTGCCATTCAGATTGTCCCAATGGTTGAGCAGGCGCAGGCCGATGCGCGGCGCGCTGCGAATGTCGAGACGGTCGAGCGGGGCCCCAGTCTGGGCGAGGCGCAGCCAATGAAAGACGCCGTGCAGCACCCCGATGTCGCTGTTGGCGGCGATCAGCGTCACCGGCTGCCCGCCTTGGTCGATGGATCGGATGGCATAACCTTCCGGGCCGAGCGCCTTCAGCGATACAGGCAAAGCGGGAGCTGTGTCGGGCGTCGCCAGCCAGAGCGCGCCAGCGCTCGGGGTCGCGGCCAGGGCGGGCGCGGTTCCGGTCATGCGCGTGATGGCGTGCTGCAATTCCTGCGAAGCGGCGCGCAGCGTCGGGCTATTTGTTCGGGAAGCGATGGCGCGAGCATGCGCGCTGATGTCTGCGGCGCGGGCCTGATCCGCCGGCGCGTAGCGAAGCCAGAGATCATAGCCATCTTCCGCCCGGGCGGGGAGCGCCAGCATCATCATGGCCATGGCCGTCATATAACAGAACAGGCGCGCTATCACTCTTCCCTCTCCCCTTGTCCTTTGGCTTGTCCCCGACAGGAACGGCGTTGACAAGCTTGGTCTGTGTCGCGATGGTAGCGTTATCAGCTCACGCGTCGCAAGCGAAAAGCGTGTCGGGCGAGAAAAAGGGGAGAGGGGCCAGGTGATCCGTAGCTGCAAGATTTTGGGCGCTGCATCCTTGCTGGCGATCGGGATGGCGACGCCGTTCGCGCCCATGGAGCCAGCCCGCGCGGCGCAGGATCAGCGGCCGCTCTACAAGGATGCGGCCGCGCCGGTGGAGGCGCGCGTCGACGACCTGATCGCGCGCATGACGCTGGACGAGAAGATCGCGCAGATCACCACCGTTTGGGAAAGCAAGGTCCAGATCTTCGACGATCGGCTGCAACTTGATGTGACCAAGCTGGCGGCGCGCTATCCCCATGGCCTGGGACATTTCACGCGGCCATCCGACGCCAAAGGCGCGGTCAGCCCGCGCGTGGCGCGCGGCCGTGATCCGCGCCAGACCGTGGCGCTGGTCAATGCGCTGCAGAAATGGGCGATGACTCAGACACGCCTGGGCATCCCGATCCTGTTTCATGAAGAAGGGCTGCATGGCTATGCAGCGGTGGGCGCGACCAGCTTTCCCCAATCGATCGCGCTGGCGTCCTCCTGGGACCCGGCGCTGGTGCGGCAGGTGAACGGCGTGATCGCCCGCGAGATACGGGCGCGCGGCGTGCCGATGGTGCTGTCGCCCGTGGTCGACATCGCGCGCGACCCGCGTTGGGGGCGGATCGAGGAAACCTATGGTGAGGACCCCTATCTGGTCGGCGAGATGGGGGTCGCTGCGGTCGAGGGGCTGCAGGGGGCCGGCCGGGCGCGCGATCTGCGCCCCGGCAAGGTGTTCGCGACGCTCAAGCATCTGACCGGCCATGGCCAGCCCGAAAGCGGCACCAATGTGGGGCCGGCCCCGGTGTCGGAGCGCGAGTTGCGCGAGAATTTCTTTCCGCCCTTCGCGCAGGTGGTGAAGCGCACCGGCATCAATGCGGTGATGGCGAGCTATAACGAGATTGACGGCGTGCCGAGCCATATGAACCGCTGGCTGCTGGGCGATGTGCTGCGCGGGGAATGGGGCTTCCGCGGCGCGGTGGTGTCCGATTATTCGGGTGTCGACCAGCTGATGAGCATCCATCATGTCGCCGGCAGCCTGGAGGAAGCGGCCCGGCGCGCGCTGGACGCGGGCGTCGACGCGGACCTGCCCGACGGGCTGTCCTACGCCACGCTGGGCGCGCAGGTGCGCGCGGGCAAGGTCAGCGAGGCGCAGGTCGACAAAGCGGTGCGGCGGATGCTGGAACTGAAATTTCGCGCCGGGCTGTTCGAACATCCCTATGCCGATGCGGCGCAGGCGGAGGCGATCACCAACAACAGCGAGGCGCGGGCGCTGGCGCGCACGGCGGCGCAGCGATCGATCACGCTGCTGAAGAATGACGGGATGCTGCCGCTGAAGCCGACAGGGTCGATCGCGGTCATCGGGCCGAGCGCGGCCGTGGCGCGGCTGGGCGGCTATTATGGCCAGCCGCCGCATGCCGTCTCCATATTGGAAGGCATCAAGGCGAAGGTCGGCGACCGGGCGACCATCGTCTTCGCGCAGGGCGTGAAGATCACGCAGAATGACGACTGGTGGGCAGACAAGGTCGAAAAGGCCGATCCGGCCGAAAATCGCCGGCTGATCGCGCAGGCGGTGGAGGCGGCGAAGAGCGTGGACCGCATCATCCTGACGCTGGGCGACACCGAGCAGTCGAGCCGTGAGGGGTGGGCGCCCAATCATCTGGGCGACCGGCCGAACCTAGACCTAGTCGGCGAGCAGCAGGCCTTGTTCGATGCCCTGAAGGCGCTGGGCAAGCCGATCACGGTGGTGCTGATCAACGGCCGGCCGGCATCGACGGTGAAGATCAGCGAGCAGGCCAACGCCCTGCTGGAAGGCTGGTATCTGGGCGAGCAGGGCGGCCATGCCGTTGCGGACATTCTGTTCGGCGACGTCAATCCGGGCGGCAAGCTGCCCGTGACGGTGCCGCGATCGGTGGGGCAGTTGCCGGCCTTCTACAATGTGAAGCCGAGCGCCCGGCGCGGCTATCTGTTCGACACGACCGATCCGCTTTACCCCTTCGGCTTCGGCCTCAGCTACACCAGCTTCGCCCTGTCGCCGCCGCGCCTGTCACAAGCCAGCATCGGCACCGGCGGCACCACGACCGTCGCCGTCGACGTCCGCAACACGGGCGCGCGGGAAGGCGACGAGGTGGTCCAGCTCTACATTCATGACAAGGTGAGTTCGGTGACGCGTCCGATCAAGGAATTGAAGGGCTTCCAGCGCGTCACTCTCAAACCGGGTGAAGTGCGGACGGTCCGCTTCACCATTGATCCCGAAAGCCTGAAGATTTGGAATGATAGCATGCATCATGTCGTCGAACCGGGCGCGTTCGAGATCATGACCGGCAACAGTTCGGTCGCGCTTCAGTCGACGACGCTGACGGTGACGCCGTGAGCGCCGGTTTCGCGCGCCGCCAGGCGCTGGGGCTGATGGCGTCGACGTCGCTGCTGGCGGCAGCCCCGGCGGTGGCGGCAAAGAAAGGCGGCCCGCTCTACAAGGATGCGAGCGCGCCCATCGACCTGCGCGTGCGCGACCTGCTGGGGCGCATGACGCTGGAGGAGAAGGTCGGGCAGATCATCGCGCTATGGGCGACCAAGGCGGAGATCATGGACGACCTGACCTTCTCGCCCGCGAAGGCGAGCGCGGCCTATCCGCAGGGTTTCGGCCAGATTACGCGGCCGTCGGATCGGCGCGGCGCGCCCAATGGATCGACGCAGGCGGGCGGGGTCGGCGCGCGCTGGCGCACGCCCAGGGACACGGTCGCCTTCATCGAAGCGGTGCAGACATGGGCGGTGGAGGAGACGCGGCTCGGCATTCCGGTGCTGTTTCACGAGGAGTCGCTGCACGGCTATATGGCGACCGACGCGACCATGTTCCCGATGGCGATCGGCATGGCCGGCAGTTTCGACCGCGCGCTGATGCGCGAGGTGCAGTCGGTGATCGCCCGCGAAGTGCGGGCGCGGGGCGTGCATCTGGCGCTGTCGCCGGTGGTGGACATCGCCCGCGATCCGCGCTGGGGCCGGATCGAGGAGACGTTCGGCGAGGATCCCTATCTGTGCGGCGAAATGGGCGTGGCGGCGGTGCTGGGCCTGCAGGGCGAGAGCAGGCAGATCGGCCCCGACAAGGTGATGGCGACGCTCAAGCACATGACCGGGCATGGCCAGCCGCAGAGCGGCGAGAATATCGCGCCCGCGCCGATCAGCGAGCGCGAACTGCGCGAGAATTTCTTCCCGCCCTTCCGCGCGGTGGTGAAGCGCACCGGCATCGCCGCCGTCATGCCCAGCTATAATGAGATAGACGGGGTACCGAGCCATCAGAATGTATGGCTGCTGGGCGACATTTTGCGCGGCGAATGGCATTTCGACGGCGCGGTGGTGAGCGACTATGGCGCGGTTCCCGAACTCGACACCATCCACCATGTCCAGCCCGACCTGGAAGCGACGGCGCGCGCCGCGCTGCGCGCCGGGGTGGATTGCGAGCTGCCCGACGGCATCGCCTATCGCACGCTGGTCGATCAGGTGCGGGCGGGCAAGGTGCCGGCCGAGGCGGTCGACGTCGCCTGCGCCCGGATGCTGACGCTCAAGTTCCGCGCGGGCCTGTTCGAAAATCCCTGGCCGCGGCGGGACTGGGACGCGCTGACCGGCAATGGGGAGGCACGCGCGCTGGCGCTGAAGGCCGCGCATCGATCGATCGCGCTGCTGAAGAATGACGGGACTTTGCCGCTGGCCGCCGGGGCGCGCCGGCGCGTCGCGGTCATCGGACCCAATGCCGCGATCGCGCGGCTGGGCGGCTATTCGTCCATTCCGCGCCAGGCGGTGTCGCTGCTGGACGGGGTGCGCGCGAAGCTGGCCGGCAAGGCGGAGGTCGTCCATGCGCAGGGCGTCTTCATCACCCAGAGCGAGGACCGGTCGGTGGACGAGGTGTTCCTGGCCGATCCGGCGAAGAACCGCCAGCTGATCGCCGAGGCGGTCGAGGTGGCGAAGGATGCCGACATCATCCTGCTGGCGATCGGCGATACCGAGCAGACCAGCCGCGAGGGCTTTGCCAAGAACCATCTGGGGGACCGGACCAGCCTGGACCTGGTGGGCGAGCAGAATGAACTCTTCGCCGCCCTGAAGGCGACCGGCAAGCCCGTGGTGGTGTGCGCCATCAACGGCCGTCCGCCCAGCTATCCGGCGGTCGTCGAGGGCTGCAACGCTCTGCTGGAATGCTGGTATCCGGGGCAGGAAGGCGGCACGGCGATGGCCGACATCCTGTTCGGCGACGTCAATCCCGGCGCGAAGATGCCGGTCACCGTGGCCCGCGACGCGGGGCAGGTGCCGGTCTTCTACAATCGTAAGCCGAGCGCCCGGCGCGGCTATGTGTTCGAGGAGATTTCCCCGCTCTTCCCCTTCGGATATGGCCTGAGCTACACGCGGTTCGATATTGGAAAGCCAAGACTTTCCTCGCACCGCATCGGCGTCGGTGGGGCCGTCACTGTCGAGGTCGACGTGCGCAACGCAGGGGACAGGGCGGGCGACGAGGTCATCCAGCTCTATGTCCGCGACCAGACCGCCAGCGTCACCCGACCGATCAAGGAATTGAAGGGGTTCGAGCGCATCACCCTGGCGGCCGGCGAGGCGCGGACGGTGCGGATTGCGCTCAACCCCGATGCCTTCGCGCTCTGGAACCTCGACATGGAGGAAGTGGTCGAGCCCGGCCTGTTCGACATCATGGTCGGCCCGGACAGCGAGAACCTCCAGACCGTTACGCTCGAAATCATCTGAACAGGACGCCCCATATGCCCAAGATCATTGACGCCAAGGTCATCATCACCTGCCCCGGCCGCAATTTCGTCACGCTCAAGATCATCACCGACGAGGGCGTTTACGGGTTGGGCGACGCCACGCTCAACGGACGCGAGCTGGCGGTGGCCAGCTACCTGACCGACCATGTCGTCCCCTGCCTGATCGGCCGCGACGCGCACCGGATCGAGGATGTCTGGCAATATCTCTACAAGGGCGCCTATTGGCGGCGCGGGCCCGTCACCATGACCGCCATCGCCGCGGTCGACATGGCGCTGTGGGACATCAAGGGCAAGATCGCGGGGCTGCCCGTCTATCAGCTTCTGGGCGGCGCCAGCCGCGAAGGCGTGATGGTCTATGGCCATGCCAATGGCACCAGCATCGAGGATACGGTGAAGGTCGCGCTGGAATATCAGGCGCAAGGCTACAAGGCGATCCGCCTGCAATGCGGCGTGCCGGGCATGGCCAGCACCTATGGCGTCTCCAAGGACAAATATTTCTACGAGCCCGCCGATGCCGACCTGCCGACGGAGAATGTCTGGAACACGTCCAAATATCTGCGGGTGGTGCCGGAGCTGTTCAAAGCGGCGCGCGAGGCGCTGGGTTGGGACGTGCATCTGCTGCACGACATCCATCATCGCCTGACGCCGATCGAGGCGGGGCGGCTGGGCAAGGATCTGGAGCCCTATCGCCCCTTCTGGCTGGAGGATGCGACGCCCGCGGAAAATCAGGAAGCGTTCCGCCTGATCCGCCAGCATACGACCGCGCCGCTGGCAGTGGGCGAGATCTTCAATTCGATCTGGGACGCCAAGGACCTGATCCAGAACCAGCTGATCGACTATATCCGCGCCACTGTCGTCCATGCCGGCGGCATCACGCATCTGCGCCGGATCGCGGCGTTGGCGGACCTGTATCAGGTCCGCACCGGCTGCCACGGCGCGACCGACCTGTCGCCGGTGTGCATGGCGGCCGCGCTGCATTTCGACCTGAGCGTCCCCAATTTCGGCATCCAGGAATATATGCGCCACACCGAGGAGACCGACGCGGTCTTCCCTCATGCCTACAGCTTCGCGGACGGCATGATGCATCCGGGCGACAAGCCGGGGCTGGGCGTCGAGATCGACGAGGAACTGGCCGCGAAATATGAATATAAGCGCGCCTTCCTGCCGGTGAACCGGCTGGAAGACGGCACGATGTTCAGCTGGTGACGCGGATGCTCGGCTCATCCTCCCGGACATTGTTCATCCAGGCACTCGCCTGCCGTGCGGTCGCCAGTCTCCCAAGGATGAGCCGATGAACGATGCCGTCCTAACATCCTCCGGCCCCGCAAAGCCGTCCGGCAAGGTGCGCTGGATCGTCTGCGGCCTTCTCTTCGCGGCGGTGGTGCTGAGCTATATCGACCGGCTGGTGCTGCCGACGCTCAAGCCGGACCTTCAGGCGCGCTATGGCTGGAGCGAGAGCGGCTACGCCGTCCTCGCTATCTGGTTCCAAGCGGGCTACGGCATCGCCTATGTCGCCTTTGGCCGATTGATCGACAAGATCGGGGCGCGGGCCGGCTATGCGCTTGCCGTGTCGCTGTGGACCATCGGCCATGTCGCGCATATCTTCTTCACCTCGACCGCCGGGATGCTGCTGGCGCGCATTCCGCTGGCGATCGGCGAGGCGGGGACTTTTCCCGCTGCGATCGCCGCGACCAACGAATGGTTCCCCAAGAAGGAACGCGCCCTGGCCATCGGCATCTTCAACGCCGGGTCCAATGTCGGCGCGATCCTGACGCCGCTGGTGGTGCCGATCATCGCGGTGACGCTGGGCTGGCGCTGGGCCTTCATTCTGACCGGGCTGCTGACGGTGGTGTGGCTGGCGGCGTGGCTCGGTTTCTACCGCCGCCCGCGCGAGAAGAAGGGGCTGTCGGCGGAGGAACTGGCCTGGATCGAAACCGATCCCGTCGAGGAACAGAGGCCAGTTCGGTGGGCGACGCTGTTCCGCCACCGCCAGACCTGGGCTTATACGAGCGGGCGTTTCCTGATCGATCCGGTGTGGTGGACCTTCCTCTTCTGGCTGCCCGATTTCTTCAACAAGCAATATGGCGTCAAGATGCTGGACTTCGGCCCGCCGCTGATCGCCGTTTATCTGCTGGCGGATGTGGGTTCGGTGGCGGGTGGATGGGCGTCCTCGCGCTTCATGGGGCGCGGCTGGAGCGTCAATCGCGCGCGTAAATCGGCCATGTTCCTGGCCGCCTTGTGCGCCGTGCCGATCGCTTTTGCGACTCATGCGCCGTCCATGTGGGTGGCGGTGGCGCTGATCGGCCTCGCCTGCGCGGGGCATCAGGGCTTTTCCGCCAATCTCTACGCCCTGCCGGGGGATGTCTTCCCGCGCTGGATGGCGGGATCGGTCGTCGGGCTGGGCGGCCTTGCGGGCGCGATCGGCGGCATGCTGATGGCCAAGTTCGCCGGCGTGATCCTGGAGAGGATCGGCAGCTATGGCCCGATCTTCGCCGTCGCCTCCTGCGCCTATCTGGTCGCACTTTTGACTATTCATCTCATCATTCCGCGCTATCAGGTCGTTGCCAGCGCTGGCACAGTCGACCAAGGAGCATGATCTTGACCAAAGCCCTGCGTCTCCATCCCGATCGCCTCTTTCCGTCGGACCCCGCGACGCGCGACATCGCCCGTCGGCTCTACGCCACGGTCAAGGACCTGCCGATCATCAGCCCGCACGGCCACACCGATCCGCGCTGGTTCGCCTATGATCAGCCCTTCGCCAACCCGGCGGAGCTGCTGATCGTGCCCGACCATTATGTGTTCCGCATGCTGTACAGCCAGGGCGTCCGGCTGGACGAGCTGGGCGTCCCGACGATCGACGGCAGCGCTACCGACAGCGATCCGCGCGCGATCTGGCGGCGCTTTGCCGAGCGCTATCACCTGTTCCGCGGCACGCCGTCGCGCATGTGGCTGGACTGGGTCTTTGCCGAGGCGTTCGGCATCGACGTGCGGCTGGAGGCGGCGACCGCCGACCATTATTATGACGTGATCGACGCCGCGCTGAAGACCGACGCCTTCCGCCCGCGCGCGCTGTTCGAACGTTACAATATCGAGGTGATCGCGACGACCGAGGGGCCGCTCGATCCGCTGGACCATCATCGCGCGATCCGCGAGTCCGGCTGGAGCGGCAAGGTCGTGACCGCCTATCGCCCCGATCCGGTGCTGGATCCCGACGATCCCAAGTTCATCGACAATGTGCAGCGTTTCTGCGCCATGGCGGGCGAGGATGCGAGCTATGCCGGCTATCTGCGCGCGCATGAGAAGCGCCGCGCCGATTTCCGCGCCGCGGGCGCGACATCGACCGATCATGGCCACCCCAGCGCCTTCACCGCCAATCTGTCGCCGGAAGAGGCCGAGGCGCTCTATACCAAGGTGACGAGCGGCCCGGTCGACGCGCGGGAGGCCGAGCTGTTCCGCGGCCATATGCTGGTGCAGATGGCGCGCATGTCGATCGAGGACGGCATGGTGATGCAGCTGCATCCCGGCGTCCATCGCAATCATAATGACGCGGTGCGCGCGCGTTTCGGCAAGGACAAGGGCGCGGACATACCGACCGCGGGCGAGTTCGTGGCGGCGCTCAAGCCCTTGCTCGACCTCTATGGCAATGATCCGCGTCTGACGCTGATCCTCTTCACGCTGGACGAGGATGTCTATTCGCGCGAGTTGGCTCCGCTGGCGGGCCATTATCCGGTGCTGCGGCTGGGGCCGCCCTGGTGGTTCCATGACAGCCCGGAGGGGATGCGGCGCTTCCGCGAGCGGGCCACGGAAACCGCGGGCTTCTACAATACGGTGGGCTTCAACGACGATACCCGCGCCTTCCTGTCGATCCCGGCGCGGCACGATGTCGCGCGGCGCATGGATTGCGGCTGGCTGGCGCAGCTGGTCGCGGAACATCGGCTGGAGGAGGATGAGGCGTTCGAGGTGGCGCGCGCGCTGGCCTATGACCTGGCCAAGGCGGCCTACAAGCTGTGAGCCGCCTGTCGTCCGCCACGCTGGCGACGCTGCCGGCCGATGTCGCGCGGCCGCGCTATGATCGCGGGGCGGTGCGCTGCGGCGTCGTGCATCTGGGCATCGGCGCCTTCCACCGGGCGCATCAGGCGGTGGTGTTCGAGCAGGCGCTGAATGCGGGCGACCTGCGCTGGGGCATCGTCGCCGCGTCGCTGCGATCGCCAGGCGTGCGCGACCAGATGGCGCCGCAGGATGGGCTCTACACGATGCTGGTGCGCGATGGCGTGGCCGATCGGGCGCAGGTGGTCGGCGCGGTGCAGCAGGTGATCGTCGCGCCGGAGGAGCCCGAAGCGCTGCTGGCGGCGCTGGCGTCGCCGGACACGCATATCGTCACGCTGACCGTGACCGAGAAGGGCTATAAGCTCGACCCGGCGACGGGCGCTCTGATCGAAAGCGACCCGCAGTTGGCCGCCGATCTGGCATCGCTGGACAAGCCGCAGACCGCACCGGGCTATCTGGTGGCGGCGCTGGCGCGGCGGCGCGCCGCCGGGCTGCCGCCCTTCACGGCGATCAGTTGCGACAATCTGCCGCATAACGGCCGGCGGCTGCGGGGCGCGGTGCTGGCGCTGGCGCAGCGGCATGATCCGGCGCTGGCCGAATGGATCGCGGCGCGGGGCGCCTTCCCCGAGACGATGGTCGACCGGATCGTGCCGGCGACGACAGCGGAGGATGTGGCGGCGCTCGGCGCTCTGCTGGGCGTCGAGGACCAGGCGATGGTCAAGACCGAACCCTTTCTGCAATGGGTGATCGAGGATCAGTTTTGCGGGCCGCGACCCGACTTCGGCCCGGGGGTTCAGGTCACTGCCGCCGTCGCGCCCTGGGAAGAGGCGAAATTGCGGCTGCTCAATGGCGCGCATAGCGGAATCGCCTATCTGGGCGGTCTGGCGGGGATCGACCATGTGCATGAAGTGCTGGCGCTGCCGGAGGCGCGGAGCTTTGTCGACAGGCTGTGGGACGAGGCGGAGACGACCCTGTCGCCGCCGGCCGAACTGGACGTCGCCGCCTATCGCCGCGACCTGATGGCGCGGTTCGACAATCCGACATTGCGACACCGAACCCGACAGATAGCGATGGATGGTTCGCAGAAGCTGCCGCAGCGATTGCTGGCGACGATCGCGGCGCGGCTGGAGGCAGGGCAGGGGATCGATGCGCTGTCGCTGGCGGTGGCGGCCTGGATCCGCTGGCAGGCGGGGCGCGACGATCACGGGCTGGCGCATCAGGTCGACGATCCGCTGGCGCCGCAGATCGCGATGGCGCTGGCAGGCGCGGACAGCGCGGCAGCGCGAGTCGATGCGATGCTGAGGTTCGAGGCAGTCGTGCCGGCGGCGCTGGCGGGGCAGGGCGCATTTCGAGATGCGCTCACGGGCTGGCTGGAGGTGTTGGAGGCGCGGGGCGCGCTGGCGGCGCTCACGGATCTGGCCGAGGGCAGGTTTTAATCGTTACCAGCTGCGCGGTTGCAATGTCTTGACATTCGCGCCGCGCGGTTTAATGAAATGGCTAGTGATAGCGCTACCAGTCAAGCCCACCGGAGAGTCGGGGGCGGCGCTCAGGAGAGGGGATTGTTCATGTCTTCACATCATCGTCATATCCGCGCGGCCCTGTTCGCCGCTTCGGCGATCGGATCGCTGGCGAGCGCGCAGGCCGCTTTCGCGCAGCAGGACGCCGCGCCGCAGACCTCCGCCGCCGCGCCGCAGGATGAAGTCGCCGACATCGTCGTGACCGGCATCCGCGGGTCGCTGCAAAGCGCTACCAACGCCAAGAAGAATGCGGTGGCGTTCGGCGACTCCATCTTTGCCGAGGATATCGGCAAGCTGCCCGCGACCAACCTTGCCGAAACGCTCAATCGCATGCCGGGCGTGCGGCTGAACCGCGACATCAACGGCGAAGGCACGCAGGTTGCGATCCGCGGCCTGGGGCCGAGCTTCACCCGCGTGCTGCTGAACGGATCGCAGCTGCAGGTCGCGTCCGACGGTGGCACCAACGGCGGCAGCGCCAATCGCGAAGTCGATCTGGACTTCTTCCCGTCGGAACTCTTCACCCGGCTCGATCTGGCGAAGAGCCCGTCGCCCTCCACGCTGGAAGGCGGCATCGCCGGCACGGTCAATCTGCGCAACGCGCGGCCGTTCGACAAGCCGGGCACGCATGTTACGGTCGTCGCGCAGGGCCAATATACCGACAGCAACGACAAGATCAGCCCGCGCGGCGCGATCGTCGCGAGCCACACCACCGATACGTTCGGCATCCTGCTGGGCGTAGCAGGCGTAAAGACGAAAACGCGGGTCGATGGCTATGAAACGCTGGGCTATAGCGACGGCAATCTGGGCACGGGCGATCCGGGCGGCAATAATTTCAGCTATGCCTCGATCGTGCCCAACAATGCCGGCCATGGCCTGGTCGCAGGCCAGCCGGTCGACGTGGTCGCCACGTCGGGCCTGACGCGCGACCAGCTCAGCACCGCGCTCATCCCGCGCCTGGGCCGTCAAGCGCTGACGCAGGGCGACCGTTCGCGCATCTCCGCCTTGGCGTCGCTGGAATGGCGGCCGAGCGACGAGTTGCACTTTGCCCTGGATGGCATCTGGGCCAAGTCGAAGCGCAACTATGATCGCCTGATCATGAACTGGCAGGTGCGCAATTCCGGGCCCGGCACCAGCGCCCAGTCGACCGGCGGCATGATCCCGATCGACCTGACCGTCGACGACAATGGCGTCGTGACCAGCGGTACCTTCGCCAATAGCTCCTTCTTCCTGGAGGCCAGCCAGTTCAGGCAGACCACCAAATTCTGGAACATCAACCCGAGCCTGAGCTGGCAGCCCAGCGACCTGCTGAAGGTCGATTTCAGCGCCAACTATTCCAAGAGCCGCTTTTTCCGCGAGCAGCCGAGCTGGGTGTTCCAGACAGCGCCTGAATCCGGCGTCGACGTCTATTATGACAATACGGGCCAGGGCGATTATCCGTCGATCACGACGAATATCGACCTCAACGATCCCAATAACGGCCTGTGGGAATGGTATCGCCAGAATGTCGCGCTCGTGCGTCGCACGACCGAGACCAAGGGCGCTCATCTGGACGTCACCTATGGCGACGACGTCTTCAACGTGAAGGTGGGCGCCGCCTATGACCGGGCGCAGCGCACCATCCGCGCCTATGACAACAGCCCGGCCTACCAGCTGTCGGTCTGCGGCACGGGCTGCACCGGCGAGACCGGGTCGATACCGACCAGCGCCATCCCGCAATATCTGATGCCCGGATCGGTCAAGAATTTCGGGCATCTCGCCAGCGGCAATATCGGCTTCACCCGCTACATCATGCCGGATTTCGGCGCGATCCGCGACGTGACCGACTATGAAAGCTATCGCGACAGCGCGCCAGAGACGCGCGGCGCGGTGACCGGCGGCGCGACCGGCGACATGGACGAAGAAGTGTGGGGCGCCTATTTCGAACTGAACGGCGTCACCACGATTGCGGGCCGCGACCTGCATATCAACACCGGCATGCGCTATGCCCGCACGCGCCAGGAAGTGGTGGGCCCCAGCCAGATCGGCACGGAGATCATCGACATCACGTCGCGGTCGACTTACGAGAATTTCCTGCCGTCGATCAACCTGACCTACGATGTCGCGGACAATATCAAGCTGCGCGCATCGGCGTCGCGGACGATGACGCGGCCGGACGCCAGCCAGATCCTGCCGGGCATCACCTTCTCCGATCCGTCGGCGCTGGTGGCGAGCGCGGGCAATCCGGACCTGGAGCCCTATACGTCGGACAATTATGACCTGGGCGGCGAAATCTACACTGGCGGGATCGGCTATGTCGGGCTGTCGCTGTTCATGAAGAATATCCAGGGCTTCACCGTCACCACGTCGCAGGAAGTCACCTTCGGGTCGCTCAACATTCCGTTCGAAAGCCTGATTCCGACGCAGCAGAATGCGCTGAACGATCGGTCGCTGCAGACCGGCATTCCAGTGGATCAGCTGCCGATCACGGTGAACCGCCCGATCAACCTGTCGGACCTGAAGATCAAGGGTCTGGAAATCACCTGGGTCCAGCCGCTCGACTTCCTGATGGACGGCCTCGGCTTCTCGGCCAACGGCACCTATCTCGACCAGTCGTCCTCGTCTGGCCTGGTGGCGACGGGCGTGTCGAAATATTCCTACAATCTTCAGGGCTTCTATGAAGACGACCGGCTGTCGGTCAGCCTGAACTATGTGTGGAACGACGACGCGATCGCGGTCAACCGGCCGCAGAACGGCATCCAGAACGCTTCGCTGCGATCGAAGGCGCGGGGCCAGCTCGACTTGTCGGCCGGCTATCAGCTGCCCTTCCTCAACGACAGCGTGCGCCTGACGCTGGATGCGCTCAACCTCACCAACGAGCCGATCCGCACGCTGTTCGAATATGATAATGCGCCCTATTCGGTCTATTATCCCGGCCGCACCGTCCTGGCCGGCATCCGGGCGAATTTCTGATCCTCCCCAAGGGAAAACTGACAGGGCCGGCCGCAATGCCGGCCCTTTTTTCTTTCGGCCGGGTGGCGCCGGCCGGAATGCCGGCCCTTTTCTTTCGGTCGGTTGGGGCCGGCCGCAATGCCAACCCTTTTTTTCTCGGGCCGGACAGGGCGACCCTTGTTCCGTCCGAGCTTCTGTTTGAAAGGCTGATGATGCGCCGCTTGCCCGCTCTCCTCCTTCCGCTGCTGATGATGGCCGCGCCCGCCGCGCAGGCGCAGGGCTGCTCCCCCGCCTGGGTCGCGGGCTGGGCTTCGTCCCAGTTCCGGCCGACCGGCGACGCGGCGCTGGCGGAGGGCACGCTGCGCGACCGGACGCTGCGGCAGATCGTGCGGCCTTCGGTCGCCGGGGATCGGTTGCGGGTGCGGCTGTCGACCCTGGCCGGCGGCAAGCCGCTGCGGATCGCGGGCGCCAGCATCGCGCGGGCGAAGGGATCGGGATCGCCCGCGATCGACCCGGCGACGCGCGTGCCGCTGCGCTTCGATGGCAAGGCGGACGTGATCATTCCCGCCGGAGCCGACTATCTGTCCGATCCGGTGGCGATGCCGACCAGGGCGCTGGACAATATCGCGATCTCCATCCGCTATGATGGCGAGCCGGAACAGACGTCGCATCCCGGATCGCGCGCCACGTCATGGCATATGGCGGGCGACCATCTGGACGATGCGGCGATGGCCGGCGCGGCGCATTTCGACCACTGGTTCCATCTCGCCGCGCTGGAAGTGGAGCGCTGTGCGCCGGCCAGGCTGATCGTGGCGCTGGGTGATTCCATCACCGACGGCAAGGGATCGACCACCAACGGCAATGACCGCTGGACCGATGTGCTGGCCGAGCGGTTGCAGGCCGATCCTGGCCGGCGCGGCATCGCCATCGTCAACCAGGGGATAGGCGGCAACCGCCTGCTGAACGACGGGCTGGGCCCCAATGCGCTGGCGCGGCTGGACCGCGACGTTCTGGCGCAACCGGGGGTGACGCACATGATCTTGCTGGAAGGGATCAACGACCTGGGCACGCTGACGCGCGACGCGCCCGTCAGCAAGGCGGACCATGCCGCGCATGTCGCGCGCATCATCGGCGCCTATCGCCAGATCATCGCCCGCGCCCATGCCAAAGGGATCAAGGTGATCGGCGGGACGATCATGCCCTTTGTTGGCAATGATTATTATCATGCCGATGCCGACAACGAAGCCGACAGGCAGGCGGTCAACGCGTGGATCAGGACGCCGGGCCATTTCGACGCGGTGGTGGATTTCGACCGGGTGATGCGCGATCCCGCGCGGCCCGAACGGCTGCTGCCCGCTTATGACGATGGCGATGCGCTGCATCCTTCGCCCGCGGGCTATCGGGCGATGGGGGAGGCGGTGCCGCTCAGCCTTTTCGATTGATGCGCCTGTGCCCGGCCTCCATCACCGTTTCCATAGCGACGAAGGTGGAGGTGCTGGCGACATGGGGCAGGGCGCTGATCTTTTCCCCCAGCACCATGCGGTAGCGGCGGATGTCGGCGGTGCGGACCTTGAGCAGATAGTCGAAATTGCTGGCCAGCATATGGCATTCCTCGACTTCCGGAATGCGGCGGACGGCGGCGTTGAATTCGCGCAGCGCCGCCTCGCGCGTGTCGGACAGCTTCACTTCGGTGAAGGCGATATGGTCGAGGCCGAGCTTGGCGGGATCGACGATGGCGCGAAAGCCGCGGATGACGCCGGCCTGCTGCAGCCGCTTCAATCGCACCTGGCAGGGGGTCTTGGACAGGCCGACGGCGGCGGCGAGATCGGTGACGGTCATGCGGCCATCCTCCACCAGCGCGGCGATGATGCGGCGATCGAACTCGTCCATTTCGACTGAAGCAGGCATGTTTGTCATGTCTTTCGCCTAGCAGGGCGGCTTCAATAAGTCACTTCGGCTTGATCCGGGCCGATCTTAAGGCGGAACGAACGGGCGTTTGCGATTATTCTGCGTCCATGACCGACCAGCCTTTCGCCCAGTTCGCCCCCGCCATTCGCCAGCCGACGCCGCTGCGTCAGGCGATCACCGCCGCCTATCGCCGCGACGAGGCGGAGGCGCTTGCGCCCCTGATCGCCGCGGCGACTTTGCCCGCCGCGACGCGCGCCGCCATCGCCGGCACCACGCGCACGCTGGTGACCGCGCTGCGCGCCAATCGCAAAGGCAGCGGCGTCGAGGGGCTGGTGCAGGAATATGCGCTGTCCAGCCAGGAAGGGGTGGCGCTGATGTGCCTGGCCGAGGCGCTGCTGCGCATTCCCGATACGGCCACGCGCGATGCGCTGATCCGCGACAAGATCGCCGACGGCGACTGGGGATCGCATCTGGGCGGCGAGAAGTCGCTGTTCGTCAATGCCGCCACCTGGGGCCTGGTGGTGACGGGCAAGCTGGTCGGCAGCGTCGACGATCGCGGGCTGGGCGCGGCGCTGACGCGGCTGGTCGCGCGCGCGGGCGAGCCGGTGATCCGGCGCGGCGTCGACCTGGCGATGCGCATGATGGGCGAGCAGTTCGTGACCGGCGAAACCATCCAGGAAGCGCTGAAGCGCGCGCGGGAGATGGAAGCCAAGGGCTTTGCCTACAGCTATGACATGCTGGGCGAGGCGGCGACCACGGCCGCCGACGCCAGGCGCTATTATGCCGATTATGAGCGAGCGATCCACGCCATCGGCAAGGCGTCGGCCGGGCGGGGCATCTATGCGGGGCCGGGCATTTCGATCAAACTGTCGGCGCTGCACCCGCGCTATGTCCGCGCGCAGGCGGACCGCGTGATGGGCGAATTGCTGCCTGCCGTGAAGCAATTGGCGCTGCTGTCCAAGCGCTACGACATCGGCTTCAACATCGATGCCGAGGAAGCCGACCGGCTGGAATTGTCGCTCGACCTGCTGGAAAGCCTGGCGACCGATCCGGAGCTTGCCGGCTGGAACGGCCTGGGCTTCGTGGTGCAGGGCTATGGCAAGCGCTGCCCCTTCGTCATCGACTGGATCATCGATTTGGCGCGGCGCAGCGATCGGCGCATCATGGTGCGGCTGGTGAAAGGCGCCTATTGGGATGCCGAGATCAAGCGCGCGCAGGTCGAGGGCCTGCCCGATTTCCCCGTCTATACGCGCAAGCTGCATACCGACGTCGCCTATATCGCCTGCGCCCGCAAGCTGCTGGCGGCGCGCGACAGCGTCTTCCCGCAATTCGCCACGCATAACGCCCAGACGCTGAGCAGCATCTATCATCTCGCCGGGCCGGATTTCGCGATCGGCGATTATGAGTTCCAGTGCCTGCACGGCATGGGCGAGCCGCTGTACGAGCAGGTGGTGGGCGCGGAGAAGCTGAACCGGCCGTGCCGCATCTATGCGCCGGTGGGCACGCATGAGACGTTGCTGGCGTATCTGGTGCGCCGCCTGCTGGAAAATGGCGCGAACAGCAGCTTCGTCAACCGGATCGCCGACCCGGCCGTGTCGATCGAGGAGATGATCGCCGATCCGGTGGATCTGGTGACGGCGATGCCGCATCCCGGCGCGCGGCACGACCTGATCGCGCTGCCGGCCGACCTCTATCCCGACCGGCGCAATTCGGACGGGCTGGACCTGAGCGACGAAGCGGTGCTCGCGCGGCTGAGCGACGCGCTGCGCGAAAGCGCGGCGATCGGCTGGACCGCTGCGCCCGAAAGCGCGGGCGGCCCCGCGCGCACCGTGTTCAACCCCGCCGACCATCGCGATGTTGTCGGCCGCGTCACCGAAGCGAGCGCCGAGGAAGCGCGCGCAGCGGCGATCCGCGCGGCGGAATCGCGCTGGCCCAATTGCCCGGTCACCGAACGCGCGGCGATGCTGGACGCTGCGGCCGACGCGATGCAGGCGCGCATGCCGATCCTGCTGGGCTTGATCGTGCGCGAAGCGGGCAAGTCGCTGCCCAACGCCATCGCCGAAGTGCGCGAGGCGATCGACTTCCTGCGCTATTATGCGCAGCAGGCGCGCACGACCTTCGGCCATCAGCAGCAGGCGCTGGGGCCGGTGGTGTGCATCAGCCCGTGGAATTTCCCGCTGGCGATCTTCACGGGCCAGGTGGCCGCGGCGCTGGTCGCGGGCAATCCTGTGCTGGCCAAGCCCGCCGAGGAAACGCCGCTGATCGCGGCCGAGGCGGTGCGGCTGCTGCACGAAGCGGGCGTGCCCGCCGACGCGCTGCAATTGCTGCCCGGCGACGGCCGCATCGGCGCGGCGCTGGTCGCGGCGCCGGAAACGGCGGCGGTGATGTTCACCGGGTCGACCGACGTGGCGCGGCTGATCCAGCGCCAGCTCGCCACGCGTCTGTCGCGCGCCGGCCGGCCGATCCCGCTGATCGCCGAGACGGGCGGACAGAATGCGATGATCGTCGACAGTTCGGCGCTGGCCGAACAGGTGGTGGCGGACGTCATCGCGTCTGCTTTCGACAGCGCCGGCCAGCGCTGTTCGGCGCTGCGCATCCTGTGCCTGCAGGAGGATGTCGCCGATCGGACGCTGGCGATGCTGAAGGGCGCGCTCGCCGAGCTGCGGATCGGCCGCACCGACGCGCTGAAGGTCGATATCGGCCCGGTCATCACCGCCGAGGCGCGCGAGGGCATCGAGGCCCATATCGCGAGGATGCGCGCGATCGGCCGGCCGGTCGAGCAGAGCGCGCTGCCGCCCGAAGCGGCGCATGGCACCTTCGTGCCGCCGACCATCATCGAGATCGACAGCATCGCCGACCTGGACCGCGAAATCTTCGGACCGGTGCTGCATGTCCTGCGCTTCCGTCGCGACGGGCTGGACGCGCTGGTCGACCAGATCAACGCCACTGGCTATGGCCTGACCTTTGGCCTGCACACGCGGCTGGACGAGACGATCGCCCGCGTGACAAGCCGGGTGAAGGTCGGCAACATCTATGTGAACCGTAACGTCATCGGCGCGATCGTCGGGGTGCAGCCCTTTGGCGGGCGCGGCTTGTCGGGGACGGGCCCCAAGGCGGGCGGGCCGCTCTATCTGGGCCGGCTGGCGAGCACGCCGCCGGTCTTCGCCGCGCGCGTCAGCCATTTGCGCTCGCCGCTCCATGGCTTTGCC
>ENA-ORDG01000374-ORDG01000374.1-marine-metagenome-genome-assembly--contig:-NODE-374-length-20351-cov-5.471343_pt1 | contig 20351 bp, 32 predicted proteins | sample MGYA00248629_ERZ508524 | MGnify/ENA primary metagenome ERZ508524 (study PRJEB26194, sample SAMN05421901) | marine metagenome | isolation source: East of Rio de Janeiro, Brazil, South Atlantic Ocean...
CATATCGAAATCTTAGTAGATCGTTTAAAAAGAGAATTTAAAGTAGAGGTTAACGAAGGTGAGCCTCAAGTAGAATACAAGGAAACAGTAACCAGAACTGCTCAGCATAGAGAAGTTTACAAAAAGCAATCTGGTGGACGTGGTAAGTTCGCAGATATCGTTTTTGAAATGGGGCCTGTAGATGAAGATTTTGAAGGTAAAGGTCTTCAGTTTGTTGATGAGATTAAAGGTGGTAGAATTCCAAAAGAATTTATCCCTTCAGTTCAGAAAGGTTTCGAAGAAGCGATGAAGAACGGTCCATTAGCAGGTTTCCAAGTAGATACTTTAAAGGTAGTTTTAAAAGATGGATCTTTCCACCCGGTAGATTCAGATCAATTATCTTTCGAATTGGCTGCGAAAATGGGATTCAAAGCTGCTGCTAAAGCTGCAGGTGCGGTAATTCTTGAGCCAATTATGAAGAATGAAGTAGTAACTCCTGAGGAAAACATGGGAGATATCGTAGGTGACTTGAATAGAAGAAGAGGTCAAGTAAATAGTATGTCAGACAGATCTGGTGCTAAAGTAATTAAAGCTGAAGTGCCGTTATCTGAAATGTTTGGATACGTTACAACATTAAGAACTTTATCTTCTGGTAGAGCAACATCAACTATGGAATTTTCTCACTATGCTGAAACTCCTTCTAATATTTCAGAAGAAGTAATTAAAGCAGCTAAAGGAGCAAACGATTAAAATTAGGAAAATGAGTCAGAAAATTAGAATAAAATTAAAGTCTTACGATCATAATTTAGTAGATAAATCTGCTGAAAAGATTGTAAAAACTGTTAAGACTACAGGAGCTGTGGTAACTGGTCCAATTCCATTACCAACTCATAAAAAGATTTTTACCGTACTTCGTTCTCCTCACGTAAACAAAAAGTCTAGAGAGCAATTTCAATTAAGTTCTTATAAAAGATTACTTGATATTTATAGCTCTTCATCAAAGACGATTGATGCGTTGATGAAACTTGAATTGCCAAGTGGAGTAGAAGTAGAGATTAAAGTGTAATCTTATTTCTGAGAATATTCTCAGAAAACATGTCCTAAGCTGCGAGCGAAGGAAAAACGGAAAATTATATTCAGGGCTTGAATGTGTTTTCTTGCCCTGAAATTTTTTAAATAAATCATTAATTAATAATTATTATGTCTGGGTTAATAGGAAAAAAAATCGGTATGACCAGCATTTTCGACGAGAACGGGAAAAACATCCCTTGTACCGTTATTCAAGCTGGGCCATGCGTAGTTACCCAAGTCAGAACCAAAGAGGTTGACGGGTATGAAGCAATTCAACTTGGTTTCGATGACAAGACAGACAAGAGTACTACAAGTGCAGAAAAAGGTCACTTTAAAAAAGCTGGTACTGTTGCTAAACGTCGCGTTGTTGAATTTCAAGGGTTTAAAGAAGAATTGAAATTAGGTGACGAAGTTACTGCAGAGCATTTTCAAGAAGGAGAATTTGTAGATGTTTCAGGTACTTCTAAAGGTAAAGGTTTTCAAGGGGTTGTTAAAAGACACGGCTTTGGTGGTGTTGGTCAACAAACTCACGGTCAACATAACCGTTTAAGAGCGCCTGGTTCGATTGGTGCGGCATCTTATCCTGCAAGAGTATTCAAAGGAATGCGTATGGCAGGTCAAATGGGTGGCGATAAAGTAAAAGTACAAAACCTTAAAGTGTTAAAAGTAGTTGCAGATAAGAATCTACTTGTGGTAAAAGGATGTGTTCCTGGCCATAAAAACGCTTATGTAATCATTCAGAAGTAATGGAAGTAGCAGTATTAGATATTAAAGGAAAAGAAACAGGTAGAAAGGTTACTCTTTCTGATGCTGTTTTTGGTGTAGAGCCTAATGAGCATGCTATTTATTTAGATGTTAAGCAATACCTGGCTAACCAACGTCAAGGTACGCATAAAGCTAAAGAACGTGCAGAAATTACTGGAAGTACCCGTAAGATTAAAAAACAAAAAGGTACAGGTACTGCGCGTGCAGGTAGTATAAAGTCTCCTATCTTCAAAGGTGGAGGTAGAGTATTTGGTCCAAGACCAAGAAACTATGGTTTCAAATTAAACAAGAGTTTAAAGAAACTTGCAAGAAAATCTGCATTAAGTCAGAAAGCGAAAAACAATGATGTTTTAGTTGTTGAAAACTTAGAATTTGATTCAGCAAAAACAAAAAATTTCATTTCATTATTGCAAGGTCTTGGTATTGAGGGGAAAAAATCATTATTTGTGTTGTCAGAGTCAAATAATAATGTATATTTGTCCTCACGTAATTTGAAGGCTGCTGAAGTTGTAACAGCTTCAGAATTAAATACTTACAAAATATTACATTCAAATAATATTGTGTTTGTTGAAGGGTCTTTAGAAGGAGTAGAGTCGAATTTGAGTAAATAAACGTTATGAGTATCTTAATAAAACCTATTATTACTGAAAAAGCTACGAACGATAGTGAGATGAATAATCGTTTCGCGTTTGTAGTTAATAATAAGGCGAACAAGATTGAAATTAAAGACGCAGTAGAGTCTGCTTATGGCGTTTCAGTAGAAAAAGTTCGCACTATGAATGTTCGTCCAGATCGCAGAACTCGTTATACGAAAACTGGGATCGTAACTGGTAAAACAAATGCTTACAAAAAAGCAATTGTACAGTTGGCGGAAGGTGAAACAATTGATTTATATGCTAATCTTTAAGATTAAAAAATGTCTGTAAGAAAATTAAAACCAATCACACCTGGTCAGCGTTTTAGAGTTGTTAATGGTTATGACGCTATTACAACTGATAAGCCGGAGAAGAGTTTATTGGCTCCGAAAAAAAGATCTGGTGGTAGAAACAGTCAGGGGAAAATGACCATGCGCTATTTAGGTGGTGGTCATAAAAAGCGTTACCGTATTATCGACTTTAAAAGAGATAAGCAGGGAGTTCCTGGAACGGTAGCGACTATTGAGTATGATCCAAACCGTACCGCTTTTATTGCATTATTAAATTACCAAGATGGTGAGAAAAGATATGTGATTGCGCAAAATGGTTTACAAGTAGGTCAGAACTTAGTTTCTGGAAAGTCAGATGTGGCTACGGAAATTGGTAATGCAATGCCTTTATCGCAGATACCTTTAGGTACTGTTATTTCTTGTATCGAGTTGCGTCCTGGTCAAGGAGCTGTAATGGCTCGTAGTGCTGGTGCTTTTGCTCAGTTAATGGCGAGAGAAGGTAAGTACGCAACGATTAAACTTCCTTCTGGTGAAGTTAGAATGATTTTAGCAGATTGTATGGCTACTATTGGAGCAGTTTCTAATAGTGATCATCAGTTGTTAGTTTCTGGTAAAGCTGGTAGAAAACGTTGGTTAGGTAGAAGACCTAGAACTAGACCAGTTGTAATGAACCCAGTAGATCACCCAATGGGTGGTGGTGAAGGTCGTGCTTCTGGAGGTCATCCAAGATCTAGAAAAGGTCTTCCGGCTAAAGGATTTAGAACACGTTCTAAAACCAAATCGAGTAATAAGTATATTGTAGAACGTAGAAAGAAATAATAAGATATGGCACGTTCATTAAAAAAAGGACCTTACGTTCACTATAAATTAGAGAAGAAAGTAGCTCAAAATGTAGAGTCTGGAAAGAAGACTGTGATCAAGACTTGGTCTCGCGCTTCAATGATTACTCCAGATTTTGTTGGGCAAACTATCGGGGTGCATAACGGGAAGCAGTTTGTTCCTGTTTATGTGACAGAGAATATGGTAGGTCATAAATTAGGAGAATTTTCACCAACTCGTTCTTTTAGAGGACACGCTGGTGCTAAAAATAAAGGTAAAAGATAATTGAAGCTATGGGAGTTCGTAAAAAAGAAAGAGCAGAGCAAATAAAAGAAGCTAAGAAGCAAGTGGCTTTTGCCAAGCTGAATAACTGCCCTACTTCACCAAGAAAAATGCGCTTAGTTGCAGATTTAGTTCGTGGTGAAGATGTAGAGAAAGCGCTTCAAATTCTTAAGTTTAATAATAAAGAAGCTTCTTTAAGACTAGAGAAATTACTTCTTTCTGCAATTGCTAACTGGCAAATGAAGAATGAAGATGCTAGCGTTGAAGAGGCAGAATTATTCGTTAAGGAAATCCGTGTAGATGGTGGTGCAATGTTGAAGAGACTAAGACCAGCTCCACAGGGGAGAGCACATAGGATAAGAAAAAGATCTAACCACGTTACATTAGTGGTTGGGGCTAAAAATAATACACAAAGCTAAGAAGTAGTATGGGACAGAAAACAAATCCAATCGGTAATAGACTTGGTATCATTAGAGGATGGGAATCTAACTGGTACGGAGGTAACGACTACGGTGATAAATTAGCCGAAGACGATAAGATTAGAAAGTATATCCATGCGCGTCTTTCTAAAGCTAGTGTATCGAGAGTAATTATTGAGCGTACGCTTAAACTTGTAACCGTTACTATCACTACTGCAAGACCTGGTATTATTATCGGTAAAGGCGGTCAAGAGGTAGACAAGTTAAAAGAAGAGCTTAAGAAAATTACAGGTAAAGAAGTTCAGGTTAATATTTTTGAAATTAAAAGACCTGAATTGGATGCTCATCTAGTAGGTGCAAGTGTTGCAAGACAAATAGAAAATAGAATTTCTTACCGTCGTGCGATTAAAATGGCGATTGCAGCTGCAATGCGTATGAATGCTGAAGGAATTAAAATCCAGATTTCAGGTCGTTTAAACGGAGCTGAAATGGCGCGTTCAGAAGCTTATAAAGATGGTAGAATCCCTTTATCTACGTTTAGAGCTGATATTGATTATGCTTTAGTTGAGGCACATACTACTTATGGTAGATTAGGTGTTAAAGTATGGATCATGAAAGGTGATGTTTACGGAAAAAGAGAATTATCTCCGCTAGTTGGTTTATCTAAAAAGCAAGGAGGAAAATCTGGATCTGGACGAGGTGGTAACAAATCACGTCGTAGAAAGTAATTTTTTAAAGTAAGAGAAATGTTACAGCCTAAAAGAACAAAATATAGAAAACAGCAAAAGGGACGTATGAAAGGTCTTGCTCAAAGAGGGCATAGATTATCAAACGGAACTTTTGGAATCAAATCTTTAGATTCAAGTTTTGTTACAGCGAGACAAATCGAAGCTGCTCGTATTGCTGCTACTCGTTATATGAAAAGGGAAGGATCAATTTGGATCAAAATTTTCCCAGACAAGCCAATTACCAAAAAGCCTCTTGAGGTTCGTATGGGTAAAGGTAAAGGTAACGTAGAGTATTGGGCGGCAGTAGTGAAGCCGGGAAGAATTCTTTTTGAATTAGGTGGTGTGCCAATGGCAACTGCTAAAGAAGCGTTGCGTTTAGCGGCACAGAAACTTCCGGTAAGAACTAAGTTTATCGTTGCAAGGGATTATCAAGAATAATTTTTGAAAGTTATGAAACAATCAGAAGTAGAAAAATTATCAGTAGCTGAATTACAAGATGAGTTGGCGAATGCTAGAAAATCTTATACAGATTTAAGAATGGCTCATGTAATTACGCCTTTAGATAACCCGGCGCAGTTAAGAACTGTAAGAAGGACTATAGCGCGTTTAGCAACAGAATCGAGAAAAAGAGAATTGAATAATTCTGCTGAGTAAGATGGAAAAAAGAAATTTAAGAAAAGAGCGTATAGGTGTAGTTACTAGTAACAAAATGGAGAAATCTATTGTTGTTTCAGAAGTAAAGAAAATGAAGCACCCTATGTATGGTAAATTCGTATTAAAAACGAAAAAATACGTAGCACACGACGAGAAAAATGACTGCAACGAAGGTGATACTGTAAAGATCATGGAAACACGACCTTTAAGTAAAACTAAAAGTTGGAGATTAGTAGAAATAATTGAAAGAGCGAAGTAATTATGGTACAACAAGAATCTAGATTAAGAGTAGCTGATAATACTGGAGCTAAAGAAGTTTTAGCAATTAGAGTATTAGGTGGTACAAAGAAGCGTTACGCTTCTGTAGGTGATAAAATTGTTGTGAGTGTAAAAGAAGCAACTCCTAATGGTAACATAAAAAAAGGAGCGGTTTCTACAGCAGTTGTAGTTCGTACTAAAAAAGAAGTTCGCAGACCAGATGGTTCTTATATTCGTTTCGACGATAACGCATGTGTTTTATTAAACCCTGCTGGAGAAATGAGAGGAACTCGTGTATTTGGGCCTGTAGCTAGAGAACTTCGTGATAGACAATTTATGAAGATTGTATCATTAGCACCAGAGGTGCTTTAATACACAAAAGATGGCAAAGCTTAAAATTAAATCAGGAGATACTGTTAAGGTAATTGCTGGAGAACACAAAGGTCAGCAAGGAACTGTGAAAACAGTATTAATTGAAAAAAATAAAGCAATCGTTGAAGGGGTTAACATGATTTCAAAACATGAAAAGCCAAGTGCTGCTAACCCTCAAGGCGGAATTGTGAAAAAAGAAGCTCCTATCCATATTTCAAATCTTTCTTTATTAACTAAAGATGGAGAAGCTACAAGAGTAGGTTATAAAATGGAAGGAGATAAAAAAGTGAGATTTTCTAAAAAATCTAATGAAGTAATTTAGTTATGAGTTACGTACCAAGACTTAGACAAGAGTATAAAGACAAGGTCATTTCTGCTCTTACCGAAGAATTTAGTTACGAAAATGTAATGCAAGTACCAAAACTTACTAAAATTGTAGTAAGTAGAGGTGTTGGTGCAGCTGTAGCAGATAAAAAGTTAATTGATCACGCTGTTGATGAATTATCTACTATTACTGGTCAAAAAGCTGTAGCGACAATATCTAAAAAAGATGTTGCTTCATTCAAGTTGCGTAAAGGTATGCCTATCGGAGCTAAAGTAACACTTAGAGGAGATCGCATGTACGAATTTTTAGATCGTTTGATCACAGCTTCACTTCCACGTGTACGTGATTTTGACGGTATAAAAGCTACTGGTTTTGACGGTAGAGGAAATTATAACTTAGGTATTACTGAGCAAATTATTTTCCCAGAAATTAATATCGATAGAGTAAATAAAATTGCTGGTATGGATATTACTTTCGTGACTACTGCAAATACAGATAAGGAAGCAAAATCATTGTTAACAGAACTAGGATTACCTTTTAAAAAGAATTAATTATGGCTAAAGAATCAATGAAAGCCCGTGAGGTAAAAAGACAAGAGTTGGTAAAAAAGTATGCTGAAAAGAGAGAAGCCTTGAAAGAAGCTGGAGACTACGAAGCATTACAGAAATTACCAAAAAACTCTTCTCCTGTTCGTTTGCATAACAGATGTAAGCTAACAGGAAGACCAAAGGGATATATGAGACAGTTTGGCCTTTCTCGTGTAATGTTCCGAGAAATGGCTAACAAAGGATTAATTCCAGGAGTTAAAAAAGCTAGTTGGTAAAAATTTAATCGGTTGAAGGTTCTAAATTAAAGAAAACCACAGCCACAAATCAAAATAGATGAATACAGATCCTATTGCAGATTATTTAACTAGAATTAGAAATGCTGTGGCAGCAAGTCACCGTGTGGTAGAGATACCAGCTTCTAATTTAAAGAAACAAATTACTAAAATATTATTCGATCAAGGGTATATTCTTAGTTATAAGTTTGAGGAAGAGGGTTCAAGAGGTACGATTAAAATCGCTCTTAAGTATGATAAAGATACTAAAGACTCTGTAATCAAAAAGATACAAAGAATTAGTAAGCCTGGTCTTCGAAAGTATGCTGGTGCAGGTGAATTACCACGTATTTTAAACGGACTTGGAATTGCAATCGTTTCTACTTCTCACGGAGTAATGACAGATAAGCAAGCAAGAAAAGAGAATGTAGGTGGTGAAGTTCTTTGCTACGTTTACTAATATTTAAAAGACGAAAACATGTCAAGAATAGGTAAAAGTCCAGTATCGATTCCAGAAGGCGTAACTGTAAGCGTAAAAGACGGAGTAGTTACTGTAAAAGGAAAATTAGGAGAGTTAACTCAAGAATTTTCAGATATCGATATTAAAGTTGAAGAGAACGAAGTTGTGTTAGAAAGACCTTCTGAAAAGAAGGCTTTTAAATCAAAACATGGTCTTTATAGAGCTTTAATCCAGAATATGGTAGAAGGTGTGTCTAACGGTTTTACAAAACAACTAGAATTAGTTGGTGTTGGTTACCGTGCATCTAACCAAGGTCAAAAGTTAGATTTAGCGATTGGATTTTCTCATAATATTGTATTAGATTTGGCACCGGAAATTACGGTAGAAACCATTTCTGAAAAAGGTAAAAATCCAATTATAAAATTAACATCTTACGATAAGCAATTAGTAGGTCAAGTAGCTGCTAAAATTAGATCTTTCCGTAAGCCTGAACCATACAAAGGAAAAGGTATCAAGTTCGTAGGTGAGCATATTAGAAGAAAAGCAGGTAAATCTGCTTAATAAAGTATAATTATGGCATTTTCAAAAGTAAAAAGAAGAAATAAAATTAGAAGAAGGATCCGTCAATCAATTTCGGGTACTGAGAGTAGGCCTCGTCTATCTGTTTTTAGAAGTAATAAAGAAATTTATGCTCAATTAATAGATGATGTAAGTGGTAAGACTATTGCAGCAGCCTCTTCTAGAGACAAAGGAGTTTCTGATCAAGGAACCAAAAGCGAGGTAGCAACTGCCGTAGGTAAAGCTATCGCTGAAAAAGCAAAAGAAGCCGGAGTAGAAGTTATTTCGTTCGATAGAAGCGGATATTTATATCACGGAAGAGTTAAATCATTAGCAGAAGGTGCTCGCGAAGGCGGACTAAAATTCTAAAAGATTATGTATCAAGATTATAAAAATGTAGAGCTTGTTAAGCCAAGTGGCTTAGATTTAAAAGATCGTTTAGTTGGTGTACAACGTGTAACTAAAGTTACTAAAGGTGGTAGAGCATTTGGTTTTTCTGCTATCGTAGTTGTAGGAGACGAAAACGGAGTTGTAGGTCACGGTTTAGGTAAGTCTAAAGAGGTAGCTGAAGCAATTGCTAAAGCTGTAGAAGATGCAAAAAAGAATTTAGTTCGTATTCCTTTAAATAAGGGTACTTTGCCACACGAGCAAAAAGGTAAATACGGTGGAGCAAGAGTTTTATTACTTCCTGCTGCAACGGGTACCGGAGTTATTGCTGGTGGTGCCATTCGTGCGGTATTAGAAGCAGTTGGTGTTCACGATGTATTATCAAAGAACCAAGGGTCTTCTAACCCTCACAATGTGGTAAAAGCTACTTTCGACGCATTATTGCAATTAAGAAGTGCTGAGACTGTTGCAAAACAACGTGGTATTTCATTAGACAAGGTATTTAACGGATAATATTCAAGGAAAATGGGAAAGATTAAAGTAACTAAAGTGAAAAGTGCTATCAATCGCACCAAGAACCAGAAGCTTACGTTAGAGGCTTTAGGTTTAAGAAAGATGGGGCAAACTGTCGAACACGAAGATTCGCCTAATATCCTTGGAATGATAAATAAAGTACAACATTTAGTTTCTGTTGAAGAAACAAAATAAACTTATACGATGGAATTAAATAACTTAAGACCTGCAAAGGGTTCAGTTCGAGCAAATAGTAAGCGTATAGGTAGAGGTGAAGGATCTGGTAAAGGTGGAACTTCTACACGCGGACACAAAGGAGCTAAATCTCGTTCAGGATATTCTAAGAAAATCGGATTTGAAGGTGGGCAAATGCCACTTCAAAGACGAGTTCCTAAATTTGGTTTCAATAACAGAAATCGTAAAGAATATCAAGGGGTTAATTTAGATACACTTCAAAAGTTAGTAGATAACGGTAAAATTAATGATACTGTAGATTTACAAACTTTATTGGATAATAGATTAGCAACAAAAACAGATTTAGTAAAAATCTTAGGAAGAGGAGAGCTTAAAGCTAAACTTAAAGTTTCTGCTCACAAATTCACCGCATCTGCTAAAGAAGCAATCGAAGCTGCCGGTGGTGAAGCTGTAACTTTATAAAAGTAAAGAATGAAATTTATTGAAACAATAAAGAACGTTTGGAAAATAGAAGAGCTAAAGAATCGTATTTTGATTACTTTAGGTCTTCTATTGGTTTATCGTTTTGGTACTCAAGTAGTACTTCCGGGTATAGATGCATCGCAATTGTCTAATTTAGCAAGCCAAACCGACGACGGTTTATTAGGTTTGCTTAACGCGTTTACAGGTGGTGCTTTTTCTAATGCATCGATTTTTGCATTAGGAATTATGCCTTACATTTCTGCATCTATTGTGGTGCAGTTAATGGGTATTGCAGTTCCTTATCTTCAAAAACTTCAAAAAGAAGGTGAAAGTGGTAGAAAGAAAATTAACCAAATTACACGTTGGTTAACCATAGCTATTACTTTGGTACAAGGTCCTGGTTATATCTATAACTTATACGGAACTTTACCTCAAAGTGCTTTCTTATTAGGAGATTCAATAAGTTTTGTTGTTTCTTCAGTAATTATCCTTACTACAGGCTGTATTTTTGCAATGTGGTTAGGTGAAAGAATTACAGATAAAGGTATAGGAAACGGTATTTCTTTATTAATTATGGTAGGTATCATCGCTAGACTTCCGCAGTCATTCCTACAAGAATGGGTTTCTAGAGTTTCTGGAGCCGATGCAAATGGAGGTTTAATTATGATCCTTATTGAGTTGTTTATTTGGTTTGCAATCATTTTTGCATCTGTGATGTTGGTGATGGCTGTAAGACAGATACCGGTTCAATATGCTAGGCGAAATGCAACTGGAGGTTATGAAAAAAATATCTTTGGAGGAGCAAGACAATTTATTCCTTTAAAGTTAAATGCTTCAGGAGTAATGCCTATTATTTTTGCACAAGCAATTATGTTTATTCCTTCTGCTGTTGCAGGAATGTCAGATTCTGAAATGGCTCAGGGAATTACCGCAGAATTTAATAATATCTTCGGTTTATGGTACAACGTAGTGTTCGCACTATTAATTATCATATTCACTTATTTCTATACCGCGATTACAGTGCCAACTAATAAGATGGCAGATGATTTAAAAAGAAGTGGTGGTTTTATTCCTGGGATCAGACCGGGTACAGAAACAGCAGAATACTTAGATAGAATTATGTCTCAAATCACATTGCCGGGATCTGTTTTCTTAGCATTAATTGCAGTATTTCCTGCGATTGTTGTTTCGATAGGTGTTCAGCAAGGTTGGGCCTTATTCTTTGGAGGTACTTCTCTTATCATTATGGTAGGTGTAGCGATCGATACCATGCAGCAGATCAATTCTTATTTATTGAATAAGCATTACGATGGTTTAATGAAATCTGGAAGAAATAGAAAAGCAGTAGCATAATTATGGCAAAGCAACCAGCAATAGAGCAAGACGGAACAATTATCGAGGCATTATCTAATGCAATGTTTAGAGTAGAGTTGGAAAACGGTCACGTGGTTACAGCTCACATCTCAGGAAAAATGAGAATGCATTACATTAAGCTTTTGCCGGGAGATAAAGTGAAATTGGAAATGAGTCCTTACGATTTAACGAAGGCTCGTATAACCTATAGATACTAATAAATCTTATAAATGTGATTAATTCAAAATTTTTTATTACTTTTGCGGTCTGAAAAATTTTGATAAGCTTCTAAAACACAGAAACTTTACATTTATCAGAAAAAACAATAGAGATGAAAGTAAGAGCATCAATAAAAAAGAGAAGTGCCGACTGCAAGATTGTACGCAGAAAAGGGCGCCTTTACGTTATTAACAAAAAGAATCCTAGATTTAAACAAAGACAAGGCTAATTATGGCGAGAATTGCAGGGGTAGATATACCTAAACAAAAGCGAGGAGTTATAGCATTAACCTATATCTTCGGAATTGGCAAGAGTAGAGCTCAAAAAATTCTTGAAACTGCCAAAGTAGATGAGAATACTAAAGTTTCAGATTGGACTGATGATGAAATCGGAAAAATTCGTGAAGCTGTAGGGCAATATACCATAGAAGGAGAATTAAGATCAGAAGTTCAGCTTAGTATTAAGCGTTTAATGGATATCGGTTGTTACCGTGGTATCCGTCACAGATCTAGCCTTCCGTTAAGAGGTCAGCGTACGAAGAATAACTCTAGAACGCGTAAAGGAAAGAGAAAAACAGTTGCGAACAAGAAAAAAGCAACTAAATAATAAGTAGTTATGGCAAAGTCAACAACTAAGAAACGTAAAGTAATCGTTGATTCTTTTGGTGAGGCGCACATTACAGCTTCTTTCAATAATATCATTGTTTCTTTAACTAACAAAAAAGGAGATGTGATCTCTTGGTCTACTGCCGGTAAAATGGGCTTTAGAGGATCTAAGAAAAACACTCCTTACGCAGCGCAATTAGCAGCAGAAGATGCAGCTAAAGTAGCACACGAAGCTGGTTTAAGAAAAGTGAAAGTTTATGTGAAGGGACCTGGTAATGGTAGAGAATCTGCAATTCGTTCTATCCACAACGGAGGGATCGAAGTAACAGAGATTATCGATATCACACCAATTCCACACAACGGTTGTCGTCCACCAAAAAGACGTAGAGTTTAATTAATAGTAAATATCAACAAAGAGTATTACGATTATCGAAGGATTATATTTTCAAAGACCTTAATTCATAATCACTCTTTAAAATTTAAATAAATGGCAAGATATACTGGTCCAAAAAGTAAAATAGCAAGAAAGTTTGGTGAAGCTATTTTTGGAGATGATAAGTCTTTTGAAAAAAGAAACTATCCTCCAGGTCAACACGGTAACAACAGACGCCGTGGTAAAAAATCTGAATACGCTATCCAGTTAATGGAGAAGCAAAAAGCAAAATATACTTACGGTATATTAGAGCGTCAATTCAGAAATATGTTTAAGAAAGCAACAGCTGCACAAGGTATTACTGGTGAGGTTCTTTTACAATTATGTGAATCTCGTTTAGATAATGTTGTTTATAGAATGGGAGTTTCTCCTTCTAGAAGAGGTGCAAGACAATTGGTTTCTCACAGACATATCACTGTAAACGGTGAAATCGTAAATATACCTTCTTACCAATTAAAAGCTGGTGATGTAGTAGGGGTAAGAGAAAAGTCTAAATCTTTAACAGCAATCCAGTCTTCATTGGAGAGCTCAAGTAATGTTTACGAATGGATTACCTGGAATTCAGAGAAGAAAGAAGGAACTTATGTTTCTGTACCTTCAAGAATTCAAATTCCAGAAAACATTAACGAACAATTTATCGTCGAATTATATTCGAAATAATCTTTAACAGACAGAACTCATAATATGGCCATACTTAATTTTCAGAAGCCCGATAAAGTTATCATGATTGATTCAACCGAGTTCGAGGGCAAGTTTGAATTTCGTCCCTTAGAACCAGGATATGGATTAACTGTAGGTAACGCTCTTAGACGAGTACTGTTGTCTTCATTAGAAGGTTTCGCAATAACCTCAGTAAGAATAGAAGGTGTAGATCATGAGTTTTCTACCATTGCTGGAGTTGTAGAAGACGTTACCGAAATTATTTTAAATTTAAAACAAGTTCGTTTTAAAAGACAAATAGAAGAAGTAGATAACGAAACAGTAACTATTTCTTTTTCGGGTAAAAATCAACTTACCGCAGGAGATTTTCAAAAATTCATTTCAGGATTTCAAGTGCTAAACCCAGATTTAGTGATTTGTAATATGGAAGAGAATGTTAATCTTAATATCGAATTAACAATCGATAAAGGTCGTGGTTATGTGCCTGCTGAAGAAAATAAAAAAGCTAACGCTCCTTTAGGAACCATCTTTACAGATTCTATCTATACGCCAATTAAAAACGTAAAGTATAGTATCGAAAACTATCGTGTAGAGCAAAAAACTGACTACGAAAAGTTAGTTTTTGAAATCTCTTCAGACGGTTCAATTCATCCTAAAGATGCTTTAACTGAAGCTGCAAAAATCTTAATCCATCACTTTATGTTATTCTCTGATGAGAGAATTACCCTTGAAGCTGATGAGATTGCTCAAACTGAAACTTATGATGAAGAATCACTTCATATGAGACAGTTATTGAAAACTAAATTGGTAGATTTAGATCTTTCAGTAAGAGCATTAAACTGTTTAAAAGCAGCAGAAGTAGATACTTTAGGAGACTTAGTATCATACAACAAAAATGATTTAATGAAGTTCCGTAACTTCGGTAAAAAATCTTTAACAGAGCTAGAAGAACTAGTAAATGTAAAAGGTCTTAACTTCGGAATGGATTTATCAAAATACAAATTAGATAAAGATTAATACGTCATATTTTGCTCCTCACAAAATGAGTTTAGAAGCAAGATGATGATTAAACCAAAAGGTCATGAGACACGGAAAAAAAGTAAACCACTTAGGTAGAAAAACTGCTCACAGAAAAGCAATGTTAGCCAATATGGCATCATCTTTAATCGAGCACAAAAGAATCAATACTACTGTAGCTAAAGCGAAAGCTTTAAAACAATTTATTGAGCCTTTAATAACTAAATCTAAAGAAGATACTACGCATAACAGAAGATTAGTTTTCGCTAAACTTCGTAACAAATATGCAGTAAGTGAACTTTTTAGAGAAGTTGCACCAAAAGTGGGAGACCGTCCAGGTGGATATACAAGAATTATCAAACTTGGTAATCGTTTAGGAGATAACGCAGATATGGCACTTATCGAGTTAGTAGATTTTAACGAAATTTACAACCCTAAAGGAGAAGGTAAGAAAAAGTCTACTCGTCGTAGTAGAAGAGGTGGTAAGAAGAATGCTACAGAAACTGCAGCTTCTGAAACTACTGCTCCTAAAGCAGAAGATAAATCATCAAATGAAGAAGAGTAAAATGATTTTTATTTTTCAATAATTTCAAAAGGATAAACTTTAAGGGTTTATCCTTTTTTTTTAACTTAACCTAAATTATTATTCGATTGTAATGAAATATCACGTTCGTAAAAAAGCAATTTTATTATTAGAAGATGGTACAATTTTCCACGGAAAAGTTGTTGGAGATAGAGAAGGTACTTCGTTTGGAGAAGTATGCTTTAATACCGGAATGACAGGATATCAAGAGATTTTTACAGATCCTTCATATTACGGACAATTAATGATTACAACCAACGCCCACATTGGTAATTATGGTACTTTTTCTGAAGAAGTAGAATCTGAAGACATTAAAATAGCCGGTTTAATTTGTAAGAATTTCAGCTATAATTATTCAAGAGAGCGTTCAGATCTATCTTTAGAAGAATTTTTAACAAATAACAATCTCTTAGCGATCTCAGATGTAGATACTCGTGCACTAGTTTCTTACATAAGAAAACACGGTGCGATGAATGCTGTCATTTCTACGCGTGTAGATGAAGTTGAAGCGCTTAAGAAAGAATTGGCAGCGATCCCATCGATGAAAGGTTTAGAGCTTGCTTCTAAGGTTTCAACAAAAGAACCTTATTTTGTAGGTGAAGAAGATGCTGAATTTAAAGTAGCAGCTTTAGATATCGGAATCAAGAAGAATATTCTAAGAAACCTAGCTAAGAAAGGATGTTACATTAAAGTATTCCCATACGATACTAGCTTTGAAGAGATGGAATCTTGGAATCCTGATGGCTATTTCTTATCCAATGGTCCTGGAGATCCGGAGCCGTTAACCAATGCAATAGACGTTGCTAAAAAGATCATCGAAAAAGATAAACCACTATTTGGTATTTGCTTAGGTCACCAAATTATCGCCTTAGCAAATGGTATCGATACCTTTAAAATGCACCACGGGCATAGAGGTATTAATCACCCAATTAAAAACCTACTTACCGGTAAAGGTGAAATTACTTCGCAAAACCATGGTTTTGCAGTAAGTAAAGAATCTCTAGAAGCTAATCCTGAAGTAGAGATTACGCATATTCACTTAAACGATCAAACGGTAGCTGGTTTACAAATGAAAAATAAGAATTGTTTTTCAGTACAATATCACCCGGAAGCTGGTCCCGGACCAAATGATGCACTGTATCTATTCGATCAATTCATTGAGAATATGAAAAAAGTAACCGCATAAAATTAAAGGCCTTGAAATTTTCAAGGCTTTTTTTGTTAACAAAAACGTTTTCGGATTGCCTAAAATTCTAAAATCCATAATTGTTGACAATAAATTAAAAGTAAATAAGCAGCAAAATCCTTATCTTGCAGCTAAATTATTTATAATCAAACAAAAACTATGAGCTTAATAATTGAAATTCACGCTAGACAAATATTTGATTCAAGAGGTAATCCAACCGTAGAAGTAGATGTAATTACAGAAAATGGAGTTTTAGGAAGAGCAGCAGTGCCTTCTGGAGCTTCTACCGGAGAACACGAAGCCGTTGAACTTAGAGATGGTGGCGATGATTATATGGGTAAAGGCGTAACTAAAGCTGTAGAAAACGTAAATACTACCATTGCTGAAAATTTAATTGGTTTTTCTGTTTTCGAACAAGAAGCGATCGATAAAGCAATGATCGATTTAGATGGTACGCCAAATAAATCTAAATTAGGAGCTAACGCAATTTTAGGGGTTTCTCTTGCGGCTGCAAAAGCGGCAGCTAATGAGTTAAACCTTCCTTTATATAGATACGTAGGTGGTGTAAGTGCAAAAACTTTACCGGTTCCTATGATGAATATCATTAACGGAGGTTCTCACTCAGATGCACCAATCGCGTTTCAAGAATTTATGGTAATGCCGGTAAAAGCAAAAAGCTTTTCTCACGCTATCAAAATGGGAACAGAAATTTTCCATAACCTAAAGAAAGTACTTCACGATAGAGGTTTAAGTACAGCTGTAGGTGACGAAGGTGGTTTTGCACCAACTTTAGAAGGTACAGAAGATGCATTAGATTCTATAAAAACAGCTGTTGAGAAAGCAGGATACAAATTTGGAGACGAAGTAATGATCGCTTTAGATTGTGCTGCTGCAGAATTTTTTGAAGACGGCAAATATAACTATAAGAAATTTGAAGGAGAAGGTGGCGAAGTAAGAACGAGCGAAGAGCAAGCTTCTTATTTAGCTGAATTAGCTTCAAAATATCCGATCATTTCTATTGAAGATGGAATGGATGAAAACGATTGGGAAGGTTGGAAAGCGTTAACCGATAAAATCGGAGATAAAGTACAATTAGTAGGAGACGATTTATATGTTACTAACGTAGAGCGTCTTTCTCGCGGAATTGATGAAGGTATCGCAAATTCAATCCTAATCAAAGTAAACCAGATCGGTACATTAACAGAAACAATTGCTGCAGTGAATATGGCACACAATGCCGGTTATACTTCAGTAATGTCTCACCGTTCAGGAGAAACTGAAGATAACACCATTGCAGATTTAGCAGTTGCGTTAAATACGGGTCAAATTAAAACCGGTTCAGCTTCTCGTAGTGATCGTATGGCAAAATACAACCAATTATTAAGAATTGAAGAAGAATTAGGTGAAGTAGCTTACTATCCGCAAGCAAATGCCTTTAAAATCTAATTTATTTATAAAGTAAATTTGAATAAGTCCTGCTTAAAAAGTGGGACTTTTTTTTGCTTGAAACTCAGCAACAACTATTAATTACTAAAACCTTTTCGGTAATAAGAATTTTCTATCGAATTAATCAAAATTATAAAGGCTTCTTAACGGCTATTTAACACTAAATTTTGTAAATTAGCGACACTTTAAATTAAAAAATTCAATAATAAATAACATGTCAAAAACAGCTACGATAGAACTTGACGGGAAAAAGTACGAATTTCCTGTTACAGAAGGTACAGAAGGCGAAAAAGCGATTCAAATTAAATCTTTAAGAGGTGACACTGGAGGACTTATTACTTTAGATCCTGGTTTTAAAAATACAGGTTCTTGTGAAAGTGCCATTACATTTTTAAATGGTGAAGAAGGAATCTTAAGGTATAGAGGTTATTCTATTGAAGATTTAGCTGAAAAAGCAAGCTTTTTAGAAGTAGCATACTTATTAATTTTTGGCGAGCTTCCAACGCAGGAGCAATTAGATAAATTTTACGGAGATATTAAAGAAGAATCTCACGTAGATGAAGAGATGAAGAAAATCTTAGATGGTTTTCCAAAGTCTGCTCACCCAATGGGAGTGCTTTCATCATTAACAAGTGCATTAATTGCATTTAACCCAAGCTCTGTAAACGTAGATTCTGAAGAAGATATGTACAAAGCGATCGTGAAATTATTAGCTAAATTTCCGGTATTGGTAGCTTGGACGTTAAGAAAAAGAAACAGCAAGCCATTAGATTATGGTGATAGTTCTTTAGATTACGTAGATAACATCTTAAAAATGATGTTTAAAAAGCCAAATGAAGAGTACAAGGTTAATCCTGTAGTTTCTGCTGCTTTAAATAAATTATTAATTCTTCACGCAGATCACGAACAAAACTGTTCTACTTCTACGGTAAGAATCGTTGGTTCTTCTCATGCCGGTCTATTTGCCTCTATTTCTGCAGGTATTTCTGCACTTTGGGGTCCACTTCACGGTGGTGCTAACCAAGCAGTAATCGAAATGCTGGAAGGTATTAAAGAAGACGGTGGAGATACTAAAAAGTATATGGCGAAAGCTAAAGACAAAGAAGATCCGTTTAGATTAATGGGCTTCGGTCACCGTGTGTATAAAAACTTCGATCCTCGCGCAAAGATCATCAAAAAATCTGCAGACGAAGTATTAGGAGATTTAGGAGTACAAGATCCGGTATTAGATATCGCTAAAGGATTAGAAAAAGAAGCTTTAGAAGACGATTACTTCGTAAAAAGAAAGCTTTACCCGAACGTAGATTTCTATTCTGGTATTATCTACAGAGCTTTAGGTATTCCAACAGAAATGTTTACTGTAATGTTCGCTTTAGGTAGATTACCGGGTTGGATCGCACAGTGGAGAGAAATGAGATTGAAAAAAGAACCAATTGGTCGTCCACGTCAGGTATATACCGGTGAAAACCTTAGAGATTTTAAAGATATCGAAAATAGATAATCATTTCATTATCAAATTTGTAAAAGCTTCATAGAAATATGGAGCTTTTTTTATATTTGCCAAAAATTAAAAATGCTTTCACTACATATCACTAATGAGACCAATCGGCTTAAAGCCGTAGTTTTAGGTCTTGCCAGAAACATAGGCGATCAACCTAGTATCGAAGATACTTACGATCCCAAATCTTTAGAACATTTAAAAGCCGGGACCTATCCAGCAGAGCAAGATATGGTCAAAGAAATTAAAGCGGTAGAAGAGGTTTTAAAGAAATATAATGTTGAAGTTTACCGCCCAAAAGTTATCGAAAACTATAATCAGATCTTTTCAAGAGATATTGGTTTTGTAATCGAAGATAAATTTATTATTGCGAATATTTTACCCGATCGTGAGCGTGAGATTGAAGCCATTCAGCATATTATCGATTTGGTGCCAAAAGAGAATGTAATTCGTTTTCCTGAAGAAGCGCACGTCGAAGGTGGCGATGTCATGCCTCACGGCGATTACATTTTTGTAGGTACTTATCGAGGTAAAGATTATCCAGATTTTATTACGGCGAGAACCAATACGCAAGCAGTAAAAGCCCTTGCTGAGTTATTTCCTAATAAAACCGTGAAGTCATTTAACCTTAGAAAATCGAATACCGATGCTAAAAATAATGCGTTGCATTTAGATTGTTGCTTTCAGCCGGTTGGGAAAGACAAAGCGATCATTCATAAAAACGGATTTTTAGAGGAAGAAGAATACGAGTGGTTGGTAAATTACTTCGGAAAAGAAAACGTCTTTGAAATTACCAAAGAAGAAATGTACCACATGAACAGTAACATTTTTTCAATTTCTCCGGAAGTAGTGATTTCTGAAAAGAATTTTACACGTCTAAACGCTTGGCTTCGTGAAAACGGAATCACGGTAGAAGAAGTTCCTTATGCAGAAATTGCTAAGCAAGAAGGTTTATTGCGTTGTTCTACTTTACCGTTAATTCGGGAGTAAGCGCGTCAAGGATTGAGCGGCGTGTTTGAGCTCTTTTTTGTCACCTTGAGCTTCTGCGAAAATTTTATTGACAAAAAAAGCGAGTAGCGAAAGCCTGCCCGGACGCCCAAATGAAATAAAAAAACATCAGTTCGAACAGAGTCGAGAACGAATTATTGCAAAAAGAAAAAGAATGAAACAGATTACAGATAGTATTTTAATGATTAGACCTGTAGCCTTCAGAATGAATGAAGAGACGGCAGTGAATAATTATTTTCAGAAAAATATTGATGGAAACGTAGACGAGATCACGCAAAAAGCACAACAAGAGTTTGACGATTTTGCTGCTAAACTTCGCAAGGTTGGTGTAAATGTAGTTGTGGTTGATGA
>ENA-ORDG01000375-ORDG01000375.1-marine-metagenome-genome-assembly--contig:-NODE-375-length-20303-cov-4.273213_pt1 | contig 20303 bp, 11 predicted proteins | sample MGYA00248629_ERZ508524 | MGnify/ENA primary metagenome ERZ508524 (study PRJEB26194, sample SAMN05421901) | marine metagenome | isolation source: East of Rio de Janeiro, Brazil, South Atlantic Ocean...
CAACTACGCGTTTATGTAATTCATCTTCTAACTTCAGTAATTTTTCCCGTTCGCTTTGTAGCATTTTGGTTACAGGAATACCGGTCCATTTTGCTACAACTTCAGCAATATCATCGTTAGTAACTTCTTCTTGAATAAGTGATTTTTTACCTTCCGTTTTTTGAGCTTCGACTTCTTTTTGAAGTTGCTCTAGGCGTTCTTGGGCTTCTTTAATTTTTCCGTAGCGTAATTCTGCTACTTTACCGTAATCGCCTTCACGCTCGGCACGTTCTGCTTCTAGTTTATAATTTTCAATATCGGTTTTTGCCTGCTGAATATTATCGACCACACCTTTTTCATTCTGCCATTGCGCGCTTAATTCTGCTCGCTCTTCTTTAAGGTTAGCAAGATCGGCTTTTAAAGATTTCAGCTTTACTTCATCTTTCTCACGTTTAATGGCTTCAATCTCAATTTCTAGCTGCATAATCTTGCGATCGAGCACGTCTAATTCTTCCGGTTTAGAATTGATCTCCATTCGTAATTTTGAAGCAGCTTCATCCATCAAATCGATTGCCTTATCTGGTAAAAATCTGTTGGTGATATAGCGTTGCGAAAGTTCTACCGCTGCAATAATCGCTTCATCTTTAATTCTTACTTTATGGTGAGTTTCGTATTTCTCTTTAATTCCGCGGAGAATAGAAATCGCACTTTCAGTATCAGGTTCATCGACCGTTACTTTTTGAAAACGACGCTCTAAAGCTTTGTCTTTTTCAAAATATTTTTGGTATTCATCTAAAGTTGTTGCTCCAATAGCTCTCAATTCACCACGCGCTAAAGCTGGTTTTAAAATATTGGCCGCATCCATAGCTCCTTGTCCGCCACCAGCGCCAACAAGCGTATGAATTTCATCTATGAATAGTACGATATTTCCATCGCTGGTCGTAACTTCCTTAATGACCGCTTTTAGACGTTCTTCAAATTCACCTTTGTATTTTGCTCCGGCAATTAAAGCTCCCATATCTAGCGAATAAATCTCTTTGTTTTTTAGATTTTCAGGAACATCACCGGCTACAATTCTGTGCGCTAAACCTTCTGCAATCGCGGTTTTACCGGTTCCCGGTTCACCTACCAACATGGGGTTGTTTTTGGTTCTTCGTGATAAGATTTGAAGAATTCGACGAATTTCTTCATCACGACCGATCACCGGATCTAATTTTCCATTTTCAGCTAATTGATTAAGATTTTTAGCATATTTATTTAATGAATTATAGGTTTCTTCTGCACTTTGAGAAGTTACCCGATCTCCTTTTCGAAGTTCTTCAATTGCAGATTTCAAGCCTTTTTCACTAGCGCCTTGATCTTTTAGAATTTGCGCTACTTTACTTTTAGAGTTGAAAATAGCTAGAATGAGATGCTCGATCGAAACATATTCATCATTCATTTTTTTAGCTACCGAAGAAGCCTCGTTTAACGTCTTTCCGGCTTCTCGAGAAAGTACGATATCACCACCACTAACTTTTGAGAAACTTTCTAAGGTTTTATCTAAAACTTGATTAAATAAACCTACATTAATATTAAGTTTTTTAAGTAAAAATGGTGTTACGTTTTCGTCTACAGAGGTAATGGCTTTAAAAATATGCTCATTCTCTATTTGTTGATGGCCCATTTCCTGAGCAAGCTGCTGCGCTTGCTGGATGGCCTCTTGCGATTTTATGGTAAAATTATTAAAGTTCATTTTTCTTTGTTTTGAAAAGAGATAGTCAAATTATATACCTTTTTTAAAAACCGACAAATTGACACGTTTATTGCGTGTTTAACCGACAAAATTTCAGTTTTTAAATCTTTTATAAAGTTACTACATTGCCGGTTTTTTATTCTTAATTTTACTTTAAACAATACAGATTATGGGATTTTTAGATAAAATATTTAGAGGAAATGAAGGAGGAGAAGCAGAGCAAAATTCTAAAGCTCCTTGGCATCATTTAGAAAGTGAAATCGACTTGCACCGACTAGAGGAAGAGTCGAAAGAAAAAGTAGTCGTGATTTTTAAACACTCCACCCGATGCGGAATTAGCCGAATGGCAAAGCGACAATTTGAAAGTGAATATAATTACGATGAAGCGCAAGTGAAGTTGTATTACCTCGATTTAATCGCTTATCGAAATGTGTCGAATAAAGTAGCTGAAGATTTCGGTGTTTTTCACGAATCTCCGCAATTATTGATCATTAAAGATAAAAATGTAGTTTACCATACTTCACACAGCGATATTAACGCTGAAAAAATTGCAGAATTTTTAGATTAAATAGTTGTTATTAGCCTAATAAAAAAAGCCATTCAAATTTTGAATGGCTTTTTTGTTTTGCAATTTTTCTTAAGCTTTATAAATCGGTAATAATTTGGTGCTTACTTCACCAAAACCAATACGTACATTTTTATTTTCACAGTGGCCGCGAATAATAACAGTATCGTTATCATTGATAAATTTGCGATCACCACCTTCTTTTAATTTAATAGGTTTTTCACCATTCCAAGAAAGTTCTAACATCGAGCCAAAACTAGACTCGTCCGGGCCAGAAATGGTTCCGCTTCCCATCATATCTCCACTGTTTACCGGGCAACCGTTAATGGTGTGATGCGCGAGTTGCTGACTCATATTCCAATATAAATACTTGAAGTTAGATTTACTCACCACAGTTTCTTCTTTACCTTCGGGTTGAATGGCAACTTCCAGATCGATATCGAAAGTTTTCTTTCCTTTAGATTGTAAATACGGTAATTGTTTTTTAACAGGTTTTGGGCCTTCAGTTCTAAAAGGTTCCAATGCATCAAGAGTTACAATCCACGGAGAAACCGATGATGCAAAGTTTTTCGCTAAAAACGGTCCTAACGGAATATATTCCCATTTCTGAATATCGCGTGCACTCCAATCGTTAAACAACACCATTCCGAAGATATATTCTTCAGCATCTTCTACAGCGATAGGTTCTCCTAACGGGTTTGCTGCAGTAGTGATAAATGCCATTTCTAATTCAAAATCTACTAAACGGGAAGGGCCAAAAATAGGATCGTCTGAGCCTTTGGGTTTCTTTTGTCCTTTTGGGCGATGTACCGGGATTCCGCTTGGGATGATCGAAGAACTTCTTCCGTGGTAAGCTACAGGAACGTGCAGCCAGTTAGGGAGCAAAGCTTCTTCTTTTCCTCTAAATAATTCGCCAACATTTGTCGCGTGTTCTTTACTTGAATAAAAATCGGTATAATCACCAACTTGAACCGGTAATTGCATTTCAATTTCATCTAACGTGAAAAGTACAATGCGTCGATGCTCGTCGTTATCTTTTAAGCTTGAATTTTTTTCGTCAAAAATTTCAGCAATTCTATTTCTTACCGCTCGCCAGGTTTTTCTTCCGTCAGCTATAAAATCATTCAGCGTATCCTGAAGAAAAATATCGTCGGTTAACGGGATATCTTCAAAATAACCTAATTGATGTAAAGCTCCTAAATCTATGGCATAATCGCCAATTCGAGTTCCTATGGTTATAATATCGTCTCGGGTTAAAAACACACCAAAAGGGATATTCTGAATAGGAAAATCTGAATCTTTAGGTACGTCTAACCAAGTTTTTCTTTTTGGGTCGTTAGCGGTAATGGTCATAATTATAATTCAAGTTTTAATAAAGAATGCATTCAAATATATTATTTTCCAACAATTAACCGAATGCTTTTTATATTTTTGACAAATATTTTAATAGATGCTTAACTATGAATACCAGAGATACTGAAATTTTTGATTTAATTGAACAAGAGAAAAATCGTCAACTTAATGGTTTAGAGCTTATTGCGAGCGAAAATTTTGTAAGCGATCAAGTTTTAGAAGCAGCAGGTTCTGTATTAACCAATAAATATGCTGAAGGTTACCCGGGCAAGCGTTATTATGGCGGTTGTGAAGTGGTAGATGAAGTAGAGCAAATCGCTATCGAACGCGCCAAAGAATTATTTGGAGCAGAATATGCTAACGTGCAACCACACTCAGGTTCTCAAGCAAATACAGCAGTTTTTGCAGCTTGCTTAAAACCAGGTGATAAAATTTTAGGTTTCGACCTTTCTCACGGAGGGCATTTAACACACGGTTCTCCGGTAAACTTTTCAGGAAAATTATATACTCCTGTTTTTTACGGTGTAGATAAAGAAACCGGAAAAATAGATTACGATCACGTTTTAGAAATGGCAAAAAAGGAGCAGCCAAAGTTAATTATTGCCGGTGCTTCTGCCTATTCACGTGAAATCGATTATAAAAGATTTAGAGAGATCGCCGATGAAGTAGGAGCAGTTTTAATGGCAGATATTGCGCATCCTGCCGGTTTAATTGCTAAAGGTTTATTAGCAGATCCAATCCCACATTGTCACGTGGTTACAACGACAACACACAAAACTTTACGCGGACCAAGAGGCGGACTTATTTTAATTGGTAAGGATTTTGAAAATCCATTCGGGTTGAAATTGAAAAGCGGAAAGTTGAAAAAAATGTCAACCCTAATTAATAGCGCCGTTTTCCCAGGAAACCAAGGCGGGCCGTTAGAGCACATTATTGCAGCAAAGGCTGTAGCTTTTGGAGAAGCCTTAACCGATGAGTTTTTACACTATATGGTTCAGGTGAAGAAAAATGCGAAAGCGATGGCAGAAGCTTTTGTGGCGAAAGGCTATGATGTAATTTCTGGCGGAACCGATAACCATATGATGTTGATCGATCTTAGAAACAAAGGCGTAACCGGTAAAGAAGCTGAAGAAACTTTAGTGAAAGCAGAAATTACAGTGAATAAGAATATGGTTCCGTTTGATGATCAATCTCCATTTGTGACTAGCGGAATTCGTGTAGGAACCGCAGCAATCACTACGCGTGGTTTAAAAGAAGAAGATATGAAAACTGTGGTCGATCTAATTGATGGAGTGATCACAAATATTGAAGATGAAGCTGTTTTAGAAGAAACAAAAAATAAAATACACTCGATGATGAGTGATAAACCATTATTTAACCATTAAACAATTTACTATGAAAAAATTTTTATTAGTTATTGCTTTAGTAAGTATTAGTTTTGCAGGATTTGCGCAAGAAGATGCAAAGTTTAAAGCAGAATTAACTGAGTTTATTGAAATTCAAACCGGAGCGGGAATAGATGCTATGCTCGTTCAATTTACAGATAGAATACCTGAAGATAAAAAAGATGAATTTAAGAGAGATTTAAATGTTCAGCTAAAAGATATGTATAATGATCTTGCTGATATTTATATTGAAAAAATAGGTAAAGAAGATTTAACTAAAATGTTGAATTTTTATAATACTGATGCAGGAAAAAATATTTTAGGAAAAACTCCAGCAATAATCGAAGCAAGTTCTGGATTAACCCAAAAGTATATGTCTAAATTGCAGCCAATTATTATGAAATATATGCAACAATAAAAGTTATTGCAACAAAAAAAGCCTGCTCAATCGAGCAGGCTTTTTTTATACCTCTTTCTCTTTTAATTTCTCCTGAAGCATTTTAATTTCATCTCTAAAACGAGCAGCAGCCATAAAATCTAGGTCTTTAGCGGCTTTTTCCATTTCTTTTCGAACGCTTCGAATACGATCTTCTAACTGATTTTCATTAAAATACGTCACTTCTTCTTCTGCAGCTTTTAAATTGCTGGCCGGTTCAAACTTATAGGGCTCTGTTTTTTTACCGTATAAAGAATTTCCGTCTAAAGATTTATTTAAAGCTTTTGGCGTGATGTTATTTTGCTTGTTGTAGTTGATTTGCTTCTCGCGACGATATTCGGTTTCATCGATCGTTCGTTGCATACTGTCGGTAATTTTATCGGCATACATAATCGCTTTACCTTCTAAATGTCGCGCGGCACGACCAATAGTTTGCGTTAGCGATCGATTACTCCTCAAGAAACCTTCTTTATCGGCATCTAAAATGGCAACCAGAGAAACTTCCGGTAAATCTAAACCTTCACGGAGTAAATTTACCCCAACCAAAACATCAAAAAGTCCGCGACGTAAATCTTGCATAATCTCTACACGCTCCAACGTATCGATATCACTATGAATGTAACGACATCTAATATCAATTCGGCTTAAATATTTGGTCAGCTCTTCTGCCATTCGCTTGGTAAGTGTAGTCACCAGCGTTCGCTGATCTTTTTCTACACGTGTCTGAATTTCTTCAATTAAATCGTCAATCTGATTAAGACTTGGACGCACTTCAATAATAGGATCGAGTAATCCAGTTGGGCGAATTACCTGTTCTACATAAACTCCGCCAGTCTGACTCATTTCATAATCTGCCGGAGTTGCACTTACATAAACCACCTGATTTTGTAAGGATTCAAACTCTTCAAATTTTAAAGGTCGGTTGTCCATCGCCGCAGGAAGTCGAAAACCATATTCAACCAAGTTTTCTTTTCTACTTCTATCGCCGCCATACATGGCTCCAACTTGCGGAACGGTTACGTGACTTTCATCAACGATCATTAAATAATCATCGGGAAAATAATCTAACAAACAGAAAGGTCGCGTACCGGGTTGTCTTCCGTCTAAATAGCGCGAATAATTTTCGATCCCAGAACAATAACCTAGTTCTTTAATCATTTCCAGGTCAAAATTCGTGCGTTCTTCTAAGCGTTTTGCTTCGAGTGGCTTACCAATATCTTGAAAATAATTGATCTGTTTTCCTAAGTCTAAGGTAATTTGATTGATCGCATTATTTAAAACATCGGGCGAAGTCACAAACATATTTGCGGGATAAATATTTAACCGCTCGTATTTTTCTAAAACTTCATTGGTAACAGGATCGAAAGCTTCAATTTCTTCAATTTCATCTCCAAAAAAATGAATTCTGAAAGCATCGTCGGCATAACCCGGATAAACATCTACCGTGTCTCCTTTTATTCTGAAATTACCGTGATGAAACTCGCCTTCGGTTCTAGAATATAAACTTTGCACCAAACGATGTAAGAATTTGGTTCTCGAGATTTCCATATCACGTTCAATAGAGATCACATTTTTTTGAAATTCTACCGGGTTACCAATACCGTATAAACAACTTACCGAAGCTACCACCAAAACATCTCTACGTCCCGAAAGTAGGGAAGAAGTGGTGCTTAAACGCAGTTTTTCAATTTCATCATTGATCGATAGATCTTTTTCAATATACGTTCCGGAAGTTGGGATGTAAGCTTCCGGTTGGTAATAATCGTAATACGACACAAAATATTCTACTGCGTTATCGGGAAAAAATGTTTTAAACTCGTTGTAAAGCTGAGCCGCTAAAGTTTTGTTGTGCGCTAAAACCAGCGTTGGGCGTTCCACTTTTTCAACGACATTCGCCATCGTAAAAGTTTTCCCGGAACCTGTAACTCCTAAAAGTGTCTGGTAACGTTCACCATCTTCAATACCTTTTGTTAGTTTTTTAATGGCAGTGGGTTGGTCGCCGGTTGGCTTATAATCAGATTTTAATTTGAATTTCATCGAGTGCGTTTGATTGAATTTTTATAGCTGAATTATACAACTACAAGCGCTTTTCTGTCGGAAAAACTTCCGAAGAATTACAACTTTAAAATTAGCAATTTACTAGCGTTTTAATGTGAAATGTCCCTTAAAATCTGGAGCGTCTTTAAAAGTAACTAAAAACCAATATTCGTTCGAGGGCATTTGTTTGCCGTGGTAAGTGCCATCCCATTGTCCTACGTGAGAAATAGAAGTGAGTAATTTACCAAAACGATCAAAAATATAGATATTTTCAACTCTTCGGTTAAAACGTTCGGTGCCAATTAATCCCCAAGTATCGTTGATGCTATCTTGATTTGGAGTGAAAAATTTTGGATAACCTAAGACTATTATTTTTTCGTATGAAATTCCGCAGCCATTCAAATCTTTTACATAAATACGATGTTCTCCTGCACCAACATTATAGAAGATAGGTGAAGATTGGTAATTATCGAATTGATCGTCTAGCGAATACACATAATCGCCAATACCTTCTGCTGAAATAATCACCGAATAATTATCGAAACTCCCTTCGATCTCATAACTAAATTGTGCTTTTTCTGAACCATTTACGGTGATCGAATTTGTGGTCGTACACTCGTAAGTTTCTCCGTTAATCACTTCGGTTTTCGTAATATCTACCTGATACGTTCCTAAAGAATCTGCTTGGATCGTTGGTGTAGTTTCACCATTTTCCCAAAGAAAAGTATAATTTGTCGGGTTATCGATTACGCCAGATTCGATCGTTACTCCGTCGAGGTTTTCTAAACATAAAAACGGAGCTTGGTAATTCGGGTCGATTTCCGGTTCTTGAATTCCTCGTAAAACAACTTCAATAATACCTTGACAACCTGCGGGATTTTGTAATTTCCCATAAATAGTTTTAGGCGTTTCTATTGTTTCAACTTGTATAGTATTTGGTAAAGGATTTTGATTACTCAACGCATCATTTTCAGTTTCAAAATAAGTAACCGAAAAATCCATTAAACCGGTTTCAGCTTCAATTAAATTTTCAGCATTAGTGAGGTTAAAACTTATACTTGTATCTGCTGTAGCATAGCAATTTACTAAGCTTACGGGATTGTAATACGTGTAAGAAGTTTCAAGCGTTAACCCAACAATCGCAAAGCAATCGGCAGCGGTTTCTACTCGAGCAAAAACCGTTTGATTGGCAACTGTATTGCTAAAATTATCGGGATCTGGAATGGGATTTTGATTGGCTTGAGCTTCAGCATCTGTTAAAAAATAATTAGTGACCGTAAAAGCTTGGTTGTTGGTGGTAATGTCTTGTGAAGCTTCGTTTAGGTTAAAAATACTGAGCCCGTCGTTATCGGTATCGCATTCGTAAATCGTTCTGTCGAAGAGCGAATCAAACTCCACATATTCTACAACAATAGTATCTTCTGCTGTACAATTTGCACCAAACGTAAGCACGACTTTATAGGTTCCTGCTGAAGTAACTTCATATTCATCTTCAGTAGAACTAGAGGTTAATAGTGTTTCTGAACCATTATCGTTTACCAAAAACCATTCATAATTATCTGGTGTATTACCATTATCGGTTACCGAAAGTGTATAAGTTTCGTTATCGCAAAGTGCATCTGCGCCGGTAACATCTTCACCTAAATCTGCACCAATATTAAAACTGTTTCCTTCTAAAAATACAGCCGAATCGTAACGATAGTTGTGATCGTCTGCAATAACTAGTTTGATATGGTAAGTAGTACCCGCTGTAACATTTGCTTGAGCAACCATAGGTTTGGTTTGCCCATTAAAATTGATCGAATGATTGCTACCATTAAAGGAGTCGAAATATTGCTCATTTTGTGCCGGGCAACCATCATTACCGTCTACAATTTCTGGATGAACGGTGGTTACTTTAACCGGAGTGTTCGTGCCGGGAACCACTGCAATATTTTGGTAACTGCCGCCAAGAGGTCGAATTAAAAAGCCAAAAACATCTGAGTACTGACAAGTATTTGCATCGCCTACCTGATATTCTTCTGAAGCAAAAATATATCGAAATTGTATGGTATTGGCATTTGGCGTAAAATCAAACTCAATGACCGTCGCATTTAGGGTATTAGAAATACCTAAAACTTGTTCTAGATCTTGGTCGGGTCCCCAACCCGGAGCATCATCATCACTCAAATTATTATTTGGTCCGGGAACATTAGAAAGTCTTCCGGTAGACATGGCGATTCCGTTTTCAAATGGAAAATTGCTACCGTTTCTTTCAAAATAACCATAACTTTCGTCGTTGCTGAAGTTGCCGCCAACGACACCGTTAACCATTACATTATCGATACAACCACTATTGATAAGAATATCTTCAACTAATTCTTGTGGGGTATAAAGATTTGCATCTACCGAAATGTTTTGACTAAAACTTAAAGTAGTACTGCAAAGAAATAAAGCGAAAAATAACTTTTTCAAATCAAAAATTTTGGGGTTGCAAATTTAGACATTTTTAGAAAGTTGTAGGCTAAAAATCATTTAAATTAACTATATGATAATTTAGCGATTTAAATAGACCCAACCTTTGTAAATACTGTTGTCGGCATCGTTTAAATTTAATACATAATAGTAGGTCGCACTCGGGAGTTGATTACCGGAGTTGATCCCGTGAGAGCTTATACCATTAAATTCTGGTTGATTTGCATTGCCTTCGTAAACCAGATTGCCCTGTCTTGAATAGATTTTTAAGTTGAATTGAGGGTAACTATCATATAAATTTTTAATATGAAACGTATCATTGATGCCGTCGCCATTTGGTGAAAATCCCTGCGGAATAAATAATTTACAATTTTCGATAGCTAAACTGAAAGAATAAATTTCATAACAATTTTGGGAACCTTCAACTCTTATAAAAAGTTCTTGATCATCATTATTTGCTTCAAAATCTTCGGGAGAAGCAATAGGGTTTGTTTGAAAACTAGCCTCTTGAGCGGTTAAATAATACGCTTCTATTTGTTGAGTTGAATTTAATACAATAAAATCTTCAATGGTGGTAAGGTCAAAATTTACAGAAGTGTTTGGACTTCCGCAGTTTTCTAATATTTCATCTAGCGTATTTACCTGAATGCTATTCACCGAAATTTCAAATGAAGAAGGCTCGTAGCAACTGCCTGAGTTTTGGTTAACGATTCTTGCAAAGATTTGCTGCGGGTTTGAAGTATTGGTGAAAACTTCCGGATTCGTGATTTCATTTTGTAAATTATCAGCATCGTTTTGGTTGAGGTAATAATTCACCTGTCCTGAGTTGATGGAATTTAAAATAACATTATCGTTTTCAGTTAAATCAAATTCAGCTATTTCATCATTACTAAAATCGTCACACATCACAATATCATTAGCTTGCGGAGCTTCACCAATATTAAAACTATTGGCTTCTAAAAATACCGCAGAATCGTAACGGTAATTAGAATCGTCTGCAATAACCAATTTAATGTGATAAGTAGTACCTGCATTTACATTGGCTTCTGCAGTTAAAGGTATTGTTTGACCGTTGAAATTGATAGGATGATTAATGCCGTTGAAAGAACCAAAATATTCTTCATTGATCGCATTACAGCCGTCATTACCGTCTACAATTTCCGGATGTACTGTGGTCACTTGTACCGGAGTGTTTGTATCGGGAACCACGGCGATATTTTGATAATTGCCACCGATGGGTCGAATTAAAAACGCAAATGCATCTGAATAAAAACAAGTACGCTCATCATTCGCTCGATATTCTTCCGAAGCAAAAAGATAGCGAAATTGAATGGTGTTTGCAGTTGGCGTAAAATCGAATTCGATCACCGTAGCGTTATAGGTATTGTTTAGTCCTAAGATTTGCTCTAAATCTGTATCGCCAGTCCAGCCCGGAGCATCATCGTCGCTTAGATTATCGTTAGGTCCGGGAACATTTGAAAGTCTTCCGGTACTCATGACGATTCCATTTTCAAAAGGAAAGTTGGTATTGGTATTTTCAAAATAGCCAAAACTACGATCGTTATTGAAGTTCCCACTTATGGTACCGGTTACTTGAATATTTTGAATACAACTGTTATTAATTAAAATGTCTTCTACCAATTCTTGAGCGGAATAGGTATTGGCATCAACAGTAAGGTTTTGAGCTATTACAATATTAGTAATTAAAAATGCGAGGGTAAATAAAGTGTTTTTCAAGGTGTTTATTTTTTGCGGACGCAAAACTAGATAAATCCCTCAGAAATTTACTTTAAATTCTTCGATTTAATTATTTGGTAACTTTAGCGGTTCAAATAAACCCAACCTCTGTAAATATCGTAATTAGGATCGTTAAGGTTTAAGATGTAATAGTACGTACCTGTCGGTAATTCTTTGCCTTGATTATTGATGCCTTCATTGCTTGTGCCATCCCATTCCGGGATGTCGTTATTTCCTTGATAAATGAGCGTTCCGTAACGATTAAAGATCTTTAATTCGAAATTTTCGAAGATGTTGTAAAGTCCGCTAATTTCAAACGTATCGTTTATACCATCGTTGTTTGGCGAAAAACCTTCAGGAATAAAGGGCGGACAGTTTTCTACAGTGATATTAAAATCGTAAATTTTGTAGCAGTCGTCTTGTTCTTCAACCCTAATAAATATTTGCTGAGGATCAGAAATCGAACCATAACTACTCGGCGTTGTGATCGGGTTCGTAAGAAAGCTAGCATCTGCGGAAGCAGTATAGTAATTCTCTATAATTTCGGTATTGCTAAGGGGGAGAAACTCTTCAATTTCAGTTAAATCGAAGGTGGCTAGATTAAAACCTTCATCGCAATAAAGTAAAGTTTCATTTAAAGGAATATTTTCTATAGAATTTATATTTAATGTAAAGCTTGTTGTGGTGTAGCATTCAGGCAATTCTTCATTAGAAAGTCTCACAAAAATTTCTTGAGGATTACTGGTGTTGGTGTAGTTAGTTGGAGCAGTAATTTGATTCTGCTCTAAATCTGCATCTTCTTGCGATGTATAATAATTTATGGTAGCATCTTGTCCATTAAGGATTGTAGATTCATTTTCAGTTAAATTGAATAGAGCAATTTCATCATTAGTACTATCATCACAGAGAGTTATATCTGCTGGCTGGTATGCTTCCGGAGTATCAAAAACAGATATTAAAAATGAATCAATGATATAGCAGTCTTCATTGTTGCTGGATGAAATTCTAATAAAAATCTCTTGCGGATTGTTTTCATTCTGATAAGAAGATGGGTTAATGATAAAATCTGAATTATTATCGGCTTGAGAGAATGTTTCAAAATATCTTACATTCACATCACTTTGATTATTAATTGCGATAGAAGTATTTTGAGTTAAATCGAAAGTTGCTTGTAAACCGTTAGGGTCACAGGCTTTAAATTCTTCAATAATATTACCCATACTAATCGAAGTGACTTCTAGCTCAAAGCTTGAGATCGTATAGCATTCAGGATGATCACTATTAAAAAGTTTGGTGTAAATAGTCTGAGGATTTGTAGTGTTTTCAAAATTTTGAATATCCTCAATTTCATCGATAGAATTAGCTAGATCTTCTAAATTGGTATAATAATCTAAACTCATGTTATTTTGAGTATTAGTAATAAGATCATCATTAACTGAAAGATCGAAAATAGATATTCCTGAATCGTCTTGATATTCGCAAGCAGTCAAATTATTTGGCACACCAGAGATGGGAGTGCGATTCACATTTAAGAAAAACGAATCGGTGAGGTAGCAGTCTTCATCTTCTTCAAAAGTAATCCGAACAAAGATTTCTTGAGGGTTAGAGCTGTTTTCAAAATTAGTAGGCTCATCTATTGGTGTTTGATTATTTTCTGCTTGGTTTTCGGTAAGAAAATAATCAATAATTATATTTTCTTGTTCACCAATAGCGATTGGAGTATTTTCTGTTAAGTCGAAAATGGCGACATTAGGATTAGAGGTATTTTCGCAAGCTTCTAAATTTATTAATGCGTTTTCAAAATTGAAAACAGGAATAGTTATTGAAAATTCTGTACTATTATTATCATTATTAATTTCAGGAACTATAATATTACCATCTACATCTTCATTAACGATCATGGTGATTGTGTTTGTTGCAGAAACATTATTAGGTAAGGTAATATCAATTTGTCCGACTTCAGAACCATCTATAGGGATCGAGTTTTGAGTTGAAGTTTGCCCTACTAATTCATCTTCAATATAAAAAAGAATTGGCGTATTTGGTGGTAAGGCTCCAGTACAATTGAAGTTATTAACGACATAATTCAATTGAAATTCTGAAGAAAAACAAGTAGTATTAATTGTATCGATTTGAGGTGAAGGATCTGGTAAAATACTATTAAGTACGGTAACTACATTATTTATTAAAATTAAATCCCCTCTGAGTTGAAAGACTGGATTTTCAGGAGTTCCTACATTTACTACCCCTCCTGTATGAAGTTGAATAGTTGCAGAAGTATCCCCAATATTAATATTATTTTCAATATTAAAAAAATCTAAGTCCATATTATATAGTTCATCACTATTGGTGAAGCTGTTTGTACCGTTAAATACGTTACCTTCGGGGTTTAAAGGTTCGTTAAATATTTCGTTACCATTAACAAATAGATTTTCTTGTATTCCTAAAGCAGAGTCTCCTTCCCACGCTAAAAAACCAATTTTAGCACCTTCATTATCTATAACACTTAAATTATTTAATTGAATAGTGAGATCCGGTTCATCTACAGAAACTCCTTGTAAACCATCAAAAATACTAAGTTGACTAAGCGGAAGAGAGGCATCTTCATAAATTATAGTGATCGACCAACCTCCAAAATTTGTTGCATTATTACAGTAAGGTATTATAGCTTCTTGTAAATCTAATTCTGATAAAAAATAGGTTTCATTTCCTGCATTTTGAACTATAGAGGTAACATCTGCAAAGGCCGAAAAGAATAAAAGGTCTGTTCCGTTTGTTTCAAGTGTATGATTAAAGGTTCTTTCAGCAGTTATATCAAACCCATTTAGGTTGACTTCAAAATCGCCTTCTCCCGAACCAGCCCAATATAAATAAGCAGCAACTACATTTTGACTCGGTTCTAAAGTTAATGTAGCTGCTGCCGATGTATCTATTTCACAAACTCCGCAGAGATTATTTTCACAGGAGTTTAGCGTAGCTCCAATTGCGGTATAATCATATCGACCATTAAATTGTGTGTATAACTCAATATCTTGGGCTATACTGTTCGTGAAAAATAAAATAGAAAGTAGGAGAAGGTAATAATATTTCATTGATAACTAGTTTCTTGCTACCAAGATAAACATTATTTAGTAGATTACCTTTTCAAGGTAAAACTTCCTTTATATTTTTTACCGTTAGGTAAATTTATTAAATACCAATAATCGTTAGAAGGCATATTTTTCCCATTGTAGGAGCCGTCCCAACCGCGACTTTGCGGGTTAATACTGGTGAGTAATTTACCAAAACGGTCAAAAATAAAGATTTCAATACCTTGTGTGTTTTCTGGATTTCTACCTAATAAATTCCAATCATCATTAATACCGTCTTGATTTGGAGTGAAAAACTTCATAATCCCGAGAATATGAAAGTCTTGATAAGTTATTCCGCAGCCATTTAAGTCTTTAACGTAAATACGATGTTCTCCGGCATTTAAATTCTGGAAAACAGGTTCTTCTTGGTAATTAGAGAATTGATCGTCAACAGAAAATACATAATCTCCACTATTATCTTCATCTAAAGTAATTTCTACGGTATTTCGGTCAGAAAAACCGTCTACTTCAACTTGAAAAATGGCTTGGTTTGAGGCTACTAAATTAATAGTTTTGGTAGCAGTACAACCGGTAGCTTGGCTGGTTACTGTTACCGTATGCGTAGTGATGTTGTTTGTTGAAATATTTGCGGTCGTTTCACCAGAAGGTTCCCAAAAATAAGTATAATCATTTTGCTTAGATTCGGGTATACCGGTTTCTAAAGTGATGGTTGAAGGTAAATTTTCTAGGCAATAAATGATCTCTTCATCTTCACTAATTGGGATCACATCTTCAACAAAAAGGTTTATCGGAATAACCGCTTCACAACTATTTTCATTATCAATTCGAGCATAGACTGTTTGCTCAAATGCAATTGAATTTTGGTAAGATGAAATATTAGTAATTTCATTTTCTTCTAAAATTGCATCTTGATCATTTTCATAAAAACGAACAGAAAAATTAGGGTCTAAACTTAATAAATCATCTTCAGCTAAACTTAAATCAAAAACTTCTATTCCATTTCCATTAGAAGAACAAACACTTAAATCGAGAGGTGAAAGGTTGGAGTTTGAAACATTTAACTCAATTTCTGCGTAGGAAGAACAAAATTCAGAAGATACTTTGGCAATGATCGTTTGCGGATTGGTTGTATTTTCGAAGCTCTCCGGAGTAGGAATAAGATTCAAATTATTTTGAGCGTCATTCAAACTTCTATAAAATTCTATTTCGTGTGTTGCAGAAGAAGTAATTGAATCTCTAGCCTTTGTTAAATCAAAAATAGAAGTGTTCTCACCGGCAAATCCGCATTGTGTTAGCGTGGTATTCGTGACTGTTGGATTGGCATGAAAAGTGACGTTGGCAATCCCTATAATCGGGCAAGAACCATCATTTAAATCGATCTCTAATTTATAGGTTTCTGAGTAAGAGAATGTATTGGCAGTGTTTGCAGAAATTTCCAAACTTTCTGTAGTTTCTCCAGGTAAAATGCTTCCTTCTTTACTCCAAGTATAGGTATTACTGTTACTGAAGTTTTGAGAATAAGTTAAGGTGAAATTTTCATCCTCACATAAATCGAGATTGGTAAAAATACTTTCAGAATTTTCATCAATTATATTGACACGAGACGAGAAAATAGATTGAATAAATGGCGGTAAGCCAAAAATAGCATTTCTTCCTTGTAAATTTATAGCTCCGTCAATAGCACTTTCAGAATAATCAATTTGATTGGCAGCTAATTCAGGATTGTTAATTACCGCTAATCTGGAACTTGAAATAATTGTTTTATAAATTTTTCCGTTAGGTGCTAATTGTAAAGCGGTTGCACTGTTTGTACTTACTCCGGGAATTGTAGCAATAGAACCAGGAATATCCGCAGCTTCTAAATCCCATTGATACAAGATTGAACTATTACCCGATGTTGCTGTAGCGTAAGCTTTTTTGGTTTCCATAGAAAACTCTACACCGTAAGCGTTTACATTTTCGACTAGTGCTATATTATTAGAAACAATTCCTGTAGCATCATCAAAATCGTATAAATAAACACCACCGTCTTCTGCAGCACTACTACCTATTTGATTATAGGTTCTAGTGTTATGAGCAATGAGAAGTTTTTTTCCGTTAGGTGAAATCTTCATATAACCAATAGCAGCTCTACGATATGAAGAAATAGGAATAGTTGGACCAATTTGTGAAACGACAGGAGTTGTGTTGATACCAGAATTATCGATTTTGAAAGCATAAAACTTATCGATAAAATGGGTGACTAGCCAAATAGAATTACAGTCGCTACCTTTTACTGCTGTAATTTTTTCTGAACATTTGTACTTGATCTCTTCACTATCAGAAGGGTTGTAAGTGATTAGGTGAATATTTTTCTCTGCAGGAATGACGTCTCCGAGTCCATTATTGAGGCTCATATCGACAACGGAATAATTTAGTCCGTTATTAAAACCATCATCATCTTGAGGGACACTACTTCCCGGTAAATCTGAATATTCACCGGTAGGAGTTCCCGGACCTTGATTAGGGTAAGTATCTGCATTATCGTGGTGTGGTTCGTCTACCGTAAAAACATAATAAAGATTAGGGTTTGTCGGATGCGGAACAATTAAACCACTAGAAGTGCTGGAAGGGTCGCCATTTAATCCATTACCATTAAAGTAATTGGCATTACTCATAATTTGGTGATTACGGTTCCAAACCGTGCTTCCATCTGTATAAAATAAAAGATTACCACTTTCATCTGAAATAGAAGAACAACCTTCACTGGTGTTGAGTTGCCCGTTCGTAATAGCTGTAGGTGGAGAGGTGTTGAAATTTACTCCGGCATTAGCTCCAAAATACCAATAATTTGCTTCCCCTTGTGCTAAAAAAAATTGAGGAATTATTAAAATGAGGTAAAATAAAATTTTTTTCATTTGAAATAATAACTCCTCAAAACTAAAGCTTTTCGCTTGAATTGATTGCTAGATTCTGTTAAAAAGAAATCATCTACAAATCTCTCTTTTTCAACAAAGTATAAGATCCCCAAACAAAAATCGTTGTCCAAACCAACACGATCAAAACGCTATACCAGTGTACGGCATAATCTGTAATAACATCGGTTTGTAATTTATTGGCGGCGGTTTGTACAATACTAATTCTTGTAAAAGGTTGTTTCAATACATTATAGGTAGCTTCAATAGGGAAAAATTGCATAACATAATCTGTAGCACTTTCAGTATGAGTGATTTTAAAGCGAACAACTAAATACACGATCTTTTCAATGATCCACCAAACAAATAGAAAACCTAAGGCAAATGCAGAACGTTTTACCAAAATGCCTAAAAACATACAGAAAGAAAAGAAACCTACCAGTTTAATAAAATAAGCTAGTAAAAATTCTAATTCAGAAAAAATAATTGAAAATTCTGTATAATCTGAAAAGGATAAACCTAAGATCATTGACAATAAGAAAACAAATACGGTAGAAGCTGCCGAAAATGCTAAAACGGTATAGAACTTTGAGAGAATAAACTCTTTTTTGCTCATCCCGTCAATTAAATTCTGTTTAAGCGTTCGGTTGCTGTATTCGTTAGACATCATCGATACGATCACGATAGCTAAAAATAACTTTAAGTAAGAAATGATGAACGAATTAAAATGCCAGATATACGGAAAGTTAAAAATCCCTTGATCGGCTACATGAATATTAAAACCGATAAAATTAAAATCTATGGAAGCTAAAAGCGCTATAAATAATGGTAGAATAAAATAAATAAGCGTCAATACTTTTGTTGACTTACTATATCTAAGTTTATGAAATTCTATATTGAGTAATCGTAACATATTAGGCGTTTTGTTTGGTTAGTTCTAAAAATTGCTGTTCTAAACTCTCTTTTCTTTTCACTAAATGAGAAAGCACAATTCCTTTTTCAAAAAGCATCGAATTGAGTTCTTCAGCTTCAATAGGTTGGGTGAGCATGGCTTTGGTAAGTCCGGTTTCTTCATCGATAGAAACTTTTTCAAACCAAGGATGGTTTTTTAATGCAGCAAGTAATACTTGATCGTCTTTGGCTTGCATTTCAACGTAACCGTGACTGGCATTCATTTCATCAACGCTTCCTGAATAAAGCATCACACCTTTTCGAATAATGATTACGTGAGAACAAACTTTTTCAACTTCATCTAATAAATGTGAAGCCAAAAGTATGGTGGTTCCCATAGCGGCAATTTTTCGAATAATTTCTCGAATTTGATGAATCCCTTGCGGGTCTAACCCATTGGTCGGTTCATCTAAAATTAAAATTTCAGGATCGTTAAGTAGGGCAGAGGCAATGGCTAAACGCTGCTTCATCCCTAAAGAAAAGGTACTAAATTTGCTATTTTTTCGATCTAATAAACCTACGATCTCTAGCTTTTCTTCGATTTTAGCATTTTTTACATTCTTAATTTTACAGACTAAATTAAGATTTTGCATCGCCGTCATATAAGGATAAAAGTTAGGGCGTTCGATAATAGCTCCTACTTTTTTTAAGGCATCGTGGGTAGTTTCATTGCCATTAAACCACTGGAAATCTCCACTGGTTTTGTTTACCACGTTTAAAACCATTCCTAAAGTGGTTGATTTTCCACTTCCGTTAGGTCCTAAAATTCCGTAAACGTTTCCTTTTTCTATGGTGAATGAAAGATTATCGACCGCTGTAAGCGCGCCGTATCTTTTCGTAAGCCGATTTATTTGTAGTATTGTATTCAAAATAGTATTGGTTTTGTAAATGTGACGACCAAGTTGAGGTTTTGTTACAAAGTTTAGCAATTGACTCTCTAAATTTTATTAAATTGTCGCTATGGAAGAGAAACTGATGTCTAAGAAAAAGCCCATTTTTCCGATCACCGAAAAATTGAGCAAATACTTAACAAAATACAATCGATACACTAAAATACCGGTCTTTTACGACGATTTACTTCGTTTTTCGGGCTCTATTGTGGTTTACAACAAACACGATGAAGATACGCTTTGGGTGCGCTGCTATTATCCCGATCACGAACGTACCGAAATTGATAACAGCTTAAAACGGGTATATACCATTTTACATTCTGATGGAAGTGACGATGCATTTCAGTTTTTAAATGTCGATGCGATCGATTATTGTACCTTCGGAAACTCGAAACCCTTTCGTATAAAAGTTAGAAATGTACTTAATGATAACTTTACCTATTTTTATGTGAAGAAAGCCGATGCTTCCCGAATCTACGGTTTAGAGTTAGAGCATATTTTATCGCCACATCGAATTAATTTTTTACTCTACAAAGACACCTTAATCGAAGCACATATTGCCGGAATACCCGGAGATGTTTTTATTGAAGAACAATTAGAAAGCTGTAGCGAATACACCAAGAATCTCATCGCGAAAGAATTTGTGAAATTCAACGAACGTTGTACTATTCGGCTTTTAGGCGATATGCGTTCGTATAATTATGTGATTATCCCTACGCACGATTTTGATCACGTCGATTATCAAATTAGAGCGATCGATTTTGATCAGCAATGTTACGAAGGAAATTTAAAAGT
>ENA-ORDG01000381-ORDG01000381.1-marine-metagenome-genome-assembly--contig:-NODE-381-length-20207-cov-4.026875_pt1 | contig 20207 bp, 20 predicted proteins | sample MGYA00248629_ERZ508524 | MGnify/ENA primary metagenome ERZ508524 (study PRJEB26194, sample SAMN05421901) | marine metagenome | isolation source: East of Rio de Janeiro, Brazil, South Atlantic Ocean...
ATTGAGAATTTTCAGCAAGAAGGAGAGAAATTAGGTAATGGAGATCGAAATATAATTAAGTTATTTCCTGTTGAAGGAGAAGATTTGGTACTTAATATCAAATCTTTTAAGATTCCTAATTTAGTTAATCAAGTTGCTTATAAGCATTTTAGAAAAAGTAAAGCCAGAAGATCTTTCGAATATGCAGAAAAGTTACAGGAGTTAGGGATTGGCACTCCAGATCCTATTGCTTATTTTGAATATCCCAGCGCTTCATTATTTAAAGAAAGCTTTTATGTGAGTGAACATTTAAAAGCAGATTATACATTTCGAGATTTAACGCATAACTTCGATATTCCAAATCACGAAGAAATAGTACGTGCATTTACTCGCTTTACTTTTCAATTACACGAAAATCAAGTACTATTTTTAGATCACTCACCGGGAAACACACTTATAAAAAAAGAGGGTGAAAATTATAAATTTTACTTAGTCGATCTTAACCGGATGGAGTTTAAGCCGTTATCTTTTAAAGACAGAATTAAGAATTTTGCCAGGCTAACCGATAAGCAGTCGATTATAGAAACGATGAGTGATGAATATGCGCAATGTTTAGGGGAAGATTATTTAAAAGTATATCAAATGATGTGGAGTGAAACGCAGCAATTTCAGCAAAAATTTCACCGGAAACGTAAGCTCAAGAAAAAGGTGAAATTCTGGAAAAAGTAAATAAAAACTTTACTTTCGGTCCCTTCTAAGCAACCAAACTTTTACGAAACGCATAAATACGGTATAGCTTTGTATGTAGCTAATGGTTAATCCTACGACACCATCTCTAAAACCACCTTGAATAATATAATGCTTAAAAAAGCTCCACATTGGTTTAATTACAAAATGATAAGGAGTTAGTTTACCTACTTTCTTGTCATAATCACTCGCTTGCCACCATCCATAACGATTCATTTTTTCTAAATGTTTATCGATAGTGATATAGGTATTGTGATAGAATTTATGGTTTAGTTTCCCAACCTTACCCTTTGCTATAATTTCGGCGTGTACTTTTTTGTCTTCGTATTTACAAAAATCTCTTTTAAATAGTCGAATCACTTTATCGTTTTTCCAACCACTATGGTTTACGGGTTTTCCCATAAAATGGTTTTTTCGGCCTATCCAATAAGCAACTGTATCGTCGGTAGGAGGATTTTTGAGTATGCTTAGAATTTCTTCTTTTAATTCTGGAGTAACACGTTCATCGGCATCGATCAAAAGTATCCATTCGTGTTTCGCTTGGGGAATTGCCCAATTTTTTTGAGAGGCAGAATAATGGTATTCTCTACGGATTACTTTGGTAGCAAGTTCTTTTGCTTTTTCATAAGAACCATCTTTACTAAAACTATCAACCACTAATATTTCATCTGCAAATGAGACAGATTTTATAACCTCTTCAATATTATGAATTTCATTTCCTGTAGGTATGATTGCTGTAAGCTTAGTCAAGTTTTCTTTTCTTTTTTTGAGTGTAAGAGGAACTCTATTAGTTTTAAATGTAAAATAATTGAGTCGTTTTCTAATTTTATATTTTCTAATCAAATTACAAGGTTTTGGTTTAAGATGAGTCTTGTCTTTTAATAAAAAAATTATACAAGCATCAATTACACGTGCACTTGATTTTCCATCGAAATAAGGATGTAACTTTTCTATATAATTTGTTATCGCTTCTAAAAGCTCTTTGCTAGGTTCGCATGCTAAATTAAAAGCTTCCTCAATTTTGCTGGCGTGGTCTATATCTATCAGATAATCTTGTGCCAAGGTATGATTAAAAGTTATTACCGGTTTTTTTTGTAGAATAAACTCCTGAATTGCTGAAGTTGTATCTGCAAAAAGAAAATCAGTTTCTTTAAAAATAGGAATTAAATCTGTAGTATTATAATAGGTGAAATTAGCATTGTTCAAAGCCACCCATTTTTCTTTTATTTCCTGCGGAAGTTTAGGATGTAAAACCATAGAGAAAAGAAATTTTCCTGTTTTCGATAAACGTTTTATTTCCTCAAAAACATCATTGTCATATGCAAGACTTAAACGTTTGGTAAACGTAGAGGCAATCATTACGTGAGGAGTAGATGAGGTTTTCTTTATTTCGATAGGAAAGAGAGGATCTACTTTACTCCAACCGGTTTCTATAACTTCAAAAAATTTTTTCTCTTTAGCGAGAGTTTTGAAAGTTTTGGTGGTATTTGGACCTTGAGTACAATACAAATCAAAAAAACCACGAATTCTAAAATGAGCAAAACTTTGTTTTTCAGGTCTTTTTTCTGCTTGAAAACCGTGAAATATTTGCACTTTGATGCCGCTAATAAAATCGGCAACAATATCGGTAGCAGTAAGTACAATATGGGGTTTGTAAGCAATTGCTTCTTCTAGACTAAGAATATTCCTTTTTTTACCTTCTTTTAAACTTTGTAAACCCTCCGGAGTATCACTAAACCATTTTACTTCATACCCTCTTTTTAAAATTTCTCTTTCAAGCGGATTGCCGATCGGTAACGCATAGCTATAAGAAATGTAAATTAAAAATCGATATTTCATAACGTTATATTTCTTAAAAAAGGCTGAAGTTTAGGAATGATCAACGCTGGTTTCATTTTTCTGTAATATTCGGCTGGAGCTTTTTTAGCGTCCGCTTTATCTTTGGTAGAGTAGTTCGAAAAATCTGCTAAATGTACAGCCCTATGCTTTTCATTTTCAATTTCTCCAAACCAATTTTGTTTATTTAAATAAGGTGCAAATATAGAAAATGTTGGAATTCCAAGTGCTTTCGCCATATTATTTGCGCCCCCTTCATTTCCAACCATAGCAGAACAATGGTAAGTTAATGCCATAAATTCTCGTAAACTTTTTCCAAAGATGTCAAAGAAAATTTGTTTTTGGGTTTTTGCTTTACAAAACTGAATAATTTTTTTTACTTCAATTTCTTGTTTAGGAATATAATTAAATAAAAGCTGAGCTGTTGGTTTTTCAATTATAATTTCATCAAGTAATCTTGCTAAATACTCATACGGGTAAGTTTTTTCTGTACTGCTCCCTAACACGCTAACCATAAAAATAGGTTCACCAAAATTAATACCACGTTTTTGCAATAAAAATTTAGCTGAATCAATTTCTGTATTGGTAAGATAGATTTTAGGGCGAATAGGTTGAAAAGCTATTGCCAAAGGCGCTAATAATCGCATTCTATTTTCAATCGCTAAACTATGCTGATGAATAGGTTTTTTTATTCGTTTTATAGGATGCGTATAGCAAAAAGAAGAATAACTTTTATGATACCCTATTCTAATTTTCGCTCGAGAAAATGCGGTTATTAATGCGCTGCTAATTTTTCCATAGACATCGATAACCGTATCATATTTTTCAGCTTTTATCTGCTGAAGAAATTTGAAAAACTTTATATAAGAATTTTCAATTTCCGGTGTAAAAATCACCAGTTTATCAATAAACGGATTATGTTCTACAACCGGAACAGTATGTTTATTAATAAGATAATGCAATTCAGCAGAAGGATATTTTTTCTTTATCGCTTCGCACAATATAGAAGACGTAAGTACGTCGCCAATCATTTTCTGCTGAATTACAAGTATTTTCATCTTAAACCGCTACATCATAAGTGCGTAACGCATCGTTTAGAGAAGTTTTTTTGTTGGTACTTTCTTTACGTTTTCCGATAATTAAAGCACAAGGTACATTAAATTCACCTGCCGGAAATTTCTTAGTATAAGAACCAGGAATCACTACCGAACGTGCCGGTACTATACCTTTCATTTCAACAGGCTCATCACCGGTTACATCAATAATTTTGGTAGAAGCAGTTAATACTACATTTGCACCTAAAACAGCTTCTTTTTCTACACGAACACCTTCTACCACGATACTTCTAGAACCTAAAAATGCATTGTCTTCGATAATTACGGGAGAAGCTTGTAAAGGCTCTAAAACCCCACCAATACCAACACCACCAGAAAGGTGAACGTTTTTACCGATTTGCGCACAACTTCCTACCGTTGCCCAAGTATCGACCATGGTTCCTTCATCTACGTAAGCACCAATATTTACATAACTGGGCATCATAATTACACCGCTAGAAATATAAGCGCCGTGTCTTGCTACTGCGTTTGGTACGACACGAATCCCTTTTTCTTTATAGCCGGTTTTTAATGGCATTTTATCGTGGTATTCAAAAATCCCTGCTTCTAAGGTTTCCATTTTCTGGATCGGGAAATATAATACCACCCCTTTTTTTACCCATTCGTTTACTTGCCAGCCGTCTGCAGTAGGCTCTGCCGTACGTAATTCTCCGGCATCGATCAAATTAATTACTTGACGAATGGCTTGTTGGGTTTTATCTTCTTTTAAAAGTTCTCGGTTATCCCAAGCTTCTAAAATTGTATTTTTTAAGTCTTCCATTGGTAAAATTTTGCGCAAATATAAGGCTTCCTTTTCAAAAGCAAAGTATCGGTTTAAATACTTGATTGTTCTTATAGATGCTGAATTATTTCAACCCTAAACGCAATATCGATTGGTATTTTAGCGTAAAACCTGTAGATGTGTTACCTTTGCCAAAAAATTGAATATGGCTAGAATTTTGGCCCTAGATTTCGGAACTAAACGTACTGGTGTTGCGGTAACCGACGAGCTAAAGATGATCGCTTCAGGTTTAACCACGGTAGAAACACCTAAGCTGATTTCTTTTTTAGAAGATTATTTTTTAAAAGAAAACGTAGAATTGGTGTTGGTTGGTGAACCCAAACAACGTGATGGTGCGGCTTCGCAAAGCGAAGAATTTATTCAGGAGTTTTTAAAAAAGTTTGCTGAAAAATTTCCGCAGATGCGGGTAGAACGCGTCGATGAACGTTTTACGTCTAAAATGGCCGTACAAACTATGATCGATAGCGGACTCAAAAAAAAGCAACGCCGCAATAAAGCTTTAGTAGACGAAATTAGTGCCACGATTATTTTACAGACGTATTTATATTAATAAGTATTAATTAATTTAATCTCTGTGTCAATTATTTTCAGCTAACGTCCTGAACTATCACACTGAGCGGAGTCGAAGTGTTGAATCAGGGGCTCATCATAAATTTTTTCAAAAGATTTTGGGTAGAGACTGAAATGAAAATAGAGAATAGAAAATAAGAAAAATGATATTACCAGTTGTCGCTTACGGAGATCCCGTGTTAAAGAAAAAAGCCAAAGAGATCCCGCAAGATTATCCTAAGCTTAACGAGCTTATCGAAAATATGTTCGAAACCATGTATGCAGCTTACGGGGTTGGTATTGCTGCTCCGCAAATTGGTTTACCTATTCGGTTATTTGTGATCGATGCGGCACCATTTGCAGAAGATGAAGACTTGAGCGCAGAAGATCAAGCACAATTAAAGTCCTTAAAAAAAGCATTTATCAATCCAACCATTGTAGAAGAAGTAGGAGATGAGTGGGCATTTAACGAAGGCTGTTTAAGTATTCCCGATGTGCGTGAAGACGTGTTTAGAAAACCAGAAATCACCATCGAATATTACGATCAAGACTTTAATAAACATACCGAAACTTACGATGGTTTGGCGGCAAGAGTAATCCAGCACGAGTACGATCATATCGAAGGTGTTTTATTTACCGATAAGCTTTCAACCTTAAAGAAACGTCTCATTAAGAGTAAATTACAAAAAATAAGCAAAGGCGACATTCGTGTAGATTACAGAATGCGCTTTCCTAATGCAAAAAAAGCACGCTAATCTTTTTGTAAATAAACCAAGAGATTAGATATTTGCGACCTTTAAAAAATTAAAACATGAGTTTAGAAAAAGTATTAGCTATTTCAGGAAAACCGGGATTGTATGAATTAAAAGCGCAAACCCGTGGTGGTTTTGTTGCAGAATCGTTAGCAGATGGCAAAAAAATATCGGTAAACGTGCGCCACAACGTGAGCATGCTTAGTGAAATTGCAATGTATACTTATACAGAAGAAGTTCCTTTAAGAGCTGTTTTTGAAAAAATTGCAGCAAAGGAAAATGGTAAAGAAGCCATTAGCCACAAAGAATCTAAGGCAAAATTAGAAGAATATTTCAAAGAAATTTTACCGGAATACGATGAAGATCGCGTGTATGCAAGCGACATTAAAAAAGTATTTCAGTGGTATAACATTTTGGTAAACGCAGGAATCACCGATTTCTCTGAACCGGAAGCTGAAGCTAAAGAAGAAACTTCTTCAGAAGAAGAATAAATTTTCTTATTATTTCAAAACAGGAAGCCTTGTAATTAGTTGCAAGGCTTTTTTTATGGCAAGCCCTAACGGGCCGGCTATTTATTCCTGCGCAGGCAGGAATCTAAAAAATTCCGTTATCTTCATGCAGTTTCAAGTTAAAATTAAAAATTCCTTCCCTAAAACTAGGGAAGGTGGCATTCCGAAGGAATTACGACAAGGTAATACTAAAATCTCACCACCCACCACTCAACTCTACTCAAGAAATCGTACTTTTAAACCTCCAAATTTTCAAAAGATGAATACTAGAAAAGACCAACTACAAGCTTTCGATCGTTTACTCACGATCATGGATGAACTTCGCGAACAATGTCCTTGGGATCGCAAACAAACCATGGAAACCCTTCGGCACTTAACCATCGAAGAAACCTATGAGCTTGGAGATGCTATTTTAGACAACGATCTCGAAGAAGTGAAGAAAGAATTGGGCGATGTATTGTTACACATTGTTTTCTATTCAAAAATCGGAAGCGAGAAAAAAAGCTTCGATATTGCCGATGTTGCCAATAGTATTTGCGAGAAACTTATTTCTCGTCATCCGCATATTTATGGCGATGTGGAAGTAGAAAATGAAGAAGACGTCAAGAAAAACTGGGAAAATCTAAAACTCAAAGAAGGCAAAAAGAGTGTGTTAGAAGGTGTACCACGTTCGTTGCCGGCATTGGTAAAAGCCAGTAGAATTCAAGATAAAGTAGCCGGCGTTGGTTTTGATTGGGAAGAACCAAAACAGGTTTTTGAAAAAGTAAAAGAAGAATTAGAAGAACTTCAGGAAGAAGTGAATCAACAAAATCAAGATTTGATCGAAGCAGAATTTGGCGATGTCTTATTCTCGATGATCAATTATGCTAGGTTTCTCAACATCAATCCTGAAAATGCTTTAGAACGTACCAATAAAAAATTCATTAAACGCTTTCAGTATTTAGAAGAAAAAGCCAAAGAAAACAAGAAGTCGTTAAAAGAAATGACCTTAGAAGAAATGGACATCTTTTGGGAAGAAGCGAAAAAGGCTTAACTAGAAATTGAAATTGAAAATGAAATCGAAACTGAAGTTGAAGTCGAAGTTGCGTCGTTTTCGTAATTCTGGACTTTCTCCAGAATCGCATCACTCTAATTTTTAATGCCTCGAAGTTCTTTTTTGTTAATTTGAAACTGTATTAAATATAAAGTACTTCCTATAACTGGTATAAAAACAGACACTAGACTTCATAAAATTTTCATATAAGCCTTTTCATATTTTAATGCCAGATATACAGCATTAATAGTTATGGCTATATAAAATATCAATATTGCTTTCACCATATAAGGCTCTAATAGAATCATAAAAAATTTAATTTTTTCAAATATAAAAACAAGAAGGACAACTAAAAAGAATATGAAACTGAAGTTGAAGTTGAAGCTGGCTCGTTTTCATCATTCCGGACTTGCTCCGGAATCACATCACGAGAAGTATAGAAAATAACTTTTCAAAAGTTTGAATTTGAAAGCTTTGCATTGAATCCAAAAAATAAAACCTTTCTAATTCCTAATTCCTAATTCCTAATTCCTAATTCCTAATTCGTTGATTAATTCGCGATTCACGATATGTTTTCCTTCAAACGGAACAATTTTTAAAGCTTCTCCAAAAATTTCTTTGGCACGACGGGTTTCTTCATAGATTCGTTTTTCGGTCAAATATTCGTCTTCGGTCCCGTACCACAATTCAACCTGAGTTGTGGTTAAAAAATCAAAGTCTTGCGGACTCAATTCTTTTGGGATTCCGCCGGAATGGATCACCAAGGTATCTACGTTTAATTTTCGAGAAGCTAACCAGCGCATCGCTACCGAAACGCCTTGCGAATAGCCTAGCAAAATCACTCGTTTATCTTCAGGTATTTCTTCCGAAGCAAAAACCGCATCTAAGTAATTCAAAACATTTTCAGTTTCCTGCTGCGTTTCTTCACGCGTAAGCCAACTGGCGCCCACGTGCTTAAAATCTGATTTTTGATAATATTTAGAAGGCGCTTGCGGAGCGATAATATAATTCTCATCGGCATCCAATCCGTTAAAATATTGAATAAAATACCGACTTAAAAAACCGAGTCCGTGGCAGCAAAACCAAACGTTTTTAGTTGCTGAAGTCAATTTATTTCTGGTAGAATAAGAATTGGTGGTCGTGTAAGAAACCTTTTTTTCTTCGGTCGCCATGTAGTTGCTATTTTGTATTTTTACTCGATCATCGAGATTTAGATATTTTCCGAAACTAAATATTTAATTTCAATTATGTAATAAGATTTTATAGAGATATTAAAAAAATGAAATATTCTAAAGAAGATATATTAGCCGGTTGTGCAAAAATGTGTAAAAACACTTTAATGGAAACCCTAGAAATAGAATTTATCGATGTTGGTAAAGATTTTCTAGTAGCAAAAATGCCGGTGACTCCAAAAGTACATCAACCTGATGGCGTATTACACGGTGGTGCGATGGTAGCGCTCGCAGAAAGTGTGGGGAGTGCGGCCAGTTTTATCTTTTTAGACGGAGAGCATTTTTACATTCGCGGCATCGAAATTTCTGCCAACCACGTAAAAAGTATCGCAAGCGGAGAGGTGTTTGCACGTGCCGAATTTATACATAAAGGCAAAACCACACAGGTTTGGGATATTAAAATTCGAGATGTCGAAGAAAACTTAATTTCTGCTGTAAAATTAACGACTATTGCTTTACCCAAGAAAAAGTAACTGCTGAATTAAAAGAATATGATAAGTAAAATGCGTCATTCTGAATTTAATTCAGAATCTCATCCTGCTAGATAATATAATCTAAGTGAGAACCTGAAACTGAAGTTTCATTGGAATTAAAAATGTTCAGATTATCGCAAGAAAACAGTTGACAAGCATTTTATAGTTGAAATGTATTTCAAATTCAAAAAATCCAAATGACCCTACCTATATATTTTCAAAAATTAGAACAACAACTCGAAGCACAATTACCTTTTGTAGCTTATCGTCATCCCAATAGTGATGAGCTTCACTTGCAACTTCAGCAAGACGCTAAATTAGAATATTTAGAAAACTTTCAGCAAGAAGGTTTTGTATTCGCTCCGTTTGATGATCAACAGCACACCATTTTTTTTGATCGAAAATCGGCTGAATTTTCGAAGCTGAATTATGCTGCGGAAGAGCTAACTTCAGAAGAAAAAACTTCTGCAACCACTTTCGAAACCACGCTTCAGCAAAAAAGCTTTCATGAAAATTTAGTGGAAAAAGGAGTTGAAGCCATTAAAAATTCAGCATTAGAAAAAGTCGTGCTTTCCAGAAAGCAAGTCTTAGTGGTAAAAACGCAACCCATCGAATATTTTAAGCGATTATTGAAAAATTATCCGACGGCTTTTGTGTATTGTTGGTACCATCCGCAGGTAGGCTTATGGTTGGCAGCCACACCGGAAACCTTAGTGAAAACGCAAAATAATCGTTTTAAAACGATGGCATTAGCGGGAACACAGGTTTTTGAAGGAACTACCGATGTTTCTTGGGGCGAAAAAGAAAAAGAAGAGCAAGCCATTGTTACCCGAACTATCGAAAATGCATTAACAAACATTAAAGGGATCGAGCGTTTGCAAATCTCAGAAGTGCATACCCATCGCGCAGGAAATGTGGTACATTTAAAAACTGATATTAGCGGAGTTTTTCAAAAAGAAAGTTTAGCTGAAATTGTGACAAGTTTACACCCAACGCCGGCGGTTTGTGGTTTACCTAAACAAATGGCAAAAGAATTCATTTTAAAAGAAGAGGCTTACGATCGTGCGTTTTATTCGGGTTATGTCGGAGAATTGAATATTCAGGTAGAAAAACCTCGAAATCCTCGAAAGCGAAATGTAGAAAATTCAGCTTTTAACTTGATCGAGCGACAGTCTAATTTATACGTGAATCTGCGTTGTATGCAACTCCTAGAAAACAAAGCGATGCTCTACATTGGCGGCGGAATCACCATAGATTCGAACCCAAATGCCGAGTGGGAGGAAACACTTAGAAAAGCAGAAACGATGCAGAAAGTTCTTTAAGTTAGAAGTTAAAGATGAGGTTTGAGTTTTTTATTAAAATAGGTTGTCACACTGAGCGGAGTCGAAGTGTTATTTCATGATCATATGATCCGTATTTTTTTTCAAAGTAGGATGAGATTCCGGATCAAGTCCGGAATGACGAGAATAATCATGATTATACTATAGAAATTTGAAAATCTTTCAAGTTGATGAAAGGTATTGAGGTTTCATAGGTAAACGTAATTTCTTTAGTTTTTGTTTTAAAATCCATAATTCAAACAAAGTTTTTGCTTGAAGCAAACCATACAAAAACTTATAAACGCACAGATAAATTAACGAATATGCCGTATTTTTGTAGGATAAAATTCTATAAAAATAATGCAATACTCCAGCATACCGCTTGCCCAATCGATTACTTTATTATGTTTATCTAAAGGAATAAAACACGTTGTGATCTCTCCGGGTTCACGCAATGCACCTTTAACGATCAGTTTTTCCAATCATCCGGAGATGGAAGCCTATAGTATTGTCGATGAACGTTCGGCGGCATTTTTTGCCTTGGGGTTAGCGCAACAATTGCAAGAGCCGGTGGCGTTGTGTTGTTCTTCCGGGAGTGCGTTGTTAAATTACTATCCGGCCATTGCCGAAGCCTTTTATAGCGATGTGCCCTTGGTGGTAATTTCTGCCGATCGTCCTGTAGAGCGTATCGATATAGGTGATGGGCAAACCATCCGACAAAAAAACGTTTATCAAAATCATATTTTATATTCCGCTAATCTGTATTCAGAATTAGTTTTGGAAGAAGCAGTGCCCATTGACCCTAAGCTTAAACAAAAGCTTTTTGAAGCGCAAAAACATAACGAGCGAGAAATTAATTTAGCCTTAAATACGGCGATCGAGCAAAATGGTCCCGTGCATATCAACGCTCCATTTTATGAACCCTTATATCATTTAGTTGAAAAGCCAACGGTAAATCCGTTAACCATAGAACCAATTCGAGAACCAAAAACGACTTCAGAAAAAGCATTACAATCTTATGCTGAAATTTGGAATAACGCAAAACGAAAGTTAGTGTTAGTGGGAGTAAATAAACCCAATGCAGTAGAGCAAAAGTTTTTAGATGAATTGGCAGAAGATCCTTCGGTATTGGTATTTACAGAAACGACTTCTAATTTACACCACGAGAAATTCATTACGAGAATCGATAAAATTATCGCTCCGATCGAAGCTTCAGCATCTCGAGAAGAAGAATTTGAACAATTGCAACCGGATATTTTATTGACTTTTGGCGGACTCATTATCTCTAAAAAAATAAAAGCTTTTTTACGTACTTATCAACCCCAACAACATTGGCACGTCGATGCGAAGAAAGCTTTCGATACTTTTTTCTGTTTGAATAAACATTTCGATGTGAATGCGAATGAGTTTTTTAGCAAGTTTCTTCCTTCAACGCAGTCTGTAAAAAGTGATTATCGAGATAAATGGTTACAAGTAAATGCGCAACGCGATGTGCATCACGATAAATATATGGAAGAAATTCCGTTTTGCGATCTACAAGCTTTTCGTCAGGTGTTACAGCAAATGCCCGAGCAACAAGTGGTTCACCTTTCCAATAGTAGTGTGGTGAGGTATGCGCAATTATTTCGACTGTACCCAAGTTTACAGGTGTATTGTAACCGCGGAACAAGCGGAATTGACGGCAGTTCTTCAACAGCCGTCGGCGCTGCGGTAAAAGCAAAATTCCCTACGACGTTAATTACGGGCGATGTGAGTTTCTTTTACGATAGCAATGCGTTGTGGAATAATTATATTCCGAAGAGCTTCAGAATTATTATCATCAATAACCAAGGCGGCGGGATTTTTAGAATTTTACCCGGAGCTAAAGAAACCGAGCATTTTTCAACCTTTTTTGAAACGACACACAATTTAAGAGCAAATCATCTAGCTGAAATGTATGGTTTTACTTACCAAGCAGCCACCGATAAAGCTAGTTTAAAAGAAGAACTGATTCAGTTTTATGCGGAAGGCGATCAACCCAAAATTTTAGAAATTTTTACACCGCGAGAAGAAAACGATCAATACTTAAAAAATTACTTCAAAGTTTTACTACCGAAAGATTAAATTTAAAATTGAGTTATGCTGTATGGTCACACTGAGCTTAGTCGAAGTGTATATTTCATTTTCTTAACAGTACTTCTTAAAACCTTGTTATTTAGCGAATTGATAACAGTTTCTAGCAGATGATTTCTGTAATTTTAGTTCAACTAAAAAATCAAAAATTGTTATGAGTAAACTAGATGAAAAAGTAGGACAATACATTGAAGATGTAAATAAAATTGAAGATAATCCTGATGTCGATCTGCTTCGAAAGATTGCCGAAAGTATGGGGCCTTCGATTTACAACAGCGATGCCAATACCGTTTCATCATCAGATCAAGAAGAATTAGATCGTGTACGAAAAAACTTCTTGGTAAAGAAATTAGGCCTTGAAGATACCGATGAGCTAAATGTGGGGATCAATGCCGTCATCGAGAAATACGGAAAATCGAACCGCAATAAGCATCGAGTAGTGGTTTATTATTTATTGACGAAACACTACAATAAAGAACAGCTTTTTAAATAAAACTTAACAACTGCCCCGCCCAAGAGGAAAAAGAGATGATTGCAGATGACGTGATGACCGAAACGGATTTCTTTTTCTTTTTGGGCATTTTTGTGTCTAAAAAGCACGTATCTTTGCAACCTAAATTAGTATTATGCTTAGCATTGGTGAATACCATACCTTAACGATAGATCGCGACACTCCTCCCGGACTTTTTTTAAAAGATGATAGCGGAGAGAAAGAAAACGAAGTTTTATTGCCCAATAAATACAAACCAGAGAGTTTTGAAATTGGTGATGAGCTAGAGGTTTTCGTGTATTTAGATCACGATGAGCGTCCGGTAGCAACTACTTTGCAGCCTTACGTTCAGTTAGATGAATTTGCTTTTTTAGAATGTGTCGATGCTAATAAAATGGGTGCCTTTTTAGATTGGGGCTTAGAGAAGCATTTATTTGTTCCGTTTAAAGAGCAAGCTTATCCTATGAAAGAAGGTGAGCATTACTTAATTTTTTGCTATTTAGATGAAGAAACCCAACGTTTAACGGCTTCAAGTAAAGTAAATCATTTCTTAGATAATACCGAACTTACCGTAGAACCTTACGAGAAAGTAGATTTAATTGTGACCAATAAAACAGAGATTGGTTTTAATTTAATCGTGAATGAGTTGCACCAAGGTTTAGTGTACCACGACGATGTTTTTCAAGACTTAAAAACCGGGGATAAATTAACCGGTTGGGTAAAGAAAACTAGAAAAGATAATAAGATCGACATTACCTTACAGCGTCCCGGTTATCGTAGTATAGAGCCTAATGCCGATGCTGTGATGAATGAGCTGGAAATGAATAAAGGTTTTCTTCCACTTACCGATAAATCTTCCCCTGAAGATATCAAAGCAAGATTAGAAATGAGTAAAAAGAGTTTTAAAAAGGCGATAGGAATGCTTTACAAAAAACGACTGATTTCGATTGAAGAAGATGGCATTCACCTAGTCATGTAAAATCCAAAATTACCGGAACCCCTTCTTCGCTGATAAGGCGAAAATCCACGCATATAATAGGGGTTAATGAGCGGCTGACTCACATCTTGATATACCTCATTACGTATACCACCATCGGGAGTGCGTTGCCCGTCGTAATTCATATTGAAGTTGGTACGGTATTTAAAATTCTCTCGGTTATTGTAAAATACCTGTACGTTACTGTTAATTTGTTGTAACTGTCGCGTAGGGAAATCCATATCGATAATACCACTTTGGCGTTTCCAGCGTTCAGATTCTGCAATAGCCATCATATTAATTTCACGATTGTATTCATCTTCATACACATTACCTTGCGGAAGCGTAAACTGCGTACGCTCCGGTTTAATGTAGCCATCAAATTGCGATAAAGAAACCGCGCGACCACTATATAGATCTGCTCTTATAATTTGATTATTGGTCGCAAAAAGATTAGGATCTTCTAACTCCTGAGCATAAGCTGAGCAGCCAATAAGCAAAACGAAGAGGAAGTTTCTAAAGTTCATAAGTTTCTTTTAGGCTTTAAAGGTATCAAATATGATGCTAAAAAATCTAAGATTATATCCCAATTGAAAAATTATCGACAACTTTTATTTCAAATAACGGGTAAGGTTGACATTCCATATCATTCAGATAAATCCCACGATTGGGATAATTACTATTGGGATCAATTCTTTGTTGAAGTTCCCGAAGTTTATAATCTCTTATAACAGAAAAATGATTTGATTGTGAAGTCGAGTTAATTTCTTTTCCGGTATATCCAAATTTTAAATCGCTTAAGAATATATTTTTCTTAGTTGAAATTGAAAAATCTTTTTCAGCATATACTTGTCTTTCATTCAAATTAAATTGAGAATAATTTTCCCAGCCGAAATATTGTGGGTTTTCAATTTTTTTGGGTCTAGAAATATCCTCTTGAGCCATTAATGTATTCGATAGAAAAAATACAATTGCTGTAAATTTTAAAATCAATTTCATCTTGGTTGTATTTCTTTTGGAGAGGGTATATAATCATTATTCCAATCAGATAAATTTCCTCCTAAATAATTATAGTTTGGATTTAATCGCTTTAAAAGCGGTCGCTCTACAAATAAATATTCTGCGACATCATTAGCTGTATATTTAAAGCTGTAATTACTCACTGTTTCTCTTATCGGGAAATAATAAAAATCATTTTGCTCACCAAAACCTATATTTTGTAAATGTTTGGTAAGTTGAATAGATTTAAAATTCTTGTGAGTAAAACTCAACGAATCTTTCGGCGTAGAAAATCGGGTAAGACTTTCTTGTGCCGTTAATTGAATTCCGAAAAGCAGAACTCCCAAAAACAATAAGTTTTTCATCTTTACTGAAATAATAAGTATACCTTTAAAATTACACAATTTTGATTTAAAACCGTAATTTTACAGAAATAAATACCAAAATTATGAGTGAAATAAAGTGGGAAACTGCTAAAGAATACGACGATATTACCTATAAAAAATCGAATGGTGTAGCAAGAATTGCTTTCAATAGACCCAATGTTCGCAATGCGTTTCGTCCAAAAACCACAAGTGAATTATTAGATGCCTTTCACGATGCCCACGAAGATACCTCGATAGGAGTGGTGCTACTTTCTGCCGAAGGTCCTTCGACTAAAGATGGCGTGTGGTCTTTCTGTAGTGGCGGCGACCAAAAAGCACGTGGCAAAGAAGGCTATGTAGGAGAAGATGGTTACCATCGTTTAAATATTTTAGAAGTACAGCGTTTAATACGTTTTATGCCAAAAGCGGTGATTTGTGTAGTTCCTGGTTGGGCAGTAGGTGGCGGCCATAGTTTACATGTTGTTTGCGATATGACGTTGGCGAGTAAAGAACATGCCATTTTTAAACAAACCGATGCCGATGTAACGAGTTTCGACGGGGGTTACGGTTCTGCCTATTTAGCCAAAATGGTAGGGCAAAAGAAAGCACGTGAAATCTTCTTTTTAGGAAGAAATTATTCGGCGCAGGAAGCTTTTGAAATGGGAATGGTAAATGCGGTGGTTCCGCACGACGAGCTAGAAGCGACAGCTTACGAATGGGCGCAGGAAGTGCTGGCAAAATCGCCAATTTCTATTAAAATGCTAAAATTTGCAATGAACCTAACCGACGACGGTATGGTAGGGCAACAGGTATTTGCCGGTGAAGCAACGCGCTTGGCGTATATGACCGACGAGGCGAAAGAAGGAAGAAATGCATTTTTAGAAAAACGTCAACCAAATTTCGATAAGAAATGGATTCCGTAGAGAGTCAGTTTACCAATCAACAAATCAATATCGATCTACTGCCCGATCATCAGGCAGTAGATTTTGAAACGATTTCTAAGAAAAAACAAACCAAAAGTTTTTACCAAATCACCATTGGTCTGGTCATCCTTTTGGCGGGTTGGGCGGTGCTGTTTTATTTTTTACCCACGCATTGGAGTTTGTACCTAGCACTGGGAATTCTTTTATTGGTTTTTGGTTTTGCCTACCTAAATGCTTCTTTACTTCAAAAAAAATATGGCTATACCTTGCGCGAAAAAGACCTTATTTACCGTCGCGGCTATTTAATTACCAAAACAACGGTGATCCCGTTTAATCGTATTCAGCACGTGTCGATCTCTCGCGGAGTTTTCGATAAAGCTTTAGGAATTTCAACCTTGAAGATTTTTACCGCTGGCGGACAAGGAAGTGACGTGAGTATTCCCGGTTTGTTACCCAATTTAGCAGTGAATTTAAAAGAAGCCGTGGCAAAAAAATTAACTGTAGAAGAATATGAATAAGGCTTTTGCGAAACCACAGCTACAATCTAAAATTGGAATTTTAGTGATATTCACATCTTCATTCTATAAGGTGTTAAAAGCGGTTTTAATTTCATTTGCCTACCTATTATTCAGTAGCAATGCTAAGGCAAAACTTTATATTTTATTGGGTTTTGGGGTCGTAGGTTTGTTATCACTTATTTATAGTTTTTTTTACTACAAAAAATTCAAGTTTCATATCGATTACGAGCAGAAAGAATTTGTCTTGCAAAAGGGAGTTTTTTCTACAGAATTTATCAATATCCCGTTCGATAAAATTCAGCAAGTTTATTTTAAACGTTCCATAGTTCAGAGAATTATCAATGTATATGAAGTCGCGATCGATACTGCCGGAAGTTCGCAAAAAGAGGTGACCATTAAAGCGCTTTCTAAAGAAAAAGCAGATGCTTTACGAAGTATTTTAATGGATTTAGCTGCGGAAGAAAACACCGATGAAATTGAAAAAGATGTTGAAGTTGAAAACGATACTATACACACTTCAAAATCAAAAAAGAAAAGCGTAGAATGGAAGCACCAACTCGGCATTTTCGATTTATTAAAGCTTGGCTTAACCTCTAATTATTTACGCGGAATTTGGTTGATTTTTCTGTTTTTCGGTACGATCATGAATGAGTTGAATCAATTGAAAATAGAAAATACCTATGTAGAAGATTCTGCCAACTACCTCGCAGAGAATTTTTCAGATAGTTCCGGCATCATCTTAGTGGCGTTTGCAGCCTTGATCTTTACATTTCTGGTGGGAATTGTGATTTCTACCATCGAAATTTTTATCAAATATTTCAACTTAACGCTTACCCAAACCACCTCGAGCTTAGATTTAGAAATGGGACTCAAAACCAACACAAGAACTTCGTTAAAACCAAGACGTGTTCAATTGTTGAGGCTAAGCACCAATCCTATCCAGAAACGATTAGATCTTTATGAAGCTGAAGTTTCGTTAGCTAGCAGCGCAGATAATATTCAGGCGCAAAAAGGAAAAATTAAAATTCCCGGACTCGCAAAAGAGAAGCTTCAAAAAATAAAAACTTTTTTATATAACCGAGCAGAAGAAACTTCCGAAACAATCAAACCGCATCGACTTTTGATATTTAGACGCGTAATGCTGAGTTTAATTCCGGTGGTGATCGCTTTTATTCCAGTAATTATTTTTTCTTGGTATGAGTGGCAGATCATTGCACCAATGGTATTGATCTACGTTGCCCTTTCGGTATTCTTAAATAAAAAGTATTACGATTCGATCGTAATTGAATTCACCGAAAACTTCATCATTAAAAAACAAGGGATCTGGAATCAGGAAACCGAAATTTTAGAGCTCTATAAATTGCAATCGGTCACGGTTAAACAACCGCTTTGGTTTAAAAAGCGCAAGCTTTACAATTTAGAATTTCATACCGCAGGGGGCGATCTTTCATTTCCGTTAGTGCACGAAGAAGTATTGAAAAATCTAAATTACAGTTTCTATAAAATAGAAACATCCACAAAAGCGTGGATGTAACTATCAAAAATTATTTTTCTTTTTCAATTATCGTAAGCTTGGGAATTGCTCAGGATTTACTTCATTAAAAATACTATATACTTTCTCAAATATATCTTCTGCTGAAGGTTTAGAGAAGTAATCTCCGTCGGTTCCGTAAGCCGGTCTGTGTTCTTTAGCAGTCAACGTTTGCGGTTTGCTGTCTAAGAAACGATATGCATTTTGCTTTTCTAAAATTTCTTGCATAATGTAGGCTGAAGCTCCACCGGGAACATCTTCGTCGATCACTAGCAAGCGATTGGTTTTTTCAACACTTTTTACAATATCGTGATGAATATCGAACGGTAAAAGCGATTGTACATCGATCACTTCAGCATCAATACCCACTTCTAATAATTCTTTAGCGACGTCTTCTACAATTCTTAAGGTAGAACCGTAAGAAACCAGCGTAATATCATTTCCTTCTTTTACCGTTTCAACCACACCGATTGGTGTTTTAAATTCTCCTAAGTTATTCGGTAGTTTTTCTTTTAAACGATAACCATTTAAACATTCTACGATCAAAGCAGGCTCATCACTTTCTAATAAGGTATTGTAGAAACCGGCAGCTTTGGTCATGTTTCGAGGTACTAATACGTGAATACCTCTAAGTAAATGTACTAAACCACCCATTTGTGAGCCACTATGCCAAATTCCTTCTAAACGGTGACCACGAGTTCTTACAATTAGCGGTGCTTTTTGTTTTCCTTTGGTACGGTAATGTAGCGTTGCTAGATCATCAGTCATAATTTGCAGCGCATACATAATATAATCTAAGTACTGTATTTCTGCGATCGGACGTAAACCACGCATCGCCATCCCGATACCTTGACCTAAAATCGTAGCTTCACGAATACCGGCATCGGCAATTCTTAGATCGCCATATTTTTCTTGTAAACCTTCTAAACCTTGGTTTACATCACCAATATTACCGGTGTCTTCTCCGAAGATCAAAGCTTCCGGGTGATTGGTGAAAATCTTATCGAAGTTTTCTCGCAGTACAATACGACCGTCTACCATTTGGGCATTTTCGTCGTAGGCAGGTGCAACTTCAGCAATCGATAAAGCATTGTTATCTTGTTCGCTGTGTAAATGACTGCTATATTCTGGTTGTGTCTCTTCTTGAAATGTATTGATCCAATTCACGAGATTGGTCTTTGCTTCAGAAGTTTCTTGGTAGATGTATTTTAAAGCTTTTCGGGCAGTACGTAAAACTTCAAATTTTTGAGGCTCTTTAATGTTCGATAATTCGTCAACTAAAGGCTGAATAAAGTTTTTGTTACTGCTTGTATTTGCTACTTGTTGCAATAGATCGACGACCACTTTTTTCTGTTGAAGCGGTTGCTCGGTAAAAGCTTTCCAAGCGACTTTTTTACCATCACGAACCGTTTTTTTAGCGTCTTTTTCGATCTGTGTTAGTTCATCTTCGGTAGCGATGTCGTTGGCTAACATCCACTCACGCATCTTTACATTACAATCGGTTTCCTTTTCCCACTGCAAACGCGCTTCAGATTTGTAACGCTCGTGAGAACCGGAAGTAGAATGCCCTTGCGGTTGCGTAAGCTCGATCACGTGAATTAATACCGGAATATGTTGTTCTCTCGAGATTTGTCCGGCTTTTTGGTAAGCTTCCATTAATTCTGGATAGTTCCAACCTTTTACAACGATAATTTCGTAACCGTCATTTTCTTCATCACGTTGAAATCCTTTTAAGATCTCAGAGATATTTTCTTTGGTAGTTTGGTATTTTGCAGGAACAGAAATTCCGTATTCATCATCCCAAACGCTAATCACCATCGGTACTTGCATTACCCCGGCGGCATTAATAGTTTCCCAAAACAAGCCTTCGCTGGTACTGGCGTTACCAATCGTACCCCAAGCGACTTCGTTACCACTTACAGAGAAATTTTCAGCAGCAATTCCTTCTACATTTCTATAAATTTTAGA
>ENA-ORDG01000384-ORDG01000384.1-marine-metagenome-genome-assembly--contig:-NODE-384-length-20168-cov-2.540043_pt1 | contig 20168 bp, 21 predicted proteins | sample MGYA00248629_ERZ508524 | MGnify/ENA primary metagenome ERZ508524 (study PRJEB26194, sample SAMN05421901) | marine metagenome | isolation source: East of Rio de Janeiro, Brazil, South Atlantic Ocean...
GAGCTTGCCGCTGCTCTCCATGGCGCTGATAAAGCGCTGGTACTCGCCCATCGTCTGCGCTGCCTGGCGCTGCGCCAGACTGATCGCCTGGGTCTGCTTGTAGTTGTTGGCCAGTACCAGGTCAGCAACTGCATCGGTCATGCTGGCCAGCAAGGTGTTGCGCTGCTTGGCGGTCATGTCCTGGGCGGCGACCACCTCGTTGAGCAGAATCTTGATATTGACCTCATGGTCGGAGCAGTCAACGCCACCCGCGTTGTCGATAAAGTCGGTATTGAGCGCTCCACCGGCCAGGCAAAACTCGATGCGGCCCAGCTGCGTCAGCCCCAGATTGCCGCCCTCCCCTACTACACGGCAGCGCAGGTCGCGGCCGTTGACGCGCAGGGCATCGTTGGCCTTGTCCCCCACATCCGCGTGGGTCTCCATGCTGCCCTTGACGTAGGTACCAATGCCGCCGTTCCAGATCAGATCGACCGGCGCCTTTAGCAACTGATGAATCAGCTCGGTTGGCGTCAGGCGCTCGGCCTCGATGCCAAAGCAGGCGCGCATCTGTGGGGTCAGCGTGATCTGCTTGAGGCTGCGAGCGAACACCCCGCCACCTTCGGAGATCAGGCTGCTGTCATAGTCCGTCCAGCTGGAGCGCGGCAGCGCAAACAGGCGCTCACGCTCCTGATAGCTGGTTTCCGGGTCCGGATCGGGGTCGATGAAGATGTGCTGGTGGTTGAACGCCGCCACCAGCTTCAGGCTGCGCGATTGCAGCAGGCCATTGCCGAACACGTCACCGGCCATATCGCCGATACCAATCACGCTGATCGGATCGGTCTGCACATTCAGCCCCAGCTCGCGGAAATGCCGCTGTACTGATACCCAGGCGCCACGCGCGGTAATCCCCATCTTCTTGTGGTCATAGCCGGCAGAGCCACCGGAGGCAAAGGCATCGCCCAGCCAGAATTTATTCTTGAGGGATAGCTCGTTAGCGATATCGGAGAACGTTGCCGTTCCTTTATCTGCGGCCACCACTAGATACGGGTCGTCGCCATCGCGGCGGTGATCGCGCTGCCGACGGTGCTGCTGGGCTTCCTCTATGGCCAGAGCCGCATCTTCCTGGTGATGGCGCGCGACGGCTTCCTGCCGCAAAGCCTCGCCAAAATCTCGAAGCGCGGCACGCCGGCCCGGATCACCCTGGTGACGGCGGTGCTGGTGGCGATCATCGCCGGCCTGCTGCCGATCGACGAGATCGCGGCGCTGGCCAACGCCGGCACGCTGATCGCCTTCACCGCGGTCGGCCTCTGCCTCCTCATCCTGCGCCGCCGCGCCCCCGACCTGCGCCGCCCCTTCCGCACACCGGCCGCCTGGCTGGTCGGCATCGGCGCGGTTGCGGGCTGCGCCTATCTGTTCGTCAGCCTGCCGATGATGACGATCATGGCCTGCCTGGCGTGGAATGCGATCGGGTTGGCGGTGTATGTCCTGTACGGGCAGCGGCGGGCGAGAGTGGAGCCAGGTGCCTGATGCACTGGGACAGCTTCGCCCTCTTGCTGCTGAGTAGCGCCATCTTTCTGGTCAACCTCGCGTGGGAGCGTAGCGCAGTTCATAACGGCTCTTGCAGTCGAACGAAGGAACCAGTGCGTCATTGGCTGAGCTTGTCACTTGGCGGATTGCTCATGCTGGCCTCTCTTTGCTTATGTCTCGCCGACAATTGATGGTCTGGACGTATTCCTGCCCCCGTTGCGCGTGACGACTCGCCTTTTCCCGTCCCGCTTACTACATGCGCCGAATCATGGGACGCTTCTCGAAAATGCATGGGCTGGGCAATGACTTCGTGGTCATCGACGCTCGCACCGGCCCCGTAGCGATGACGGAGGCGCGCGTCCGCGCCATTGCCGATCGCCATGCCGGCATTGGCTGCGACCAGTTGATTATGATCGGCGATGCCCCCGACGCCGACGTTTCCATGCAGATCTTCAACGCCGACGGCAGCGAGGTGGAGGCCTGCGGCAACGCGACCCGCGCGGTCGCGGTCCTGCATGGCCAGCCCGCCAGCATCGCCACCGCCGGCGGCACTCTTCGCGTGCGGCCGGGCGAGAACATGGCCGAAGCCGCAATGGGCCGCGCACGGTTCGACTGGCAGGACATCCCGCTCGCCTACGCGATGGACACGCGAGAGATGCCGCTGGGCTGGGACATGCTCGAACGGCCGAGCGCGGTGAATGTCGGCAACCCGCATATCGTGTTCTTCGTCGACGACGCGCGCGCCGTGCCGCTGGAGACGCTGGGCCCGGAGATCGAGACCGACCCCCTGTTTCCCGAGCGGATCAACGTCAATGTCGCGCAGATCCTGTCGCGCAAGGCGATCCGGTTGCGCGTGTGGGAGCGCGGCGCCGGGCTCACGCTGGCCTGTGGCACCGGGGCCTGCGCCACCGCGACCGTCGCCTATCGGCAGGGGCTGGTCGATGCCGAGGTCGAGGTGACGCTGCCCGGCGGCACGCTGACCATCCGCCACGACGAGGAAGGCGGCATTCACATGGCCGGCCCTGCCAGCGAAGCCTTTCGCGGCACCTTCGAGCTGGACGATTATTCTTGAGCGAAACCCGGGTCATATCGCTCGGCTGCCGCCTCAACCATGCCGAGAGCGAGCGGATCGCCGCGCTGGTAGAGGCGCAGCCCGATCTGGTGGTGGTCAATTCCTGCTCGGTCACGCGCGAGGCGGTGCGCCATACGCGGCAGGCGATCCGGCGCGCGCGCAAGGCGCATCCGGCAGCGCGCCTGCTGGTGACCGGTTGCGCCGCAGAGACCGAGCGCGAGGCGCTGGGTGCGATGGACGAGGTCGACGGTTTCGTTGCCAATCAAGCCAAGCTCGATGCGCGCAGCTGGAACGTTCCCGAGCCGCAGGTGGCGCTGCGCCAGCAGGGCACCCGCGCCTTCATCGGCGTGCAGAACGGCTGCGACCATGCCTGCACCTTCTGCAGCATCCCGGCGGGGCGCGGAACCAGCCGGTCGGACGATATTGCCACCGTGTTGCGCGCGGTCGAAGCGCGGCTGATCGAGGGCACGCAGGAAGTGGTGCTGACCGGGGTCGATCTGACTTCATGGGGCCACGATCTGCCGGGCGAGCCGCGGCTTGGCGAGCTGGTTGCTGCAATTCTGGCTAAATTCCCGCAATTGCCGCGTCTGCGCCTGTCGTCGGTCGACGGAATCGAGATCGACGATGCGCTGTTCGATCTGATCGCAGGCGAGCCGCGGGTGATGCCTCACCTGCACCTTTCGCTCCAGCATGGCAGCGACCTGATTCTCAAGCGCATGAAGCGGCGGCACCTGCGCGGCGACGCGGTCGATCTGGTTGCGCGGCTCAAGGCGCGGCGGCCCGAGATCGCGATCGGCGCGGATCTGATCGCGGGCTTCCCGACCGAGAGCGACGCGCATCATGCGGACAATCTCTCGATCATTGCCGAATGCGGGATCGTCCATGGACATATCTTCCCTTACTCACCCCGCGCGGGCACGCCTGCCGCGCGGATGCCGCATGTCGATGTCGCCACGATCAAGGCGCGCGCTGCCGAATTGCGTACCGCCGTGCGCCGCACCCGCGATGGCTGGCTCGCCAGCCTGATCGGCCGGCCGCACACAGTGCTCGCCGAAAAGGACGGCAGCGGTTACACCCCGCACTTCGCGCGCGTCGCCTTGCCCGAAGGCACCGCGCCGGGCACCATCGCCTCCATTACCCCCACCCGGATCATCGAAGGGATGCTCGCATGAGCGAACAGAGCTCCTCCAGCTGGAGCGACCGCCTGCTCGGCGGCTTTCGCAAGACCTCCGACCGCCTGAGCGAGAATATCGCGCCTGTCAGCCAGACGCGGGGGAACACCCGGCTGGACGACGCCACGCTCGACGAGATCGAGGATGCGCTGATCATGTCCGACCTCGGCCCCGAAGCCGCGGGCCGCGTGCGCGAGGCGCTGCGCGAACAGCGCTTCGGTGCGGAGATTACCGAACGCCAGCTGCGCGAGGCGGTGGCGGAGGAAATCGCCGCGATCCTGCGCCCGGTCGCCAAGCCGCTGGAGGTCACCGCCTTCCCGCGCCCGCAGGTGATCCTGGTGATCGGCGTCAACGGCAGCGGCAAGACCACCACCATCGCCAAGCTTGCGCACCTCTTCATGGAAGACGATTACGAGGTCATGCTGGCGGCGGGCGACACCTTCCGCGCAGCCGCCATCGGCCAGCTGCAGACCTGGGCGGACCGCGTCGGCGTGCCGCTGGTGCGCGGGCCCGAGGGCGGCGACCCCGCCTCTATCGTGTTCGACGCGGTCAAGCGCGGGACCGACGAGGGCACCGATGCGCTGATCGTCGACACCGCCGGCCGCTTGCAGAACAAGCGCGAGCTGATGGATGAACTCGCCAAGATCCGGAAGGTTCTGGGCCGCCTGAACCCCGAAGCGCCGCACGATGTCGTGCTGGTGCTCGATGCGACCAACGGCCAGAATGCGCTCAGCCAGATCGACGTGTTTCAGGAAGTCGCAGGCGTCACCGGGCTGATCATGACCAAACTGGACGGCACCGCACGCGGCGGCATCCTCGTGGCGGCGGCGCAGAAATACGGCCTGCCGATCCACGCGATCGGAGTGGGCGAACAGCTGGACGACCTGCGCCCGTTCGACCCCGATCTGGTCGCACGCGTCATCGCAGGGGTGGCCTGACAGGTCGTCATTGCGATTCGCTTTTGCGACCGACCTGGCGCATGGAATGCCGCGCGGCTGCGCCGCTCGTAACGACACGGGAAGACATTGATGACCGACACCCAAACGCCGCCCAAGAAGACCAGGTCAGGCTGGCTCAACGTCGCGATCGACTGTGGTCCTTTGATCGTCTTCCTGCTCTCGTTCTACCTCTTCCGGCCGGATGGCGATGATTCCGTCGGCACGCTCGTCGCCATCATCAAGTCGACCGGCGCCTTCATCGTTGCGGCCATCGCCGCACTGATCGCCAGCAAGCTGCTGACCGGGCAGATTTCCAAGATGCTGATGCTGTCGACCGTGCTGATCGTCGGCTTCGGCGGGATGACGATCCTGCTGCGCGATCCGTTCTACGTGCAGGTGAAGCCGACCGTGCTCTACGCCTTCTTCGGTGTCGTGCTGCTTATCGGCTGGCTGCGCGGCAAGGCGTTCCTGCAATGGCTGTTGGAGGCCGCGTTCGAAGGGCTCAGCCAGGAAGGCTGGCTCAAGCTGTCGCGCAACTGGGGCTTCTTCTTCCTCTTCCTCGCAGTGCTGAACGAAGTGCTGCGCATGAACCTGAGCTTCGAGGACTGGCTGTGGTCCAAGCTGTGGGTGTTCATGGGGCTCAGCTTCGCGTTCACCTTCAGCCAGATCCCGATGCTGCTGAGAAACGGGCTGGACCCTGAGCGCAAGGAAGGCCTGGTCGAGGAAGAGCCGCCGACGGGCGCCTAGAGTACCGGAGCCTAGAGCTGCGCGTCATCCGCAGGCACCGGGCCGGCCACATCCTGCTCGGCCCGCAGGCCCAGGCGGTTGGCCAGCCAGTTGATCGTCGGCCCCTGGATGACGCTCGACAGCAGAACCACGAAGAACACGATGTTGAAGATCGTGAACGCGCTCGGCACGCCCGCGACGATGGGGAACGTGGCGAGCACGATGGGCACCGCGCCGCGCAGCCCCGCCCATGATACGAACAGCTTCGCCCGCCAGTCGAACCGACGGAACGGCGCGAGGCATAGGAACACGCTCACCGGGCGGGCGACGAACATGAGGATGAAGGTGATGGCGAGGCCGGGTACGATCACGCCGGTCAGGTTGGACGGCGTAATCAGCAGGCCGAGCGTGAGGAACATGACCACCTGCGCCAGCCACGCCAGCCCGTCCTGAAAGGTGGAGACGATCGTGCTCGCGCGGTAGGTCCGGTTGCCTGCGGTCAGACCGGCGACATAGGCTGCAAGGAACCCGTTGCCCCCGATGACCGATGCGAGACCATAGGCGATCAGCGCGGCGGCGATGGAAATCACAAATGCCAGCCCACCGTGGCGGTATTGCGAGCGCTTGAGGATCTCGGGCAGCAGATATCCCGCGCCGAAGCCGACCGCCGCGCCCAGCACCATCTGGAGCAGGAATTGCGGGACCAGCGTGATCGGCGAGAAGTCGGGCACGGTAATGAACATCAGTGCCGCCCCGACGAGGAAGATCGCCATCGGGTCGTTGGAGCCCGATTCCACCTCGATCAGCGCGGGCACGTCACCATGCAGGTCGAGCCCGGTGGACCGAAGGATGGCGAACACCGCGGCCGCATCGGTCGATGCGATGATCGCCCCCAGCAGGAAGCCCTGATACGGGCTGAACCCCAGCAGCAGGTTCGCCGCGAGCGCCATGATCCCCGCACTGATCAGAACGCCGCCAGTGGCCAGCACCAGCGCGGGCGTGGCAACACGGCGCACATCGCGCCAGTCGGTGTCGATGCCGCCGGAGAACAGGATGAAGATGAGGCACGCGATGCCCACGCCCTGGGTCAGCAGGTAATCGTCGAACGCGATCCCGCCGGGTCCATCCACCCCGGCCAGCATGCCGAGGCACAGGAACCCGATCAGCGCGGGCAATCCGAAACGACTCGAAAGCGAGCCCGCGAACACCGTGGCGAGAAGGAGGATGCCCAGGACGAGGAGCGCGACTTCCGGGCTAAGGCTCAGCATAGGCCCGTGAAAGACGATCACCGGCAAGGTGACAAGGGGAAACCGTCGATGCCGTACACCCGCTACGTGCGGATGGCGTCTTGCAGAACTCTAGATCCGCACCTGAGAACCCAGCTCGACCACGCGATTGGTCGGCAGGCTGAAGAACTCCATTGCGCTCGCCGCGTTGCGCAGCATCCAGCTGAAGATCTTCTCTCGCCATACGGGCATGCCCGGCTTGTCTCCCGGCAGCAGCGTCTGGCGGCTGAGGAAAAAGCTGGTGTCCATCATGTCGAACTTGCCGCCGCAACGGCTCATGTGTTTCAGCCCTTCGGGCACGTTGGTTTCGTCCATGAAACCATAGCGCAGCACCGCACGGTAGAAACCGTCGCCGATCTCGGTGAACTCGCAGCGCTGCTCCGGATCGACATAGGGCACGTCCTGAATCTCGACCGTCAGGATCACCACGCGTTCGTGCAGCACCTTGTTGTGCTTGATGTTGTGCAACAGGGCGGAGGGCACACCGGCGGTGCTCGACGCCATGAAGATCGCGGTACCCGGTACGCGGGTGGCACTGTTCTGCGCGGACTTGGCGAAAATCTCGATTGGCAGGGCGACCTCGCCCATCCGTTCGCGCATCAGCTTGCGCCCGCGCGACCAGGTGGTCAGCAGCAGGAAGGCGAAGGCACCGACGACCAGCGGGAACCAGCCGCCCGAAGGCACCTTGGGCAGGTTGGCGGCGAAGTAGGCCCCGTCGACGAAGACGAACAGCAGGAACACCGGCACCATCAGCCACCATTTCCACTTCCACACCGCGATCAGCAGCACGCCCATCAGCAGCGTGTCGATGAACATCGCGCCGGTCACCGCGATGCCATAGGCGCTGGCGAGGTTGGTCGAGGACTGGAACATCAGCACCAGCAGGATGACCGAGACCATCAGCACGTTGTTGACGAAGGGAATGTAGATCTGCCCGCGCTCGGTCGCGCTGGTGTGCTCGGTCGACAGGCGCGGGATGAAGCCCAGCTGGATCGCCTGGTGGGTGATCGAGAACGCGCCTGAGATCACCGCTTGGCTGGCGATGAAGGTGGCAGCAGTAGCGAGAATGACGAGCGGCAGGCGCAGCACGTCGGGGGCCATGACGAAGAACGGGCTCTTCATCGCCTCCAGCGTTTCCGCCGGGTCCATCGCCGCGATCATCGCCCCTTGCCCGAAATAGTTGAGCAGCAGGCAGGGCATCACGAAGCCGAACCAGCTCAGCCGCATCGGGCCGCGACCGAAATGGCCCATGTCGGAATAGAGCGCCTCCGACCCGGTCACCGCCAGCACGACCGAACCCAGCGCGAGGAAGGCGATGTAGCCGTCGGTGAGGAAGAACTGCACCGCGTACCAGGGGTTGAGCGCCTGCAGGATATAGGGGTTCTGGACGATCTGGATCGTGCCGAGCACCTCAATCACGCTGAAATAGACGATCATGATCGGCGCGAACAGCTTGCCCACGGCGGCGGTCCCGCGCCGCTGGATCAGGAACAGCCCGACCAGCAGGACCAGCGCGATGGGGATGACCAACGGCTCCAGCCCGGTATTGACCACCGTCAGCCCCTCGACCGCCGAAAGCACGGAGATCGCGGGCGTGATCATGGAGTCGCCGTAGAACAGCGCGGTCGCGAACACGCCCAGCACGACGGTGAGGAAACCCCAGCGCGACTTGCCGATATAGCGCGAGAGCAGCGCAACCAGCGCCAGCGTGCCGCCCTGCCCCTTGTTGTCCGCGCGCATCAGGATGGTGACGTACTGGATCGAGACGATCAGCGTCATCGACCAGAAGATCAGGCTGACCACACCATAGATGTGCAGCTTGTCGATCGTCAGGCTGTGTTCGCCCAGAAAGGTCTCGCGGAAGGCGTAGAGCGGGCTGGTCCCGATATCGCCAAAGACCACGCCGACCGCGCCCACAGCGAGCGCCGCCTTCGAGCCGCTGGAGTGCGACTCGGTGAATTTTTCCGGTGCCAGGCCCGGCTGGACGGATGCTCCGCTCATAAAATCTTCGCGATGCTCAACCTGTTGCGGACCCGGCGTCGACGAACCAGTGCGTTTGTCGGGTGCGACGGGCGCGGTTAGCAGTGCCCGTGTGCAAGTGCAACATCGCGCGCGGTTGCGATCAGCGTGTCGGCTCTTGCCCCGGCTGAGCGGGGCCCATCTGCGGCTGCGACCCGGGTGGCTGCATTCCGGGCGCACCCTGCATCGCGGGGCGCTCCTCCATCGCACGTTCTCCGAGCACGCGGATCACGCCGTCCAGCCGCTCCAGCTGCGCAGCGACGTAATCGCGGCCGCGCGCACCTTCGGGTGCATCCTCGACCGCCTGCGCCCAGAACTCGCGCGCCTCGCCCAGTGCACCGCCGCGCATCGAGACGATGCCACGGAAATAGGACGGCGCGGGATTGCCCGGCGAAGCTGCGCGGGCACGCTCGAACGCGTATTCCACCGGCGGCGTGACCCGCCCCTTGGTCTGTTCGGCGAGAGCGAGCGCCAGCGCCAGCCACGCCTCCCCGTCCTCACTGTTTTCGTGCACCCCGTTGCGCAGCAGTCCAGCGGCGTCGCGATGCTTGCCCCGGCGCGAGAACGCATCCGCAGTCACCACGAAGCGCGCGGGCATGATGCCTTCGATATTGTAGAAGCTGCGCCGCAGATCGATCAGCGACTCCGATGTCGGTGAGACCTCGACCTTCGCGGAGCGCGGGCTTGCGGGCAGGTCGGGTGAGCCCTGCCACGCATAGCCCGCCAGCGCGAAGACCAGTGCGGAGGCGATCAGCGTCCACACGCGGCGTCCCTCGCCCGCCACCAGCCAGGCGACGCCGAACGCGGCGAGTGCAAGCACACCGATTGCGATCCAGGTGCCGATCATTCGCCGCGCCTCCCCAGCCGCCGGAACAGGATCGCGCCCGCCACCAGCAGGAACAGCACCGGCAGCGCGAAGAGCGGCCAGGTCGCCGAATCGAGCCCAGGGCGGTAGCTCACGTAGTCGCCATAGCGTTCGACCAGCCAGGCGCGGACCTGTTCGGGGCTTTCGCCCGCCGCAATCCGGCTACGCACCTGATGGCGCATGTCCCCCGCCATCGGCGCATTGCTATCGGCGATAGACTGCGACTGGCAGGTGAGGCAGCGCAGCTCTTCCATCAGGGCCTGCGCGCTCGCCTCCTGCTGCGCATCGGCGAGCTGGGTGTTCGCCAGCGGCGCGGAAGAGGTCATCTGCCCCGCCGCCGGACCTGCGATGGGTGCGCTGAGCGAGAGCATCGCTGCGGCCAGAAGCGGAAATGGCGTCACTTTGCGGCCTCCCACTTGGCGTAGATCTCGTCGACGTCGCTCTCGCGAATATCGCCGATATGCTGGTGGCGGATGATGCCCTTGCCATCGATCACGAAGGTTTCGGGCACCCCGCTGGAACCGAGCGCCAGCTGCACCTCAGCAATATCGTCGCGCGCGATCGCGGCGTAGGGATCGCCGTATTGTTCAAGGAACTGCGCGATTGCCTCAGGCTCGTCGCGGATCGCGATGCCGACGATCGGCACGCCGCGTTTCGCCAGTTCCTCCAGCTGCGGAGCCTCCGCGATGCAGGGCACGCACCAGGTCGCCCACACGTTGAGCAGGCGCGGCTGGCCATCGGCGAACATGCCCGAGGCGACGCGCGGTGCGTCGTCGGTCGCGCCGGGCAGATCGAACGCGGGCAACGGCTTGCCGATCATCGTGCTGCGCACCAGCGTGTCGCGCGGCTGGGTCAGCTGATAGGCCGCAACGCCCAGGAACAGGGCGAACAGCATCAGCGGAATGATGAGCCAGAGCTTTTTCACAGCAATGCCTTTTCCGCCCGGCGACGGGCCACTTCCTCGCGAATACGGCGCGAGCGTGCACTGGCGCGCAGGTGCCCGAAGATCGACAGCAATCCGCCCAGCGCGATCAGCAGCGCGCCGTACCAGATCAGCGTGACGAACGGCTTCCACCACAGCCGCAGCTGCCAGCGCCCCTCCCCAGCCGCATCGCCGAGGATGGCGTAGAACTGCCCATCCCACCGCGTCAGCAGCGCGCTTTCGCTGGTGCTTTGCGGGGGATCGGTGAAATAGCGGGCCTGCGGGCGCAGCACGGTGTCGACGCCGCCCCCGGTGATCGCCAGCCGCCCTTCCAGCGCGGTCCAGTTCGGACCCGCCACCGGGTCCACTTCCTGCAGCGTGACCTGGTAAGGCCCGACCGCAACGCTCTCCCCAGCCTCGACCGCAACCAGTCGCTCGATCGAGAAGGCGGTTTCGCTGGCCATGCCCGCAAGGCTCACGGCGACGCCAAAGTGGGCCAGCATCGATCCCCACAGCGCCAGCGGAACGCGTTTGAGCTTGCGCCCGCGCAGCGGCAGCCAGCTGGCCAGGGCGAGCGCAACGGCGATCGCAAGGCCGAGGACCGGCAGCACGCCAGCATCGGTGAACAGCACCAGCACGGTGACAGAGGCGGCCAGCAGCGCGCCGACGATCGCCAGCGGCACCGCTATGCGCGACAGGCTGTCCCGCTTCCAGCGCAGCAGCGGCCCGACCAGCAGGACCAGCAGCATCGGAACGGCAAAGATCGCGCTGACCGGATTGTAATAGGGCGGGCCGATCGACACGCGCGTGCCCAGCGCCTCTGCCGCCAGCGGGTACAGCGTGCCCAGCAGCACCACTGCCAGAATGCCGCTCAGCATAACATTGTTGAACACCAGCGCGCCCTCGCGACTGACCAAGGCGAAGCGCTTGCCCTCCGCCAGCGCACCGGCGCGCAGCGCGAACAGCCCGAAGCCACCGCCGACATAGATCGCCAGCAGGCCGAGGATGAAGGCCCCGCGCTCCGGATCGACGGCGAAGGCGTGCACGCTGGTGAGGATGCCGGAGCGAACCAGGAAGGTTCCGACCATGCTCATCGAAAAGGCGACCACGCCCAGCATGATCGTCCAGGTGCGCAGCGCGTCACGCGCCGCCAGCACGCTGACCGAATGGAGCAGCGCGGTCGCGGCGAGCCACGGCATCAGCGATGCGTTTTCGACCGGGTCCCAGAACCACCAACCGCCCCAGCCCAGCTCGTAATAGGCCCAGTAGCTGCCCGCCGCGATGCCGAGGGTCAGCGCGACCCACGCCGCAAGCACCCACGGGCGCATCACGCGCGCCAGTTCCGGCCCGGCCTGGCGCGTCACAAGCCCGGCGACGACGAAGCTGAACGCAACCGACAGGCCGACATAGCCGAGGTAGAGCGTGGGCGGATGGAACGCGAGGCCGATATCCTGCAGCAGCGGGTTGAGCCCGGCTCCGAAATCGGCGGGCGGGTTCAGCCGCGCGAAGGGGTTGGAGCTGAACAGCAGGAAGGCGAGGAAGCCGAGCGCGATGAACGCCTGTGCAGCCAGCACCGCCTTCATGAAGCGATCGTCCATCCGCCGCTCGAACAGCGCAACCAGCCCACCCGACAGGCCCAGGATGGTGACCCACAGCAGCATCGAGCCTTCATGGTTCCCCCAGGCCGCAGACAGGCGGTAGATGAACGGCTTGTCGACATGGCTGTTGTCCGCGACCAGCGCCACGGACAGGTCGGTCACCGCGAACACGCGCAGCAGGCAGGCGAAGGCGACCAGCAACAGCAGGCCCTGCACCACCGCCGCAGGCCGCGCGAGCGCGCTGACCGGATGAACCGCGCCGTCCGCGCCCGCCTCACGCACGCCGAGAACCCCGGCGATGAATTGCAATGCGCAGAGCCCTGCGGCGAGCCACAGGGCAGCAAGACCGATCTCTGCAATCACGGCGTGCCTGCTGCGCTTTCTTCGAGCACTTCGTGCATGGCCTGATCGCTCAGGCCTTCGAGTTCGCGCGGGGTGTAATTCTCATCATGCTTGGCGAGCAGGGTCTCGGCCTCGAAAGTGCCGTTGGTGCCTAACCGACCATTGGCGATCACGCCCGATCCTTCGACGAAAAGGTCCGGCACGATCCCGCGATAGGTCACCGGGATCGCATTGCCTTCGCGCCCGGTCACCCGGAAGGCGATGGTCACGCCGTCCGACAGCGTGCGGATCGAACCCTGCTGAACCATCCCGCCAAGGCGGATCGCACGGCCCGGCTCGGGCGGGTTCTTGGCGATATCCTCGGGCAGATAGAAATAGTCGGCCTGGCTGCGCAGGCCCCACGCGGCGAGCATCCCTGCCGCGACCAGCACGAGCAGCGCGACGACCACCAGAATCAGCCGCTGATGCTTGGGAGCGAGGCCGGTCTTTTGCGTATTCATCCCTTGCGACCCTTCTGCCGCGCTTCGTCGCGCGCACGCTCTGCCCGGCGCATCCGCAGCCAGCTGAAGATCAGCAGCGCGGCGATCGCAGGAATCGCGATCGCATAGGCGGCGATCACATAGTCCCATTGGGAGAGGGCTTCGCGAACCATCAGGCGGGCTCCGCTTCCATTGCGCGGCGGCGCAACCGCGCCTCCGCCTGTGCCTGCGCCAGCAGCGCGCGCATGTTCATCAGCACGGTCGCGGCGAACAGGCAGGTGAAGCCCAGCATCGCGATCAGCATCGGCCACAGGAACACCCCGTCGATGCTGCTGCCGCCGGTGGTGATGCTGGGCGGCTGGTGAAGCGAGTTCCACCACACGACCGAACGATTGATGATCGGGATGTTGACCGCCCCGACCAGCCCGAAGATCGCGGGCAGTCGCGACGAGGCGCCCTCTCGGTCGACCGCCTGGCTGAGCGCAATATAGGCGAGGTAGAGGAACAGCAGGATCAGCATGCTGGTCAGCCGCCCGTCCCACACCCACCAGGTGCCCCAGGTCGGCCGGCCCCAGATCGACCCGGTGGCGAGACAAATCGCCGTGAACACCGCACCCGGAATGGCCGCGGCGCGCGCGGCCAGAGCCGCCAGCGGGTGACGCCAGACGAGCAGCGCGAGGCTCGACCCCGCGATCGTCATCCAGCCCGCCATGCCAAGCCACGCGGTCGGCACATGGATGAAGATGATCCGCACGGTTTCGCCCATCAGGCGGTCGGGCGGCACCATGACGAGGCCCCACGCGATCGCGCCCGTCGAGGCCAGCAGGCCCACAACGAGGAGGATCGGTGTCAGCCTTTTCGCAAGACCGAGAAACCGGCGGGGATTAGCGAAACCATGCATGATTTTATCGCCTGCCCCTATGCCGCCCGTGCGGGGTACGTGCAAGGATTCGTCGCGCTTTTCGCCCGCAGGCTGGCGATCATCCCCGGCCAATCGGCACGAGCCGGATCGGATCAGCCGCGGCCGATCAGTTTCTGCGCCATCGCATCGGCGACCTGGTCGGGCGAGGAACCGCTTGCTTCGCTGTCCTGCCAGATCTTGGTCAGACGCTCCGGGATTTGCGCGATGCGCTTGCGCACCTCGTTGATGTCGCAAGGCGCGCTGTCGCGGCGACACAGATATTCCATCGTCACACTGATGATGCCGCCTGCATTGATCACGTAATCGGGCGCGTAGAGAATGCCGCGCTCGGCCAGTGCGGCACCGTTGCCTGGGCCGGCGAGCTGGTTGTTCGCGCCGCCTGCAACGATCGCGCAGTCGAGCCGGGCAATCCCCTCGTCATTGAGGATCGCGCCCAGCGCATTGGGGCTGAACACATCGCAGCCCAGCGACATGATCGCATCGGGAGCGACCACGTCGGCACCCAGTTCCTGCCCCAGCGCCTGCGCGCCGTCGGTATCGATGTCCGCCAGTGTCAGCTTGGCGCCATCCTTGGCGAGCAGGCGAGCGACGCCGCCGCCGACGCTGCCGACGCCCTGCATCGCAACATGCACGCCCTCGACGCTGTCACGCCCCAGCTTGTGCTGCACGGCGGCCTTGATGCCCAGATAGATGCCCAGCGCGGTGAACGGGCCGGGGTTGCCGCCCGCCTCGCCTTCCGCGACCGGGAGGCCGGAGACGTAATCGGTCCGCTGGTTGACCGCGACCATGTCGGCCACGGTGATGCCAACATCTTCGGCGGTGACGTATTTGCCGCCCAGAGCGTCCACCGCATCGCCGAACGCGGCGAGCATCTCGGGCGTCTTCCTGCGTTCCGGATTGGCGAGGATCACCGCCTTGCCCCCGCCCATCGGCAGGCCGGCCATGGCGTTCTTGTAGCTCATCCCGCGGCTCAGGCGCAGCGCGTCACGCATCGCGGCAGCAGGTTCGGCATAATGCCAGAAGCGGGTGCCGCCCGCAGCCGGGCCGAGATGGGTGGAGTGGAGAGCGATGATCGCGGTCAGCCCCCGCTTTTCGTCATGAACGAAGTGGACGACCTCGTGGTCGTCGAAATCGGGGTCGGTCCAGAAAGCGCTCATCGGCTTGTGCATCATCCCTGCTAGAGTGACCCGGGTTCGCACGAACCCGGCAGCGCCGGTTCTCTCGAACCCTAGACCCGCAGGGGAAAATGGGGCGATCGAGGGGTCTCGAACCCCCGACCTCCGGTACCACAAACCGGCGCTCTAACCAACTGAGCTACGATCGCCATATGCCCCGACGCGGCCACGCCAGGCGCCGGGCAGTTACGTACACGAATCGCCGCGTCAAGAGCGGAACTTGCGTGTGGAGGCTCGCTTGCACGCCGAGCGCGATTTGGGAAGTGAAAAACGCAAAATGATTGTCTTCACGCATCATTATTGCGCGGCTTGCAAAATAGTCCACCGCTTCGCATGAGGCGCGCATGCGCGATCCGGGCGAATCCGATTCAGACGAACTCGCGGCGCGGGGCATGCAGCGCCTGCCTTTCCCCAAGGTCGAGCTCCTGCAGATGCGGCGGTTCCTTGATCCGGGTTTCTGCGGGGAGCTGATCGCGATGATCGATGCGGACCGGCGCCCCTCCACCCTCGCCGATCACGACGGCGACATGTATTTCCGCACCAGTGAGACCTGCGATCTGCCGATGGACGACCCGCGCACCCAGCGGCTCGAGGCGATGCTGGCTGAGCTTTCGGGCATCGAAGCCGCGCACGGCGAGCCTCTGCAGGGCCAACGCTACGCGGTAGGGCAGGAATTCAAGGCGCATTGCGACTATTTCAATCCCGACGGGCAGGACTGGGAGAAGTATTGCTCCGTCGCAGGCCAGCGCACCTGGACCTTCATGATCTATCTCAACGAGCCCGAGGCGGGAGGCGCGACGCGGTTCAAGGTGCTCAAGAAGAGCTTCCAGCCCGAAACCGGCAAGCTGCTGTGCTGGAACAACCGCCGCCCCGACCAGTCGACCAACCCCAATACGATGCATCACGGGATGAAGGTGCGCAAAGGCACCAAGTACGTGATCACCAAGTGGTATCGCGAGAAGCCGTGGGGGTGGTGAGACGCAATCCGGAGTGAGGAAACGGCGCTCGACCGTGTGCAAGTTGACTGAGATCAATCTTCGGCCCGCCGCTTCCTGCTAGACCGTCGAAATAACGGTTACAGGAGAGTGGCAATGACCGACTATGGCGATCTGCGCGAACAGCTCGAGCAGCGGCTAGCGGACTTGCTCGAGCGGGCTGACGTGATCGAAGACGATCTGCGCCACCCCCTCGAAGCCGATTCGAGCGAGCAGGCGATCGATCTGGCCGACGACGAGCCGCTCGAGGGCGTCGACGGGGTCCTGCGCCAGGAAATCGCACAGATCCGCATGGCGCTCCTGCGGATCGAGAAAGGCACCTACGGCAGGTGCAGCCAATGCGGGAAACCGATCGCTCGCAAGCGGTTGGAAGCGCGGCCCATCGCGACACGCTGCGTCGACTGCGCCAGCTAGATTGGGCCAATGAAAAAGGGCGGCCCCGTCGGACCGCCCTTCCCTCGCGGCACGAGGCCGCAAAGCGCGTAAAATCGCGTTACTTCTTGAGGCTGAGCCCACCGAAGCGCTTGTTGAACGCGGCCACGCGGCCACCTTCCTGAAGCTGCTGCTTGCCGCCGGTCCATGCCGGGTGGCTGGTCGGGTCGATTTCCAGCGTCAGCGTGTCGCCTTCCTTGCCCCAGGTGGAGCGGGTCTGGAATTCGGTACCATCGGTCATCTTGACCGTAATGGTGTGATAATCGGGGTGACCTTCGGCCTTCATGTCATGTCTCCATAGCCTCGGAACGGTTCCGACCGGTCCAGCTGTTGGGTGGGAAAGGCGCGCGGATAGTCGCAACGCGCCCGATTGGCAAGCCTGCTTCGACCCCGCCCCTATTCGGGCGGATCGGCGATCATCGCGGTGAACTCGCACTCGCAGGTCGTCTTGCCGTCAACGCTCGCCTTGCCGGCGAACTTGTAGACCCGGCTGCGCTTCTGCAGGAACGAGACTTTGAGATCGAGCAGGCAACCCGGCGTCACCGGCGCGCGGAACTTGGCTCCGTCGATGCCCATGAAATAGACCAGCTTGCCACTGCCGGCGAGTTCCAGCGTCTCTATCCCGAGGATCGCGGCAGCCTGCGCCAGCGCTTCGATCTGCAACACGCCGGGCATGATGGGCGCGCCGGGGAAGTGGCCCTGGAAGAAATCCTCGTTGAAGGTCACTGCCTTCACCGCGTGGATTTCCTCGCCCTTGGTCAGGCTTTCGACCCGGTCGACCAGCAGCATGGGGTAACGGTGCGGCAGGGCCTTGAGGACCTGCCGCACATCCATTTTCCGCATGTCGGCTGTTTCGCTATTATCCATGTCGGCGACGGTATCAGCGCCCGGACGGCTGCGCGGGGGCCTGCTGCTGCTGGCCCTGCTGCTGCGCGGCCTGCATCGCCTGCTGCTGCGCGAGGCCCAGCAGGATCTGCTGGATGCGCTGCTGCAGCGCGACTGCCTGACGGCTCGGCTGCCAGTTTGCCGGGGGGGCGGTCTGCACGCTGGGCATACGCTGGTCGAGCACGGTCAGGATGTCCTGCGTGACATTGGCGTTTTCCGGCGCATACTGAACCACATCCGGGCTCAGCAGCATCTGAATCTTCTTCTGCTGGATGACCTGATTCTGTGCGTTTTCGTAGTCGGCCACCAGTTGCTCGATCGCATAGGCCTGCGCCAGCTGAATCGGCTGATAGATCTGCGCGATCTGCTGCTCTTTCTGCTGGATCTGGGCCACCACGGTCGGGTTCGCCTGGATTTCCGCGTCGCTCACCTGGTTGTCCGAATTGGTGTCGAGGCTGCGCTCGAGCTGCGAGGCTTCCTGACGGACCGTGCTGAGCTGCTGGAGCTGCGCCTGATACTGCTGGCTGATCTGCTGATAGGCGGCCTGACGCGCGGCGCTCTGCAGGATCACCGCTTCGGGGTTGCTGATTGCGATGCCGTTGACCTGAGCGGCGGCGGGCACGGCGGCCAGCGTGGCGCCCAGGATGGTCGCACCGGCGAGCATTGCTTTGGCGAGTTTCATCAGAATTGCGTCCCTACGTTGAATGAGAGTGTCTTGGTGTCGTCGCCCGGCTCCTTGCGCAGGGCATAGGCGAAATCGATGCGGAACGGGCCGAAAGGCGAGTTCCAGTTGACGCCGAAGCCCACGGAAACACGCGGCGAAAGCGTGTCGCCGAGATATTCCTCCTCGAAATTGCCGCCCGAGAAGCTGTAGTTGACCGGGCAGGTCGGCGCCCGGGGCGTGCCGCCCGCCTCCACCGTCGAGCCGGAGCCGGACGTGGGGGAGCAATAGCCGTTGAACTGGATGGTGTCGGGATCACGCAAGCCGGCGACCGCACCGGCGTCGACGAAGATCGACGGGCGCAGGCCCATTTCGCGCGCGGCCGAGCCCAGCGGGATCTGCACTTCGGCACGGGCGAGATAATAGACCTTGCCGCCCAGCGCGTCGTCCGAGACGTTGTTGTTGCTGTTGCTGCGAGTGTAGCCGGTGGTGTTGCCGTCGTCGTCGGTCTGCGCGGTCAGATAGTAACGCTTCACGCGCGGGCCGATGCCGCGGATGTCGAAGCCGCGAATCTGCGGTTCGCCCAGGAAGAAGCGATCGACCAGGCGGACCTTGTCGACCAGATTGCCGGCCGCGTCGCGCCGTTCGCCTTCCAGGCTGTGGATATAGCCGCCCTCGCCCGACAGCGAGAAGATGAAGCCACCCCCCAGCGGCCAATATTTGGACGCGGACAGGCGGGTCTTCACATATTTGACGTCGCCGCCCAGGCCCGCGAAATCCTGGCTCAGCGTGATATTATGGCCACGCGTCGCGCGAATGCGGTTGTCGCGCGTATCGTAGATCAGCGAATAGCCGACCGACGAGGTGGTGCGCTTGCCGATCGCGTCGCACAGATAGCGGCCGGCCAGCAGCGGGTCGCACTCGGTGTCGCCATCGCCGTCCGTGTCCGAATAATAGGTATCCTCGTCCAGCGTCACGTCATCGAAATTGAGGCTGTAGCGCAGCGCCAGCGACATATATTCGGTGATCGGCACGCCGGCGCGGATCTGGAAGCCGGTGGTCGTCTGTTCGTAGGTCGTGTCGCGATCATTGTTGGTCAGATAGCGGAAGCTGTTGAGGTCGCGGCGATAGATGTCGCCGCCCAGCGCGATATTCTTGTCCATGAAATAGGGCTCGGTAAAGCCTACCTCGACCGACTTGGAATAGGCCGAATAATTGACCGACGTGCGCAGTTCCTGGCCCTTGCCGCGGAAGTTGCGCTGCGTGATCGACGCCGCGACGATGAACCGCTCCAGCGAGGAGAAGCCGGCCGACAGCGACAATTCGCCGGTCGATTTTTCCTGCACATTGGTTTCCAGGACGATGCGGTCGGGCGCCGAGCCCGGCTTCTGCTCGATGTCGAGCTTTTCCTGGAAATAGCCGAGCGAGTTGATGCGGTCCTTCGAACGCTTGACGAGGAAGCTGTTGAACGCGTCCCCTTCGGCCAGACGGAATTCGCGGCGGATGACCTTGTCCTGCGTCAGCGTGTTGCCGTTGATGTCGACGCGTTCGACATAGACGCGCGGCGCATTGGCGATGCGGAAGTTAATCCCCATCGTCAGGTCTTCCTTGTTGCGGTTGAAGTCCGGCTGGACGTCGGCGAAGGCATAGCCGAACAGGCCCGCCGTTTCGCTGAGCGTGTCGACCGTGTCCTCGACCAGCTTGGCATTGTACCAATCGCCCGTCTTCATCGGCAGGCGCTTGGTCAGATTTTCGCCCGACAGGTCGCGAATGTCCGATTCGACCTTCACATCGCCGAACTTGTACCGGTCGCCTTCCTCGACGACATAAGTGATGATGAAGTCCTGCTTGTCGGGCGTCAGCTCCGCCACCGCCGAAATGACGCGGAAGTCGGCATAGCCTTCGGTCAGGTAGAATTGGCGCAGCTTCTGCTGGTCATAGGCCAGGCGATCGGGATCATAGCTGGTGCCAGATGAAAAGATGCGGAACCAGCGCGACTGTTTCGTCACCATCTCGCTGCGCAGTTCGCCATCGCTGAACTTGTCGTTGCCGATGATGTTGATCTGGCGAACCTTGGACTTAGGCCCTTCGGAAATTTCAAAGACGATGTCTACGCGATTCTGGTCGAGCTGCACCATCTTGGGTTCGATGGTCGCGGCGAAGCGGCCCTGGC